>Ga0194047_10001459_pt1 | contig 14435 bp, 15 predicted proteins | sample JunL225m_MetaG_2_FD_160070 | JGI IMG/M metagenome (GOLD analysis project Ga0194047, IMG submission 160070) | Anoxic zone freshwater microbial communities from boreal shield lake in IISD Experimental Lakes Area, Ontario, Canada - Jun2016-L221-5m | ecosystem: Environmental > Aquatic > Freshwater...
GCAGCGGTGGTAGCTCCAGCGGCTGTGGTAGCAGCAGCGGTGGTAGCTCCAGCGGCTGTGGTAGCAGCAGCGGTGGTAGCTCCAGCGGCTGTAGTTGCTGCTTTAGTAGCAGCAGCAGTGGTAGCCGGAACAGTCGTGGCGGTATTGTCGCCACAAGCAGCGAATAGAGCCATTAGGGCTACCAGTAAAGCAAGTAAACCGAATTTCTTGGTCACAGTCTTCATTAATTTGAATTTCTCCTCCTGAATTGTCTTGAACAACTCAGCCTTGATTATTTCAGCCAAGTAACCCAGTAAAATACTGGATAAAGCTGAAGCTAACTTAACTAAAAAACGTGGTTTGATTCTACTAAAAGCTTTACACAAAATCGTGTGAGCTACCCTAAAACAGGGCTTTGCAGCCGATAGGTTAACCGGACACTATCGGGCGAGGAGAGTATAAAATGGTAAAAGTTAAGGAAATTAGCTACTTCGCTTTGACGGAGGATTATAAGCCGAATAGCTTACTTTGTCAAGCAAATCGCAATTTTGGGAGTGCCTATCTTGGAAGAGGTGAATTTTAATTTTGCCAAACATCTTGAGGCTGCTTAACAATAGCAAAAATCTATTATAGCGTGCTACCTCTGCATTACTAGGCACTCCCGCAAATTTAATCAGGGAAAATGCGTTTGAAAATAGCTGCCCCCTCTAATGACCTTACAGTGAACCTGAAATTATTTTAAATTGATACACTTGCTGTATCTCGATACGAGAAGTTTGAGCTAAACGCATAATCCCTGCAATTTTAATTTAAGTGTTATTGTTATATTGCTTGTGCATAAAGTAGCGCGGTCAACAGGCGTAGTGACGCTTCATTCTATTACAAAAATATATCGGTTGTGCTTGACAATCAGAGGAAGCTAATTCAATAATCGCCTAGAGTAGCATTGTTAACATTAAATATAACAAGAGGGAAACTATGACGTTACCTAAAACCGCCAAAATTCATGAGGTTGGTCCCCGCGACGGGTTGCAGAACGAGAAAGCACCAGTTTCTACAGCAGCCAAAATCGAGTTGGTAAATGCACTGGCGCGGGCGGGCTTGCCAAGTATTGAATACGGTTCTTTTGTAAGCCCTAAATGGGTTCCGCAAATGGCAGATAGTGATGAGGTGGGTCGCCTTATTACTCGTCTGCCGGGTATCAGCTATCAGGCTTTGGTTATGAATATGAAAGGCTATGAACGCGCCAAAGCGGTTGGGATGGATTCGGTTAATATCGTTACCGGCGTTAGCGAGACTTTTAACCGCAAAAATATGAACGCGGGGGTGGATGAGTCGTTGGAAAACTATCGTCCCATAATCGCACAGGCGCGTCAAGACGGTATTCAGATTACGGCGTATGTATCTACCGCCTTTGGTTGCCCTTACGAGGGAGACGTTGCTTTTGCAGAGGCGCTGACGGTTAGCCGGAAATTCTTGGCGATGGGCGCGGATGAGGTAATTTTGTCCGATACTATTGGATGTGCGTACCCTAAACAGGTTAGCGAGTTGATAGCTTTGCATCTTGAGCATATCCCAGCGAATAAACTCGGCTTACACTTCCATGATACGCGAGGTTTGGCTTTGGCAAATGTTTTGGCGGTACTTCAAATGGGGGTGAATCGTTTTGATGGTTCGGTAGGAGGAATGGGGGGTTGTCCCTTTGCGCCCGGCGCACAAGGCAACGTCTGTACCGAAGATTTGGTTTTTATGTTAGAGGAAATGGGAGTCGAGACAGGTGTAAATGTCCCCGCGTTGATTGAAGTCTCTCGCACTGTCGAAGGGTTGCTAGGGCGTTCCTTGCCCGGACATATCAAAAATGCAAAGCACAAGCCCAGTTATTTGGAGAGAAAATAATGCGGTGCAGACATAAGCAAATTAAAGAATCTTACGACTTGTAAATTGAGCGTTTGAATTCATTTAGCATCGTTGAGTGCCAATCGCGCTTTTCCTGTCGCAATTCGCTCTCAACTGCTCCCAGATAGTGACCGCAAGTTACACAAAAGACTGCTATCAGGGTTTCGCTTTCTTCTTCATCCTCGTAATCATAAATCATTTCGGTTTCATCGAAAGGGTAAACAGGCTCACTGGACAGATTGGTGCTGCTGCAATGTGGGCATTTCCCTTTAATTTTGTTTTCCATAGCTATCACTCCTTTTGAGATGTGAATTGCGGAACGAGGCAATTCCTCTTGTGCTGAGCGCACTGAAGAAGCTAAGAAAACTGGCAGCGCTCAAAATACTGCCTAAACTTGCAAAGCTACCTATTGATAGCAAACTGAACGAACTTCCAATACTAAGCATACTATTTGAACTTCCAATGGAGAGTACGCTATTGAAACTACCGATAGAGAGTACGCTGTTATAACTTCCTATGCTAAGGATATTGTGTTTTTTGCTTCTTTTATCTGCCTTACTATCTTTATTTTGCGCCAATTTTCCGTTAGCAATAGGGCTACCGGCGAGTCCCAATTTTTTTTCAGCCGCCATAGTTTCCTCCTTGTTTTCGAAATGAAGACTATCTTTTCGAGCGGGTACGCATAAAAGGCACCGTCACTGATAATATTACCAGTAGTAGGAAGATTCCGGCAAGAATCAGGATGCCGGGAGGTCCGCCTCCTTCGGTTTTGGGGTTTTCAGGTTTTGGAGTAGGTGTCGGTAGCGGCGTGGGTGTAGGCGGTAGCGGTGTGGGAGTTGGAGCGGCAGTTGTAGTTGTAGCTTGGAAAAGAGCATTATTTCCGGCAACTACTGGTGTTAAGAATACAAAAACGGCTAATATTCCCAACACCATTATTAACAGAGTTAGGATTAAAAGCCGTTTGATTGAAAAGCTATTTACTCGCATTCTTGCTGTTCAACACCACATCGCGCAAGTTTTCAAGCGCGGCATTTTCACTGGAGAAAGCATCGGTCATTTGATTTTTGAGGTCAAAAGCTGAATTCCAGAGCGTCTGGTTATTGGTGTTTAAACCATCTTTAAGCCGCGCGTAATACATCTGGCGGGTATAGAGCATATCAAGCATACGTTGCTGGTGTACCGTTGCTTCGTCCGGCACTAACCCTTGTTCTCGCATTGTCCTGAGTTGAGTAATTGTTCCCTCAATACTTTTCAGGGTTTCATCGCAAGCACGCACAAAGCGTTCTTTGTTGTTAGGATTACGCCAATAGGTAAAGTTGCTTTTATCCGGCACGTCTCCTGCAATGATACGGAAATTTTCAATTGCCTGTGTTATATTGCCACGTACTGGTAGGACTTGTTGGTAATATTTCATGGCAGGAGTAATGGCTACCGGAGTAGCATCGGTTTTACCCTTGAACAAGAACAGGTTGCCCGTTAATAGAAAAGCCAAAAACGCAAGGATAATAACAGGCAGAATCCAACGCCTTTTACTGCGCCAGTATTTATTGAAAGCGGCACCCAGAAAATCCTGCAACTGATAAAGGAACTCAGAAAACCCTTGTTTAGTTTTTGCCGGAGCTTGCCTTCTGGCAATATTGGCTTCGTAGTAAGGGGAGTGTAACCCGGAAGGTATATAAATAACCTTGTGGCAGAGATCGCATTTTTGGACACGACCTCGCCTCGCAGCCTCATCCGAATTTTCATTCTCGCAGGATTTGCAAACAATTACGCCCCGATTGTAGCCTACCCATGGAAGGGCGGATTCGGGTTTGTTACGAGCTTTTTCAGCTTCTAGACCGCATGCGGTACAACGCTGCAATCCACCCGGAAAATTATTACCGCAACGAGGACAATGTTGTTCTGGCAAGCGTTTTGGTAATTTTATAGGCTCGTTAAATTCGGCGTAATCTTCAAAATAATGATTATAATTTCTGATAGGACGCACCCTCCATAACAGGCAAACTTACGATATAGTAACGACGCATCGTTGCCGTAGTTTGGTAGCCTTTCATCAGATGCTATTTTAGCAGTTAAGACACCCTATGTATATTTTCGATTTTAACCCCATGTGAAAACTTTGTCAAATATTGATAATCCCCTTAACCCATTTTAATTGCTTTTATTCTTGTTTCAGGGCAGTTGACAGACCGGACAAGGGGTGCTATATTTTTCTACAGTTAAATAGTGACCTTTTGAAAAACTGTGAACAGAACGAGTAAGCTTGAAAGCGAAGCTTCAGAGAGTCCGGTAAGGTGTGAGCGGACGTTAGCGCGTAGGCTGAATGGATCTGGGAGTTGCAAACCGAACGTTTACCCAAGTAGGCTTTGCCGGAGTCCCTCCGTTATAGGGGAAAGGTATATGCGTAACAGCCTGTACCCGTTGAGAAGTCGTTCTGTGAAGGCGGCTTGAAGAAGGGTGGTAACACGAGAGTAAGGTTTACTCCCGTCCCTTTATGGGATGCGGGGGTTTTTTGTTTTATACGCAAATTGAGCAAATGAGGTTACAGCTATGCAGAGCGGTCAATACATACCCAGCCTTGAACAGGTAAAAACACTGGCAGGCAAAGGGAACATTACCCCGGTGTACCGCGAGATTTTTGCAGACCTTGAAACGCCCGTTTCAGCCTATTTGAAAGTGTGTCGGGATGAGCCGCACAGCTTTTTGCTGGAGAGTGTTGAGGGCGGGGAGCGTCTGGCGCGTTACAGCTTTATGGGTTACAACCCCTACTTGACCTTGCGATTGGATAAGGGCGTGGCGAATGCGCGTCAGCATGGCTATAAGCAAAGCATTAATTACGATGACCCGCTTCAGGTTATTTCTAGTTACCTCCGCGCCTATGAACTGGTGGAAATCCCTGAGTTGACCAAAGAACTGCCACGTTTTTATGGTGGGGCGGTGGGTTACCTGACCTATGAGACGGTGCGCTATTTCGAGAAATTGCCTTCGCCTGAAAATGATAGGCTTGGTATTCCAGAGGGCATTTTCGTATTTTGTGATACCGTGTTGGTTTTTGACCATCTTAAAAGGCGCATTAAGATTGTCTCACATGTGCATCTGGATGGCAGCGAGCAGGAAATTGAAGCCAGCTATAAGGATGCGATAGCCCGCATCGAGAAACAGGTTGCGCGTCTTGAAGGTCCATTACCGCTTGAACTGATTAAGGGGAAGATGGAAGGCTTTAGCGATGGGGCTGTAACCAGCAACGTTACTAAAGAACAATATATAGAGCGGGTTGAAAAGGCTAAAGAATATATTCGCGCCGGGGATATTATTCAGGTTGTGCCTAGCCAGCGTCTCTCTCGCCCGACCAGCGCAAAAGCCATTAACCTATACCGAGCGTTGCGCGCGGTAAACCCCTCACCTTATATGTATTATCTGCACTTTCCTGAAGTTGATATTATCGGTGCTTCGCCGGAACTGCTGGTGCAAGTCGAGAACGGCGTGGTCAGTACCCACCCGATTGCAGGTACTGTACGACGCGGCGGTAGTGACGAAGAAGACCGTGAGTTGGGCACTGCTCTTGCCGCCGATGAAAAAGAGCGTGCCGAACATGTAATGTTGGTGGATTTGGGGCGGAATGACATTGGGCGGGTGAGTGCGCCAGGTACGGTGAAGGTTACTCAATTAATGGATGTAGAACGCTACTCGCATGTTATGCACCTTGTTTCTCATGTGGAAGGGCAACTGAGAGCGGATATGACCGCTTATGAGGCATTGAGCGCGTGCTTTCCTGCTGGAACGGTTAGCGGCGCACCCAAAATCAGGGCAATGGAGATAATCGCCGAACTGGAGACCGACAAACGCGGTTTATACGCGGGAGCGGTGGGTTATTTCAGTTTCAGCGGCAATCTTGATACCGCTATCGCTATTCGTACCATTGTATTAAAAGAAGGGGTGGCGCATGTTCAGGCGGGTGGTGGAGTCGTAGCCGATAGCGACCCTGAGAAGGAATATCAGGAAACCTTGAACAAGGCTTACGGGATGCTCAAGGCGCTGGATGAAGTGGAAAAACTGGCGTGAAAGTATTCAAGGATTTATTTTTAAGGGTTGGTGGCGCGTATGCTGTTGATGATAGATAATTACGACTCCTTTACCTATAATCTTGTGCAATATTTCGCAGAGCTTGGCGAAGAGGTAGTGGTATATCGGAATGATGCCATTACCCTAGATGAAATCAGCAGGATGAAGCCAGAGCGTATCGTTATTTCTCCCGGTCCCGGTGCGCCGAAAGATGCAGGAGTAAGTGAGGATGTTATCCGGCAGTTTGGCGCTGGAATACCTATACTCGGCGTTTGTCTAGGACATCAGGCTATCGGTGAGGTGTTTGGCGGTACGGTGGAACGCGCTCCCGAACTGATGCATGGGAAAGTCAGCCCGATTCATCACAACGGGGAAGGCGTGTTCGCGGGTATTCCGCAGAATTTTAAGGCAACCCGTTACCATTCGCTGGTGGTTCGCCAAAGCGACTTGCCTTCCGAATTGGAAGTGACTGCCTCTACAGAGGGTGGTTTGATTATGGGTTTGCGGCATCGCCAATACCCGATTCACGGCGTTCAGTTCCACCCGGAGAGCATCTTAACCGAAAACGGCAAGGACTTACTAAGCAACTTCTTATCAATTAATAATTAGTGAGGTCATAGAATGGGCAAGAGTGCCTTTAGCGGTATCCAACCTAGCGGTGACATGCATATCGGCAACTATCTGGGCGCAATTCGCAACTGGGTAGTTGATTATAATACTGACAAGAGTATTTATTGTATCGTAGATTTGCACGCCATTACCGTACCACAAGACCCGGAACTATTGCGAACTCGTATCCGTAGCCTAACCAAAATTTATATCTCCTGTGGGCTGGATATAAATAAAGTGGCAATTTTCGTGCAATCGCATATCAAAGAGCATGCCGAATTGGGCTGGATTTTCCAATGCCTGACTCCGCTTGGTTGGGCAAATCGCATGACTCAGTACAAAGAGAAAAGCGCGGATAAAAAGGAACAATCTAGTGTAGGCTTGCTGGCATACCCGATGTTGATGGCGGCAGATATTCTGCTGTATCAGGTGGATGGCGTTCCGGTAGGCGATGACCAGAAGCAGCACGTAGAATTGACCCGCGACATTGCTCAGAAATTCAATCGCGAGTACGGCGAAGCCTTCAAAGTCCCCGAACCGTGGATTAGGGATTCCGGCGCACGTGTAATGGCACTAGATGACCCTACCAAAAAGATGAGCAAAAGCGGCGGACCAAACAACGCTATTATGCTGCTCGACTCGCCTGCTGTGATAAAGTCTAAAATTATGAAGGCTACTACCGATAGCGGCAGAGAAATAAAATTTAACCTGGAACAGGCGGGTTTATACAACCTGCTTACCATCTATGAGCTTTTTGCGCCCGACAATCCAACTCGTCCTGAGATTGAGGAGCAATTTGCCGGGCAAGGCTACGGCGGACTGAAGAAAGCAACGGTTGAAGTAGTGGTGGAAGGCTTGCGCCCCATTCAAGAGAAATATGCTGAGCTTTCCAAAGATGAAGCCTATGTTGAGCAGATTTTGAAGGATGGCGCGGATAAAATTCGCCCAATCGCAGCTAAAACATTGACTGAAGTAAAACAGCGGATGGGTATTGGTTAGTCGCGGGCGCGTAAATAAAAGTAAAAGAGAAGCACAATGATTAGAGAAGCGATTGCGAAATTGGTAAGCGGCGATTCACTCAGCTATGAAGAAGCTGCTGCCTCTATGGAAATGATAATGACCGGAGAGGCAACCCCCGCGCAGGTGGGGAGCTTCCTGACTGCCCTTCGTATGAAAGGCGAATCGGTAGATGAGGTGGCAGGGCTTGCACAGGTGATGCGCGAGAAAGCTACTGTGGTTCACCCCCCCGCTAATTTGAATCGTCCGTTGGTGGATGTGGTGGGTACAGGGGGTGATGGCAAGCACACCTTTAATATCAGCACCACCGCCGCTTTTGTAATTGCGGGTGCGGGTGCGGCAGTTGCCAAGCATGGCAATCGGGCTGCTAGTAGTCGTTGTGGTAGCGCCGATGTGCTGGAAGCATTGGGGGTAAATATCAATCTGAAACCGGAACAGGTTGCTGCTTGCATCGAGAAAGCCGGCATCGGTTTTATGTTTGCACCGCTTTTCCACCCTTCTATGAAGTACGCAGGTCCCGTCAGGCGCGAAATCGGTATCCGCACTGTCTTTAATATTCTCGGTCCCTTGACGAATCCGGCAAGAGTGCGGCGGCAATTGCTTGGCGTTCCTGACCCTAGTATTGCCGCAAAGATGGCAGCCGTTCTGAAGCGATTGGGCTGTGACCATGCGATTGTGGCATGTAGCTCGGATGGCATGGATGAGATTAGCATTGCCGCTTCCAGCCACTTATATGAAGTACGTGCCGATGGTACTATGCATGAGCAAGTTATCAAACCCGAAGATTTCGGCTTTAAAAGGGCTGAGTTAGATACTATGGTGGGCGGCACTGCCGAGCAGAATCGCGAGATTACCCTTCGAATCTTGCAGGGCGAAAAAGGCGCACAGCGGGATGTGGTTTTGCTTAACGCGGCGGCAGCATTAATGGCTTCTGACCTTGCCGGAGATATGTGGCAGGGTATTGAGATGTCGGTTCAGTCAATTGATAGCGGCTCAGCTTTAGACAGCCTGAACGAATTGGCAGCGGTTAGCCAGAGCTTTGCCTAGCTCTGAATTTGGCGTTTTTAGATAATTAGATTCGGCTAGTTGCTTAAGACAGCTAGAACCTATTATTAGGAAATATTACAAGCTTTCTTTCATGTTCTCAATAATAATTGTTATTCAGCCCGGTTTTCTTAGATTTGGAATCAGGTAAAATAAATAGCCTTGAGTATTATTTATACAGCTATCGAGGCGCCTATCCTTATAGGAACAAATTAGAATTTGATTTGGAGTAGTGGAAGTGAGTAATTTGAAAATCTTCAGTATTCAGAAACCTACAGCTGCACAATATGAGAGACTTGAAAAAAATTGTTCTTACGCTACCTTTACCCATACTCGCTTGTGGACTCAGATTTTTTGCACCCATCCGAACCCGCACTTTAACAACCGTATTCCCTCTGATGCCTCGCTATTTTTTAACTTTAGCGATGGAGTGGAAATGCTATTTCCAATGGTGCAGTACGCCGAGGTAAAAGGGTTGTTCAAGTTACATAGCGCTGCGGCTGACCAGAAAAATGGGGGCTATTTGAGCGAAAGCGATGTTTCAGAGGAGCATGAAGAATTATTATTAAAATACCTGTCTCGTTACGATATATGGTGGCGACAGAATCCTTTTAAGCCGGTAGCTAATATATCAAACGGCTTTACACGGCAAGAAGATTTTAACATAGTGCTGGATATACGAGATGGTCTGACAGCGCTTAGGGAAAATTTGAAAAAAAACAACAAAGAGTTTGTCAGGCAATCTCTACGAGCAGTTAAACATGGTGTAAAGGTGGATTTGGCTACTACACTAGAGGATTGGCAAGCCTTTTATCAGATATATATTGAATCTTCTAGACGTTGGGAAGATCCTAAATTATATAACTGGGCTGTATTTGAGGATTTTTACAAACTGGGTACAGATAAAGCGACTCTCTGGTTAGCTCGTTACGAGGGGAAGATAGTGGCGGGTAGCATCAGACTCCCGCATAATCGAATAGTACAAGGTTGGATTCGCGGCGGGTTGAAAGAATATTTTCATCTCCATGCGCCCAAATACCTAGACTTGGAGGTCTTTGAGTATTACGCTCAGCAAAACTACCATTGGTTCGATTTGGGCTGGTGTGGTGGAGATGAGAAGCTTATGCACTTTAAGATGAGTCTGGGTGGGGATAAAATGGATGGAAGCCTTTTGATTAACAAGACTCGAATGCGAAATACTTACGAACAATTACGTTATCGGGCAATAACTCTAAACACCGGATTAAAAAATTATGCTAAAAGCCGTTTGCATAAAGGCGATTAAATCGAAATTAAATAACATTTTGGATACCTATGAGTGATATTCTAAACGAAATAATCCAGCAAAAATGGCTGGAAGTAGCGCAAGCTAAATTAACCGAGCCTGAAAAAGCGTTGTTAGAGAGAGCGGAGGCTTTGCCGACCCTACTAGATTTTGCGGCTGCGTTGCGAAAACCGCGCTTTGATATTCCGGTGGCATTAATAGCTGAGATTAAGAAGGCTTCTCCTTCCAAAGGGCTGATTGCGTCGGATTTTGACGTTGAGAAAATCGCGGAGGCATACAGCGCGGCAGGCGCAAGCGCGATGTCTGTTCTTACCGATGAAAAGTTTTTTCAGGGTCATTTGAGTTATATAGAGGTAGCAAAAAAGAGTAGCGGGGGGCGTGTGCCTATCTTGCGTAAGGATTTTATAATTGACGAATATCAGGTCTTGCAAGCGCGGGCGTATGGGGCTGATGCCATATTGTTAATTATGGCAGCGTTGGATGATGCAACGGCTACAATACTTCAAGAAAAGGCGCAGAACTTCGGGCTGGGCGTGTTGGTAGAAGTGCATGATGCGGCTGAATTGCAACGGGCTTTGTCCATTGGCGCAGATATAATCGGCATCAACAACCGTAATTTGCACACTTTTGAGGTAGATTTGCAAACTACCGCCCGGCTTGTGCCGAACATCCCGCCGGGTAAGATTATCGTCAGTGAGAGCGGGATAGCCCGGAATGAAGATATAACTTTGCTTGCGCAAACGGGGGTGCATGCTGCACTGGTGGGAGAGTCGCTGATGCGGGCGGCTTCCACTGCACAGGGCTTAGATATACATGCGCTTCAAAGCATGATTCACGAGCTTTTCAGAAATGCCGAAAGTTAAGGTTAAAATCTGTGGAGTAAAGACGTTGGAAGCGGCGCAAGTGGCAGCACAATCCGGCGCGTCTCTCGTGGGGTTGGTGTTTTATCCGCCCAGCCCTCGCTACCTTACGGTACAGATGGCTCATGAAATATCTAGCGTGTTGCTTCAAATGCGGGATGCGCCAAAGTCAGTAGGGCTTTTCGTGAATGTAAGCGTGGCTGAAATGGTTGAAACTGCCGAAAAATGCGGGTTGGCTTACTTGCAACTGTCAGGTGATGAAACGGTTGAGATATGCCGGGTAGTTGCTCAGGAGCGTCCTGTGATAAAATCCATTCGTCTGAAACCGCCTTTGACTTTGGATGATGCGCTTGCTACCGTTGCTCCCTACGCTGAACTGGATAATGTGACTGTACTACTCGATGCTTACAAGTCTGGTTTTTACGGTGGTACGGGTGAGCGGGGGGATTGGGAAATTGCGAGAGAGATTGCGCGGTTTTGGCGTTTGATTCTGGCGGGGGGGCTAACTCCTGAGAACGTGGCGCAGGCGGTAGCGGCAGTGCAACCATGGGGCGTAGATGTAAGCAGTGGCGTGGAGATGGACGACCAACCCGGTATAAAAGACTTGGAAAAAATAAGAAAATTTGCGAAACATGCTTTAAGCGTGCAAAATAAGATAAATAACTCAACATTTTAAGGAAGTGAGCAAAATGACTCAATTGGCTGACCAGCAAACCGGCGATGAAAGCCATTATAATTACCCGGATGCGCATGGACATTTTGGCAGTTTCGGCGGCAAATACGCTCCCGAAACCCTGATGCCCGCGCTTACCGAATTGGAAGAAGCATATGTGGCGGCTAAAGCAGACCCTTCTTTTAATGCCGAATTGCAACAACTGGCGAAAGATTATATCGGCAGACCGACCGCTCTTTACCATGCAAAGGGATTGAGTCGGGAACTGGGCGGGGCGCAAATCTACCTGAAGCGAGAAGACCTAGCGCATACCGGGGCGCACAAGATTAATAACGCATTGGGTCAGGGGTTGCTGGTCAAGCGCATGGGTAAGAAGCGAGTAATTGCCGAAACCGGAGCGGGGCAGCATGGGGTTGCGACTGCTACCGTCTGTGCCATGCTTGGCTTGGAATGTGTGGTTTATATGGGCGAGGTGGATATTCAGCGACAGGCATTAAACGTATTCCGAATGAAGTTGTTAGGGGCGGAGGTTCGTAGCGTTACCAGCGGCAGCAAAACCCTCAAAGATGCTATCAACGAAGCTATCCGCGATTGGGTCACCAATGTGAATACCACCCATTATTTAATCGGTTCGGCGGTAGGGATGCACCCATATCCGCTGATGGTGCGCGATTTTCAATCTTGTATCGGTAGTGAGGCTCGTCAGCAGATTCAGGAACAAACCGGACGCTTGCCCGATTACGTGCTTGCTTGCGTGGGTGGCGGTTCAAACGCTATCGGCACTTTCTATCCTTTCGTGGAAGATGCAGGCGTTAAGCTCATAGGGGTGGAAGCCGGTGGCAGCGGGGTGGGGAGCGGCAAGCATTCCGCCACATTGGTTGCGGGTAGGGTTGGGGTTTTGCATGGTTCAAAGTCTTATTTATTGCAGGATGAGAACGGGCAAATAATTGAAACCCATAGTATCAGCGCGGGTTTGGATTACCCCGGTGTTGGACCTGAACATAGCTTCCTGAAAGAAATAGGACGCGCTGAGTATGTAGCTATTACCGATGAAGAAGCGTTGGATGGCTTTAAGCTACTGTGCCGCACCGAGGGGATTATCCCCGCGCTAGAGCCTTCGCACACTTTAGGCTATGTCAAAAAACTCGCCCCCACTTTGCCAAAAAATAGTATTATTCTGGCAACGCTTTCAGGGCGCGGCGATAAAGATATTTTTACGGTAGCGGACGCTTTCGGGGTGAAGTTACACTAATGTTGCTACTTTGTGATTTTGACGGCACAATTACCGAACAGGACATTACTAATTTAATCTGGGATTACTATCTCGATTATGATTGGCGTGAAGAATTATTGCCTCCCTTTCGGGATGGCAAATTCAACCATTTTGAGCTTATGGCAGTAGGTTACGAAACTATTTCCGCACCGGAAAAAGAATTACTGGATTATGTACGTCCACTAGTACAATATCGTGCCGGCTTTGAACAATTGGTGGGATTTTGCAAGGAGAAGGAATTTCATTTCGCGGTAGTTAGCGGCGGGCTGGATTTTTATATAAAGCCCTACTTGTCGCCGGAAATCCCCTGTTACTCCTATACCGCCGAATTAAACGGACATTGGAAAGTCAAATTACCGGCGGGAGTGACTCCTGAAGAAGGTGAAAATTATAAAGTGTTTGTTCTCGAAAAACTCAAACACGAATATGGAGATCGAGAAGTAATATTTCTAGGTGATGGACGCAATGATTTTCGGGCAGCACAACATGCCGACCGTGTTTTTGCGGTGACGGGCAGCACTCTTGCACAATTATGCCACGAGGCTAATATACCCTGTATCGAGTTTGATGATTTTCATGAAGTAGTAGCGCTATTGAAATAAGGGGAATGTAGAAGTTATGAAAAAAACAATCGCTTCATTATTAGGGTTGGCAACCCTCGGCGTTGGTATAACCGGAATCGTTTCACCGAAATTTTTAAGCAAGCTGATGGGCGTAAAAGCTCCAGAAGCTAGTCACTTTTTGCTTCGTGCCATAGGTGTTCGAGATGTGGCATTTGGTCTTGGGATTTTGGCGCATCGCAACAAACCGCGTGAGGCGGCATTTTGGGTTTATTCTATAGGCGCGGTAGTTGCATCAGATGGTATAGGCAGATTACCGGGCGTGAAAAATGAAGGAGTCCGCGCCGAGGTTTACCAAGCGGCGGGCGTTGCAACAGTTTGTTTCATTACCGGATTTTTGCTCTCCAGCTCAGTAATCGAAAAAGAAGAAACCCCGGCTCAAGTGGGTGGGAAATAATGAGCAGGATAGAAGCAGCCTTTGAAAAAATAAAAGCGGAGGGTCGCGGTGCGTGTATCGCCTACGTTACTATAGGTTTCCCGCATCTTGAGGATACTGTGCCACTAGTATTGGCGTTGCTGGAAGCTGGAGCCGATATGGTGGAACTGGGCGTACCTTTCAGCGACCCATTGGCAGATGGTCCGACTATACAGCATGCCAGCCATATTGCGCTTGAAAATGGGGTTACTCGCCAATTTTGTTTTGATGTGGCACGGGAGATTCGCCAGAAAACCGACAAACCCTTGCTTTTTATGGGATATTTTAACCCGATTTTTTCGTATGGTTCTGCCAAATATATTGAAGAATGTGCGGCTGTCGGGATTGATGGCTTGATTGTGCCTGATTTAGCCTTGGAAGAAACGAATGAGTTGTTGGGCTTGTGTCGGGAAAAGCAAATAGACTTGATCCAGTTTATTGCGCCTACCAGTACCGATGAGCGAATCCGAAAAGCGGCAGAGGTTGCCAGCGGCTTTATCTATTGCGTTTCGATTACCGGAGTTACGGGAGCGCGTACAAGTTTGCCTGCCTATCTGCCTGAATATATAAACCGGGTGCGTAGTTTTAGCGACAAACCGCTGGTAATAGGTTTCGGTATCAGTCGTCACGAACATTTTGTTCAGGCTACTGAGTTGGCAGATGGGGCGGTTTGCGCCAGCGCTTTGTTGGATGCTATTGAGA
>Ga0194047_10001460_pt1 | contig 14434 bp, 16 predicted proteins | sample JunL225m_MetaG_2_FD_160070 | JGI IMG/M metagenome (GOLD analysis project Ga0194047, IMG submission 160070) | Anoxic zone freshwater microbial communities from boreal shield lake in IISD Experimental Lakes Area, Ontario, Canada - Jun2016-L221-5m | ecosystem: Environmental > Aquatic > Freshwater...
TAGATCTTGGAATGAAGAAGACCTTTGATCTGCAATCCCGGTTTAGAACCATTCAGGAAGGCTTACAGATCGTAAAAGAAAATCTCGAATTATTCAAAGACCTTTTGCAATATCGTAACAGCGTAGTCTTAGAATGGGTAATCATTATTTTGATCTTAGTAGAAGTGTCTAATATTTTTTTAGAGAAGATTTTTAAATAAAAGTTTCTTAGGGTCTGTATGTAAAGTCCAGTAAACCTATTAGGCATTAACAACCATCTAGTTAATCTATAGTTGAAGTTTCATCATAATATCTGTTTGCTCATCATCTCCTAATTTAAAAATATGTTTATCAAATTCAACAAAGCCATTCTTCTTATAAAAATTGAATGCTCGTTGGTTTTCTTCCCATACACCTAACCAAACATAATTCATTTGCATCTGCGCTGCAACTTCTATGGCTTTATCATATAATAATTGACCAACTTTTTTGCCGTGATACTCATTCATCACATAGATCCGCTCAATCTCCAGGGCTTTGCTATCTTTTAATTCAGTTTGTGATTCGCCGAAATTCAATTTCAAGTAGCCGATTACTCTTTCATGATCTAAAGCAAAGAAAAATTTCGAATGTTTATTATTTATTTCTTCAGTAAGCTTCTCAATTGAGAACCCATCTTTTAAATAATTTGACATGTTCTCTTCGGTGTTTGAAGCTGCGAATGTTTCCGAAAAGGTTTGAATTCCTATTTCCTGCAATGCCAGTATTTCATTTATTGTAACTTCTTGAATATCGATCTCCATAATGCTAAAATATAACTTTTGAACACTTAGTTCCTATTAAATCGATATAAATAAGGTGCTTTATTCTGTGCTCCAGTAAATTTCTTTTCCAATCTTTCCAACACATTTAAATCAAGAATTTTCTTTTGGAAATTATTAGTTGCAAAAGGCCTGGTATAAACTGCTTCATACAATTCCTGTAGTTCCTTCATGGTAAATGTTTCTGGTAGCAGATTAAAGCCAATCAACTTACGATCAAAATTGATCCGGAGCGTTTCCAATGCAGCTGCTAAAATTTCTTTATGATCGTGCGTTGTTTTTTTGATGTCATTTAAACTTCGCCATTCAAGGCATTCATCAAATTCACCTTTTTGAGGGTCAACTAGATTAATATCAACAAGCGCATAATAACCAATACAAATAAATCGGCTTGTTAACCAATCAATCACTTTTTTATTAAACCTTTTCTTGTCATATAACCTGAGCCCTTCTCTTAAAGTGCTATTATTGTCACTTCCTACCACCCTATTTTCATCACCAAAAACTCGAAACTGCTCTAAATATATATTCTCTAGGCAGGTTCTTTCTTTTAAAATTCTATTCGCTGCATCATCTATTGACTCCTGTTTTAAAATATAGCCCCCTGGTAATGCCCAGGTGCCCTTATAAAATTTTGATTTAGAAACCAAAACCTTTAACTCGAGATCTTTATATCCAAAAATCACACAATCAATTGAAAGATGTGCTATATAACTATCAATATCAAATTTCTCCATAATACATACATATAGTCAGTTGTAAAATTAGAATTAAAACCACTCATTTCATCACTCAAAACAAGTGCAAAAGAAGAATTACACCTATTTTCTTTTTTTTAGATAATAAAGATAATCTTATTACATTTGATATGCATCAAAAAACAAAGTCTTTTCTTTTTAAAAACAACTAACGATTTATGAAAACCCATTTTCGCTTGCTCTACTTTCAAAATAATTTACAAAAAATTTGTATGCCCATTTTTTGTTTATTTCTTTCATTAACGGTTTTTGCAAAATCGGCTGCTGATACTACTAGTTATATTCAAACGATAAATATAAGTACAGGTACAATCGATACTGTTCTTGGTATCAAATCACATGTGGAAGCCCCCAACTGGCATCCAGATAATTACCTGATTGTAAATAGCTATGGCAAAATATATACCCTCGATTTAAAAACAAAAAAGTTAAGTCAGCTTTACACAGGTTTTGCCACAGAATGCAATAATGATCATGGTATTTCTCCAGATAAAAAATGGCTAGTAGTTAGTCATAATGTTAAAAATGATCCTTCACCAAAGCCTTACAAATCTGCTATTTTTATAATTCCTATCAGTGGAGGCGAGCCAAGACGCGTTACTAAAGAAGTTGTATCATATTGGCATGGATGGAGCCGAGATGGTAAAACATTAGCCTATTGTGCAGAACGAAATGGCAACTTTGATATTTATACCATTGGAGTTGAAGGAGGTGAAGAAAAAAGAATAACAACAGCAGAAGGCTTAGATGATGGACCTGACTATTCTTTTGATGGAAAATATATATATTTCAATTCGTATAGAACTGGTCATATGCAAATCTGGAGAATGAATACTGATGGCACTAAACAAGAACAATTAACTTTCGATGATAACAGCAATTGGTTTGCCCATCCATCTCCAGATAACAAATGGATTGTTTATATTTCCTATACCTCAGATGAAAAACAAAATCATCTTTTTGGTAAAAATGTAAAACTTCGATTGATGAATACCCAAACCAAAGAAATAAAAGATCTTACTCCTGTTTTTTATGGCGGACAAGGAACTATTAACGTACCTTCTTGGAGTGCCGACAGTAAAAAAATTGCTTTCGTAAGTTATTCAGTTAAATAATTATTTCAACTTATAATATTCTTTTATGCCAAATAATAGCAACAACTCAAGAAGAAAGTTTTTACAACAAATTGGAGCAACTAGCTTGTTAGCAGCAACTAGTCCTTTGTCATCACTTGCAGCAAGTGGAAAAGCTGAAGAGCGAATACTAACCTATGACAGAAAAATTTCATCGAATGATAGAATTCGAATCGGTGTTATTGGATATGGAGTGCAAGGTCATTTTGATCTGACTACCGCACTAAAAGTTCCAGGGGTGGAATTGGCAGGTATATGTGATTTATATACCGGAAGAATTGAAAATGCGAAAGAAACTTATGGTAAAGAACTTTTCACAACCAGAAACTATCATGATCTTTTAGATAGAAAAGATATAGATGCAGTTTTCATATGTACTACCGATATCTGGCATGCACGTATCACTTTAGATGCTTTAGCAAAAGGTAAACACGTCTATTGCGAAAAACCAATGGTCTATAAAATCAGCGAGGGCTACCCTGTGATGGATGCTGCAAAAAAGTCAGGAAAGGTTTTACAAGTGGGTAGTCAGAGAGTAAGCAGTATTGGATATGCAAAAGCGAAAGAATTAGTTGCTGCAGGAGAGATTGGCAAACTTAATATGGTGAACGCAGTGTATGATAGACAAAGTTCAATTGGTGCCTGGGAATATACCATTCCTAAAGATGCAAGTGCACTAACCACTAATTGGGACAACTTCATTGAAGCCACAGAAAAAATGGCTTTCGATGCCAAGAAATTTTTCTGGTGGCGCGCTTATAAAGAATTTGGCACTGGGGTTGCTGGAGATTTATTTATTCATCTTTTAAGTGGTACACACTTCATGACCAATTCAAAGGGTCCAGAAAGTATTTTTAGTACCGGTCAGTTTAGTTATTGGAAAGATGGAAGAAACCTGCCTGATGTGATGTCTGGTGTATTACAATATCCAGAAACAAAAGAACACGCAGCATTCTTAATGACACTTCAGGTTAATTTTATTAGTGGTACAGGTGGACAAGAAATTATTCGCTTGATAGGTTCAGAAGGCGTGATAGAAGTAAATGGAAATAACCTTACCCTTAAACATAGTTTGATGCCTGAGGCACCAGGTTTTGGTGGTTATGATTCTCTGTTTACGTTTTCAAAAAGTATGCAAGATGAGATGCAGAAAGATTATGATGCAAAATGGACTGCTGAACAAAGAAAAAGAAAAACAAAAGCTGATATTCTTTTTAAAGCCCCTGTAGGATATAGCGATCATTTAGATCATATTACCAACTTCTTTGATTCTATCAGATCAGGGAAACCTGTAGTGGAGAATGCTGAATTTGGATTTAGAGCTGCAGCCCCTGCTTTATCTTGTAACGAAAGTTTTCTTTCCAAAAAAATTGTGCATTGGGATCCCGAGCATATGAAATTAAAAACAGTTAAATAATATATTGTCAATTCCTGAATACTATAGTTCCCTATTCCTAATTTTATACTTTAATGATAAAACTATGAATAGGGAACTACTTGAAATAATGCAGTCAGGAAAACCATTTCGTTTAGACGATCCTGCATTTCAAGAAATCATAGATTTAAAGGACAGAACTTTAAGTCTATCTCCACAATTAAACGCATCCACTTCTTCTGATCAGTTTAGAGATCGCTTGAGTGATATTATTGGAAGTAAAATTGATAAGAGCACTACTATTTTCGCACCCTTCTATACAAATTTCGGGCGCTATATTAGTATCGGAAAAAATGTATTCATCAACCATGCCTGCTCTTTTTTGGATATGGGTGGAATCACAATTGGCGACAATGTTTTAATCGGACCAAAAGTGAATTTAGTTTCAGAGAACCATCCCATCGATCCAAGTCAAAGAAATTCTTTAATAGGCAAACCCATTATCATCAAAAACAATGCATGGATTGGTGCATCTGCAACTATTTTACCTGGCATCACAGTTGGAGAAAATTCAATTGTGGCTGCTGGCGCTATTGTTACAAAAGATGTGCCTGACAATACCATCGTAGCAGGTAATCCAGCAAAACAAATAAAAAATATATAGTTTATTAAAGTACCTTGACAGAACAAATAGATTCCACATGATAAAGTCTTTATTAGTTTTATTGGTTAGCACTTTTTTTCTTCATACAAATGCTCAATGGAATGATCCCGAACAAAAAGAAATGAATGCATCTGCAAGAAAAGGGGTTTCGGGTAATTTTATTCAATTGACGGATGGAATTACACATTATGAAATTGCAGGTTCTCCAAAAAAAGGGGTCGTGGTTTTGGTTCATGGATTTAGTGTGCCCTATTTTATCTGGAATGGATTTTTTGAGAACCTTGTACAACAAGGCTATCAAGTGATACGCTTTGATGAGTTTGGCAGAGGATATTCCGACAGATTGAAAAAAAATTATACATCGGCAGTTTATACACAACAAATAAAAGATCTTTTAAAAGGCCTAAATATTAAAACCCCAGTCAATATTATCGGTGTTTCATTTGGAGGAATTGTAAGCACCAACTTTACGCTGGCATATCCTCAATTAGTAAAAAAAGTAATTTTAATTGATCCAGCATCAGAGCGCAATAATAATAAAGGCACTGTGCAAGAACTAGAAAAATGGATGGGTATGAATTCAGATAAACGAGCTGAAAGTCAATTGGAAGATTTTAAATACCCAAGTAAGTTTCCAAATTGGGTAACTGATTACAAAGTACAAATGCAATTCAAAGGCACTAGGATGGCATTGGCTTCAACCAGGTTTCATTACGACAGTATTAATTATCTAGATCGCTATAAAAGCTTGAATAATTTAAAGAAGTCTGTTCTATTAATTTGGGGTACTGAGGATCATACAGTACCATTAAAATATAGTGATTCAATAAAAGCAGTACTCAATGTTCATTTTCTAGAAGTTAATGATGCAGGACATCTTCCTTATCTTGAAAAACCTACAATTGTTAACAAAGCAGTCCTTGAATTTCTTCAGCAAAAATGAAAGTATTATTTTAAGATTGCCCATGCTAACCCATCTGGGCCAGCTAATTCGATTTTATTGATCACTTGCATTTTTTCTAGATCTATTACCGCAATGTAATTATCTGCATTACATGCAACATACACTAACTTATTATCTGTATCGGGTAAAATACCCGCACATCCCTTTCCTAACTTTAATTGTTTTACTAACTTACGACTTACGGTTTCAAAAATAAATAAATCACCGGTTCTTAAACTAGATACCAAAACAAGTTTGCCATCCGGGGTAAATTTCAATCTGTTAGCTCCAATAACTTTTATATTCGGGCTTATTACCGTTTTCTTCGATACAAGATCTACAATCCAAATAGTACCATCATCAGCTGCAGCTGTCCACAATTCTTTTCCATTTGGAGAAACATCAAACCCCTCAGAGCCCTTTCCAACATTCACAACAGTTTGCAACCATTGGTGTTGTGCTTTGGGTTGAAAAGCAGGAGGTGGAGTATTTTGAGCGACTTGTCTATTTTGTGGTGGTGGTGGACCAAATCGAGGTTTAACTAAAGTATCTACTAAAATACTTACAGTGCCTGCATTTACATTTGTAGTAAATATTTTTTTCGCATCGGCACTCACATAAATCATATGGGTTCGGTCTTGGCCGGTTCCCATTGACCAATCAACTTCCTGCGAGGCATTATTATATCTTCCTACAGCACTTGAGCCTTCAGCAGAGAACCATAATTTGTTATCTGCAAAATCTAACCCATGGGGTACAGATAAGGGTTGAATATTGATATCCTTCAACCTTTTTTGATTCACTAGATCTATCAAATCAATTTCATGAGGATTTGATCCGTATGAATTAGAAACAAATGCAAGTTTACCATTACCTGAAGCAATTACTTCATGTGGATCATCCCCAACTGCAATACGTGCTTTTGTTTTTAAAGTAATGGGATCAATGATAGCCAAAATATGATCGCCTTTGGATAAAGCCAACAATGTTTTTGTTTGAGCTAGAAGAGCTGTGCTTGAAAAAATCATAAATATTACAATAATGAAAATTGTAAATTTTAGATCAGATTTCTTACTTGACATTAAATTAAATTTTAACTAATATCAGAAAACTTTCTCAAACTATATTGCTCTTTTTAAATCAATAACCAATATTTAAGAATAGCGTGGCTTTAATGATACTGGCTATTTTAATTTGAGTAGCCGCAGAATTTTGTTGTTGAATATTGAGGTAACCAAAAACAAAATTGTCGTGTTTATTTACAGCATAACTAAATCCTACAAAAACGCGATTCTGGTCAAAGACATGATTCGATACAGTTGGCCCGTAGTATAAATAGATTTCATCGCCTAAAGCTAAAGAAAGTGACTTTGCTGCAAATCCCCTAGCACTCAAGGGCAGGGTGTAAAAAACATTGTATCGAATTTTGTAGGTGCTGGTATAATTATTGGCTAATGCAGAATCATTTAATAAATTTTCCTTCCACTTTTCTTCCGTCCTCACCCATTGCATGAGTTTATGCTTTGAAGTATTATTGAACCACTGAAATTGTTGCCATAAAAAATGTTCCGGTATTGAAAAATTTACATGCCCCTGACCAGGTAAATTATCAGTAAAGCCATAACCCGAAGTAAACTTATTGCTATTTTTTAAAAAATAGGTGCCGGCAAAACGAAGCGTAAATTGTGAGAAATTATTGAAATAATTGTCATTCGTATGTATTTCGCCATCTAACCAAATGCCCCATCGATGGTTGAATTTGATATTCGCATTATACCCAGTCCAAATTTGCTGTTCATATACCATACTCTTCTGAGCCATAAGAGCTAGAGGGAAACTAATTAAGGCTAACCAAATGATACCAATCTTCAATACTTTTCAATTCAATTAGGCCGCAATTTACAATTCAATCCAATTCAGACAATTTTTTTGCTTGCAAAATGAAAATTGGCTTTTACAAAATTGAATGGCAATTTCATAAAGTACCCATTTGTTGCTACTATATATCAATTAGCTTTAATTCATCAATAGATAAAAATAAATGGGCCTCTCTACCCCCTTCCCATTTACAAAATCATTCAGACCCATTTTTTAAAAACTAACTAACATGTCTCCTGAACATATAAAACTTTTTGCGGTATACGAAAAACCTTACAGGCCTTTAATTGAACTTCTGGAAAAAGATGCCAGTATCCGTTTAACTTCTGATGTCACCATTTTGAGCTTATTTAGTCAGGATAGTAATCAAGAAAATTATGCTGTTATAAGTCTATCTGAAAATGCATCCAGAATCATTGAATCATATAGTAACGAGGAATTAAGCGCCAATGATAGTATATTATATTATCTACTTAAGAATAGACAAGCTTTACATGGAGATCCGAAAAATGTAGACTACTTATGCAATGAAGACCTATAACTATTTTAAATTATATACCCCTTAAAGAGACGGCACTAATTCAATTGATCCGATTCGTATTTTGATTTCACATTTTTTTTACTTACTTTATTTTATGATTCCTAAAATAAAGATTTGTTGCATCAGCTCTTTACAAGAGGCTAAAATGGCCATTGATTTTGGGGCTTCAGCACTTGGCCTTGTGGCACGAATGCCCAGTGGCCCGGGAACTATTGATGATGCATTGATTTTAAAAATAGCAAAATCCATTCCTCCACCCATTGCATCTTTTATGTTAACCTGTGAAACTTCTGCAAGTGAAATCATAGAACATCACCATAGAACCCGCACCAACACTATTCAAATGGTGGATGAACTTTTAGAGGGTTCATATAAAGAAATTAAATTGGCGATACCAAGTATTAAATTGGTTCAGGTAATCCATGTTATCGATGAAAGTTCGGTAGATGAAGCAATTGAAATCGCTGAACATGTGGATGCATTATTATTAGATAGTGGCAATCCAAAAGCTATGATAAAAGAATTGGGAGGAACTGGAAGAACACATAACTGGGGTTTAAGTAGAAAGATCGTAGAACAAAGTAAAGTTCCCGTTTTTCTTGCGGGCGGCATTAACGCCAATAATGTAAAGATTGCAATTGATGAAGTAAATCCCTTCGGTATTGATTTATGCAGCAGCGTAAGATATAATGGAAATTTAGACCCTTTTAAATTAGAAGCATTTTTTAAGGCAATTAACTTTTGATGTACTTATGCGACCCATCACATTGTGGCATTTTTTTTGAAAACCCACAGGTACAATCATTAATCCCTTTACCACATAAAATTTGTGATACATATTTTTCCACTCTCTTTATTCTTGTTGCCGACTGTTTGGGTGCTGAAAAATAAAGATGATATGCTCTTTGTCTTCCAGGCGTTAATGCCTCATATGCTTTTTTAAGAGCAGGATGATGATCCAATTTATTTTGAAACTCTTCTGCAAGTATCAGGTTTTTACTTTGTTTTAATTCCACTTTTAAACCTGCTTTTTCTACTTCGATAGCCTCATATATATAGGCCTTCAAAATAGCTTTTTGCTTAGTAATTTCTTTTAAACTAGTAAACTTAGCCATTCTTACAGATTGTGAATTTTCGCCCGGACTACTCAGAATTTTATGAGTGTCATGGAGTAACACCCCTTTAAAAAAACCTAACGCACAATATTCTTTAAATAAATGAAGTATCACAATATTGCTATCCTGAAACATGTAACAAGGGGAACGCCACTTGAATGCTTCGGTTAAACCACATTCAATCAGCAGCTTTCTTAATACAGTTGCTTCTTCGCTCCAATTTTTGGCTTTACTCAAATAGGCATCAACACTAGGATTCATAAAATTGAATATTTAAAAATGAAAATTAAAGTTTTCATCATTTTCAATCAAATCATTTTGAAAATTTTTAAAGATAATTATGCATTCAAATCTTCAAACAAATGAGCATTATTTGATTTTAGAGTAATTTCTTTTACAATTCGATCTAGCTCGTTAGCTGAATCAAGGATAAGTTTACTTATTTCTATATGATTGATCTTTGATTGGTCCTCCAGATCAAAAAGAGAGATTGCCGACATCATTCTAACTATTGGTGCACGAACAACATGCGACTGGATCCAGGCTATCTCTTTTAAAGTTTTATTTTGCTCCTGAATAGCTATAATTTTTTCTTCCAATAATTTTTTAGCGAGCTCTAATTCTTGATTTGAATGTTGCAGTTTTTCAGTTCTATCATTTACTTTTTCTTCAAGAAGTTTATTTTGGTTTTTGAGTTGAGTCATTAGATAAACATTCAATAACATATTTCTAATGCGCAAATCAACATCAGTTAAATCGAAAGGTTTCGATAAAAAATCTCGTGCACCCTCTGCAAGGGCCCTTTTTTTAGTTTCAACTGTATTATCATCGGAAAGTACCATTATGGGCATTAATTCATGAAGCAGCCCATCCTCTATGATTTGTTGTATCACTTCAAATCCTGAAATATGCGGCATCATTAAATCGAGTAGTATAAGATCAGGTTTAAATTCCTGAACAATCGATATAACTTCCCGAGAATATACAGTAGTTCTGATATTAGAGTACCCTTTAATTAAGAGAAAGTTTTCCAATACATCAATATTTGCCCATTGGTCATCTACAATTAAAATTCGAGCATCATTTAAATCTGCATTCATACTAATTCCTAAATAGCATTTTCACTTTTACACTTAACCATAATTTTCAAATCCTAAAACTTAACCAATCGGCAATATTCCATTCATTCTAATAAAAGCCTCTGCTGCTTTAACACCCATTTCTCTTCCTCTAAAATCTTCCATGGACAAGTGACCACATTGATAAATTCCCGGTGGGTCTTGACTGGTATGACAATACACTGCTTGTTTTTTTTGGTCTTGAGTGGCTGTTATGTCAACATAATCTGTTGGATGAAACAAAAAAGTTTGTTCACCTACACAAACTTCAAAAAAATATAAAGCAAATTTTTTACCAGATCTCACCCAGGATTGTATACCTAATAGACTTGCAACTTGATGGTCTTTGTGCGAATCCAAGGGCCAATGAGTAAAAACAATATCTGGATTTTCATCCGCAATAATCTTTTGAATTTTTTGTAGCCACTCATTACTCATGATGGTATCCCCATCAATCTGACCAGCAAAAATATATTTGGTGTCCAAAATATTGCAAGCATTGATCGCTTCTAGTTTTCTGATTTCAGCAGCTTTATCGTGCGACGTTCCAGGTATTCCAGCTTCACCTGTAGTTAAATAAATAATGGTTACTTCATGTCCGGCTTTTCTCAATGCCGCTAAAGTTCCTCCACATCCAGATTCCGGATCATCTGGGTGCCCCCCTAAACAAACTACTTTCTTTTTATTAATATTTGTTTGTGCATGTAACATGGAGGGCAAACTAATTGCAGCAATACTTACTGCAGTTTGTTTTACAAAAAGTCTTCTTGATTGATCTCTTGACATTTTAAAAAATTATAAATGTTTTACAGCCTGACAAAGTTTTTCTATAATTCCACACCATACTGATCTACTAAATAAATAAATGCCGCAATATTTACTGCCCCTAAATGTAATTCCCGCTTGTTTACATTTTCAAATACATCCGTTACGGCATGATGTAAGTCAAAATATCGTTGACCATCTACAAGCAAACTGGTAAGAATTGTTTTTTTATCATTCAAGCCTAAAGCCTCAATATCAGCACCGCCTCCACCTGCAATCACTTCAGTTCCATACCGCTTTAATAATGGATTCCAGGTTTGGAATTTTTTTAATTGCAAAGCACTACAACCAATCCCTATGGCTCTTGGCGTAAATCCACCATCATCGCTTTCTAAAGCAAGTATATGTTTCTCATTATTCAACTTAGCTAATTCCGCATATTTTAAACCACCTTTCCCACCATTTTCTTCATTAGCAAATAAAACAAATCTGATTGTTCTTTTAGGCTGATAACCCAGTACTTTAAATGCACGCAACACTTCCATGGCATGTACAACACCTGTTCCATCATCATGGGCACCTTCATTTACATCCCAACTATCAAGATGTCCCCCAATTGTAATGACTTCATTTGGAAACTCCGACCCTTTTAATTCAGCAATAACATTGTTTTCATCAGCATCGGGTAAGAAATAGCCAAAGGTTTCCATTTGAACTCTTACATTGGTTATTCTTGCTTGAGCATATAAAGCTTTTGCATCATTTGGCCCCAATGCTATTGCTGGAATTTTAGGAAAGGAATCATTGTACTCCATAACTCCTGTTTGAGGTTCATTATCTGGAGCAGTACTTAATGAATGAATCATCACTCCAACTGCTCCATATTTAGCTGCCCTGCTTGGGCCCTCAGATCTATAAGTATACGCATTCTCATAAGCCTTTCCAGTTTCGATCATATTTGGATCTAAAATACTGTGGTAGTAGACAATTTTTCCTTTTACTTCATTCTTTCTTTTTTCTAATTCATCAAAATTTGCGACCACTATTACATCTGCTTCTAACAAACCTTTACTACTTAACGAATTCCCTAAAGCCATTACGGCAAGTTTTTGGTTCGTTACTTTACCATCTATCCCAACAATGGCAGCATAATCCTTACCGCCTCTTTTCCAATTTGGAGTTTTACAAGCTTGGAAATAAACTTTATCAGGATGAAATGCTTCCATATTTTTTTTACCCCATATTGCAGCATTGTGTTGTTCAGGTGACCCAGCTAAACGACCACCTATATTTTTGGTAAGCTCTCTTAAAAGATCATATGCTTTCCCATTGGTCATTATTTCATCTGACATTCTCTTGATCATGATACTGTCTTTATTCCATTGAGACATTGCCATGATAGGAAAACTTAGAATAAAGAACAATACTAGTTGCTTAGAAAAAATTAATTTATTGATCATGGATTTTTTTGCAATTATAAACTGCTTTATGTGAATGAAAACAAAAATTTAAAGTTAATCATCGAGTGGCTTTACCATTATATTTTTAAAATAAACAACACTTTTAGGATCATGTCCTTGTAAGGCAAATGTTCCATTTGAAATAATACGTAAAGAATCATCCGTGCCTCTTATAGATTTAATATTTTCAGGTTCTGTATAATCAACCACGATTCTTTCGTTCAATTTTATGATCACTCTCTTACCTTCCACTTTAATATATTCAGTAAACCATTCGTTGTCTTTAATATACTGTTCTTTCACATCCATAATCCCATAAAGGCTTCCTGTTCTTCGCCAATCAGTATGCGAGTTATTTACTTGAACTTCATATCCCTTTTCGGGCCAGCTTCCTTGCTGAAATTGAGTGTGAAAATATATCCCCGAATTTGCACCTGGCATTGTTTTTACATCCGCTTTAAATTCAAAGTTTTTAAAACTATGATTCTGTATATCGCCATCATAGAAAAGGTGGGCTGTTTTTCCATGAACAATAATCATTCCGCTATCCACAGAAAAAGTAGTAGCGTTTTCTCCTACTTTCCAGTTTTTCAAAGATTTGCCATCAAACAAACTAATCCAGCCCTTCTTAATTATTGCTTTTTTTGGACTAAACGCCATCAAACAAAAAATACTTAAAGTATACGCAAGAAATTTATTCATAAGATATATTTATTAATTACAGTTATTGTTTGTGTTCGTTTTTATAGTGTTCAAGCAATTCATCCCCACCAAAGTCATGTTGTAGATCGCGAATCACTGTATGCACATGATTTGCATTATTCTGAGTATTATCATATTCAATTAAAATGGTTGGTCCCTGAATACGGTAATAAGTTCCCTTGCCCATCATTGATTTACTATCTCCGGCCCAGGCAAACCAAAGGTTTTCAAGTCCATTCGATTGGATTTGTTTAAACATATCCTCTGCAAATAGTTTTGTATATCGATGAACATATAATTTGATTAGTTGCAACATTAATTGTTGTTGCTGTTTTGAAAGTTCTGAATAAGAAATGCCTTCGGCTTTACTTAGAAAAAGTTTTCGTTTATCAAAACTTATAATTTCTTTAATGGCATTTGTATCGATAATTGTTTTATTTTTTTGGTTTTCATTTAAAGATTGTAATAGACCAAACCCCATTTCTGTTTCGTCTTTTAAAACTTGCTTCCCCTTCTTTTCACCACTCAACACAATACCAGGATTTGATCCAAGAAATCCGGGTGTTCCGGAAGTTAGTGTTTGTTTTAAAAAAGAAAAGTTGAATGAAATATGATGTCCTTCAAAACGCCAACCCCAGACTGTTTTATCTGATGGTATTCCGAAAATGCTGATATGATAATTATTTGGATCTCTATAATGATCATCTGGTTTTCGCATTTCTAGTACTTTCAATACTGCATCAAGTTGCATGATCTCTTTTGTTTTATTAAAAGTTTCTGCACTTAAGCAAGTTTCTAATAAATCAAAAGCTGCAAGTTTTTGGTTTTCATTCATTTCATTGAAAGTGATACCTTTTCGTTCCATTGGCACGAAATGATAATTATATCTTTCATCATTATCAAATGAGAATACTGTTTCTACTGCTTGCTCCTTACTTAAAAGTGAAATAAAGTAATTAGCTGCCTTTACAGATTTTTGTGCATTCCCATTTCCTATAATAGAAAATAATAAAAAAACCAACCATCCTGTTTTTTTAATGATTGATTTCATATTTCATTTTATTGAACCCCCTTTACTTTCATCTGCATAGTATATACAGATTTGGAGGCAGTTATAAATAATAAATTGTTTTGTTTTCCTCCGAATGTAATATTGCCCGTCCATTCTTCAGGCACTTGAAT
>Ga0194047_10001461_pt1 | contig 14431 bp, 14 predicted proteins | sample JunL225m_MetaG_2_FD_160070 | JGI IMG/M metagenome (GOLD analysis project Ga0194047, IMG submission 160070) | Anoxic zone freshwater microbial communities from boreal shield lake in IISD Experimental Lakes Area, Ontario, Canada - Jun2016-L221-5m | ecosystem: Environmental > Aquatic > Freshwater...
ATATTGCATAGGCGTCTAGATTTAACAACAACAGCAAATAGGGAGTTCACACAAAACCAAACCCCACTGGCCACCGAAATCCACCGCATCCGTACTTGGATGGTCCTAGGGCAATCCTATGAGTTTCCACTAGAGACCGAGTACTGGTATCAATTGGTATTGCATAGGCGTCTAGATTTAACAACAACAGCAAATAGGGAGTTCACACAAAACCAAGCTCCACTGGCCACCGAAATCCACCGCATCCGTACTTGGGTGGTCCTAAGGCAATCTCGTATAAATCTACTAGGACTTCAATAGAGGTATCAACAAGTATTAAGTATAGAACAAAATTTAACAACAAACAAAGTCGGCGCAGCTACAGCAAATAGGGAGTTCACACAAAACCAAACCCCACTGGCCAGTGATTTCTACCGCATCCGTACTTGGATCATATCATTCCCAGACTTGGATCATATCATTCCCAGACAATCGAATTTATTGAGAAAATCAAGGATACGGTAAATAGACAAACCCACTGTTGGCAAGTCCGCCTGTTGGCATGAATTTCTGTGTTTGCACTTTAAATACATAATCCCCCACTGGTATTGGTCCCCATTCTGGACTCTTGGTTACTGATACGCCAAAAGCGACATACGCTCCAGCGCTGGTGTTAATCCACCACTCATATTGGTATTCACTAGAAACTGGATATGGAGACGTGAATTCAAACAATCCCCATATATCAGTACCAATGTCTTGGAACCGTGTGATTGACAGGTTACTTGGTGGATCAGGAAACGTGGGTGTTGTGTATGTTGTGGTTATGGGGACAGATTCTCCACCTGCGGAACATGCCGTTATTTTTATTGTATAGAATGTGTTGGGCGTCAAGTCTGTAAATGAATGGGCAGTGATTCCAGCGCTCAATCGTGCTGTTTTTACTTCGTTTGCATTTGCATAATAACCTGTGTACAATCCTGAAGCCGGGGGCTCCCACATGTATCGCAGGCTGTCTGGAAATACAGATTGCAGGGTTAGATTTGTAATGACGTTTGGAACCGTGGTGGCGGAAAGCACAGATTGTATCGATTCTCCACCTGACGTTAAGGCAGATACTGCGATACTGTAAGTAGTTCCCGCCGTAAGGTTTTGGAATACCATTTGTGCGTCTGTCAGATTTTCCGCGGTTAATACATCGTTAATATACACGTTATATTTTACCAATGAGTTTTGTAATGCCCATTGAATTGTAAATTCAGAGTTGGTCACGTTAGTCGACACGAGATCGGATGGCTTATCCGGAATAGTAACGAATGTCAAGCTTAGTGGTTTTCCCAGTACAACAGACAATAGATCCAAAATTGAGTTGGCAATTTTTTGTGTGAATCGCGGTGTCACGTTAACAGTTACTTCGGTGGCTGGTGTGAGATTCTCTAGTACATATGTATTTCCGCTCACAGTCTTTTCATTCACAACATACAATAACGCATTAGGTACTTTCAGCCAAGTCAATGTGGCCGTCGTGGACGTCAGTGCAGCCAATCGCAATCCGCTTATTTGTGTGTTTTTGAGTGTTGTTTTGTCCCCTGTGTCAGACACTTCCTTATTAAATAGGTTTGGAATCGAAGAGAATACCACTCCAATCGCCACCACCAACACAATAAACATTACGCCCGCTGCATACAATATCAAGTTATTCTTAAAGTAAAACCAGGAGAGCGCAGTCAGAATGCAAGCCGCACCACCGGATATGCAACCGATGATTGGTGGAGACAAAATGAGTTCAGTGGTTGATTTTTTCACCATTTGTTTCAGCAGTTTGCTGTTGGTGTCCGTGTGTGCGGCTGAAACTGTCTGTCCATCTCCTGGGACTGCCACAATATTGCACAATCCTTCTGATAAAATACTTCGCATATTCAGCACTTGTTGTTGCGTAAACATGGCCATGTTGCTATCCGTGGCATAATCCATAAAATTACAACCCATTTCGAATAGCGGTACACTGGAACAGTCACCAACATTACTAATCAGCCAACTCTTGAATGAGTAGCTTTGGTTGGATCCGCTTTTCAGGTACTCACAGTCTTTCATACAGTTATCGTTAGATCCATCATCGTTAATAAGCTGGAAAGATGTATTGGGATTCTTTTGTAGTGGAACATCACTGTAGACTTGAACACGTTTCTTATCGTTCCAAGTGTGAAACAAACCGAGTGCGTGCCCCACCTCATGGATTAGTGTCATGCCTAAATTGTAATTGTTGAAAATACCAGGAAAATCCGTGCCCCCCACGGTTCGATAGTCTACACCCACCACATTACCACCATCGGTTCCACTCACTAGAGTTTCACCTAGAATGCTAACGGTTTGTCCGGCACGAGCTCTAAAAAGGCCAATGTACACATTCAAGCGTCCATCTTGAGCTGTGTAACCATGGGATTGTGCATACGTATTCATGTCTGTAATATTGGTAAACACAGTGCTGGATGAGCATGGAATTCGCACAATGTTGGTTAGATTGAAATGCTGAGACGGTAAAAATACAATGTTGGGCAATCCAATGACACTCGAAAAAGCATATTTACCGCTCTGTGGCACTAAACTAAGTGTATCGTTCAACCCAGAATAGCACAAGTTGAGCTGATGATGTTGGCTACGCAACGTTTCGATAGACACGTTCTGTTCAGTGTTGGAATAAATGACAATATAAGTAACATTGCAATACAACAATGGAGCATTTTGTGAGTAGGATTCACGTGATGAGAACGTACGTTCCCGTGTTTGTAATGTTGCACTACATCGGTGCATCGTTTTTTATTCTTTGATGTGTGTGAATAAAGACATGAGTGAACCGGCTGGTGATGATTGTCCAACGTGTATCTACAATCAACGCCAGGCTAATTACACTGAAAATTATTCTAAAGAACTACAAAAACTCATGCAAGGCCAACAAGATGTGATGGCTAAACAGGCTGAGAAAATAGACAAGTGTGGGCGACGCATTGAACGACTTTTACTGAAGATAAATAAACTACGGCGAGAAAAAGAAGGAGCGACCAAACCCTTTGTGCCCAAAATACTTACCAAAAAAAAGTTTTTTTCTGAAGGTAAATCATCTTTACCGCGTGAAGAAAAAGACACGTTCGGATATTTTAAGGAAGTGCAAAAACAATTTAATGACGAAAAAGCAGATTTAGCTTTGAAAAGAAAGGCTTCTCAAGCAAAAGCAGCGGATTTGAAAAGCCAATTTGATGCAGTACGAGAACCATATCATGAGTTCATGAAAAGCAGAGTATTTAATCAATTTGGTATTCCAAAAAAGAAGACCGTATTTAGTCGCATAAAACGTGCCTTAGGATTCACCAAAGCACTCAAATCTTGATGATGAGATCGCCATGATTGTATGTGACTGTATAACCCAGCTCGATTAGCCAGTCCATGATTTCTCGTGATCCCATGCAGAATACGAATGAATCCGTCCCGGTCATGGTGTGACTGAGAATTTCCAACATGACTTGCTTTTTCAGATAGGGAAGACCCGAATCATTTATTCGATCATAATCTTCTCTCGACTTTGCTATTCGATTCACCGCTTCTTGGGCGTTGATTACCGCATGAATGTCGTTAGATTCAGTGTGTGTCAAACTTAATATTTCCAGTGCAATTCCACGAGCATCACTAACACGATTGCTGATCTCTAATTTGTTTTCCATCAGATCCATCAACTGATCATACGACCGCATGTCTTCGTGAGCTTTTACGTAAACTGCCAAGTGCTTTATGATTACTCTATCGTTATCATTTATGTATGGGGTGTAAGACGGATCGGACGTGATTTGATCCAACAATTCCTCCATCTGTTTATTTAATAAATAACCGTCTATGAACCGATCTGGTTCCCCAATGAGAGCAAGCCGCAACTCTAGATCCCGTTCGAAATCCAGGACAACCAGCTATGAGGCGAAAAACAAGTGCGTGAACGACATTGACCCCATTACGCAAGAAGTATTCAAAGACCAAGCTCGAATCATCAAAATCAAACGGAACAATCACATTCATTGCTATGAATACAAAGGACTCATTAAAGCCATACGCGCGACTGGAAGGCTTCCTTTCGATAATTCAATTGCGAGCGATTCCGTCATTCAACGCCTCAACAAGATGGCATTAGAGGATGGCATAGCACCCATTGGCAATCGAGCCGAAGAGGAGAAGAAACGACGAGATGCTTACGAACAGGAAACATATGAAGCACTAGAACAGGACGAACAATATGATCAAGATGAAGCAGAAATGAAAGAGCAGGCAAATCAACTGGCGTACGAAGAAGAAGTCTCTGAGTTGCGACGAGGAGATGCCCATTTGGACTGGAATGGTTGTGAACGCTTGATAAACGCGTTGTGGATTAAGCATAGTATACCCGCTGAAACGTTCACTAGTACAATAGATATCGCTGAAGACGGTACCATCTTTGAGGCATACGTCAACGATATCGTGAAAGTACTGCCAGAATTCATCAAGTTTGGCTCAACGGTTAATGTATGCATTCCACTGGGAACCGATTTTGACAAAATACTTGACTCGTTACTTTACAAAAACGTTCGATTCGAATTCTGGAAGTCTGCTGGCACTAGCGATTTGAAGTGGATCAATCGAATCATGCATCGTACTCACAATATCACACTGGACTTTTCAAACGCGAAGCTCACGGCCAATAGAATTCTACAATTCAGCGTGGATAAAATACCGTACAAAAACGTCTCTATTTATTCAAATCATCAAAAGCAGGAGCTTCAAAAGAAGTTTCCCGCTGCCACGATTGTGTAACTAACTAGTCGTGTGGTCACTAGCTATCCGCCTCTTCCTCTTCGATGTCTTCATCTTCTTCTTCGGCTTCTTCTTCTGCAGCGGCAACGGCTTCCGCCAGTTCTGGTTTGGGAGTATCGTCGGGCATGGTACTACATTCCATTTGCTGTTGGTTCCATCGCATAATCTTTTCGAACGCAGGGTGAACGGAAAGGGGATGTGCCACCACGTTTCGGTTGGCCATTTCAAACGGATGGATTTCTTTGGGCAATAAACGAATGTAAACCGCCTGTTTGGGTAGTGCTCGCCACTTTTCAATATCCATTCCACTGTAAATCAGCAATTCCACGTCAGACGCGGGTGGAACATCTCCGCCGTAACCATACACGGAGCGCATCATGAATGAAAAGAGTCCATAACACTTGGTCGGAAAATCGCGAGTCACCAACATGTACTTTTTTGCGCAATGAGGTGAACAAAAGACGTTCCGGACTACAAACTTCTTGAAACGGTGTTTGTATTCGATTGGAATACTGTAGATAGGTCCATCGAATGGGTGATGATCGTACAGACATGGCATTCGCTTGGGATTGCTCTTCCAAAAGTCTTGTGGAACATCATTGAGAGTCGACTCGAATATAAACGTATAATTTACAGCATGGTTAAATTCTTCTGTAGTGACAGGACGATCGGGTTCTGCCACCACGTTTTTCCGATCACGGTTGATGGTCACACTGCTCATTCTGTAATCCCAGTAGAATTCTAGTAGACACATGCTTTAGAAATCTACTGGGGCTCAGTCATAGATCTCGTCTTCGTGGGAATATAGCTTTGATAGTTGTCGTATATTAGGAGGCCGTTCGGCTGGTGTAATGTTACTCTTTATTCCTTTTTTGTAGCCTTCGTGCATTTCCATTTTTGTTTTATATGAGCTTGGTGTATGAAATTGCAGTTCAAATAGCTGATTGTTGTACATAAGTTTAACGTTAATTCCACGATAATCATTGGAATTCCACATGTTTTTAAATTGTTCAACATGTAACTTTTGGGTTTCTAGTCCGACCAGAATTTGTTTTACACGCTCAACATAAAATTCAGGCTGAATAATGACCGTAAAACGAAGCGCATCTGCCCAGTTGATGTATGGTTCTCCTGCTGAATAATTTACACAGCGTTTAGTGACCTTCTCTAAGAGGCTTTGCTCTGCCTTTACATTGGAAATAAGCTGCTCGTTTTGTTTCAGTTGCTGTTGTATTAAAGATGATAACAAACTCACGTTATCGCTCGCGTATTTGATAGAGGCGTCGACAATCCGTTGAATCGAATCTGGTTTACAGTTAAAATAGGCATTGATTATATTGATGGCTTTTTTAAAAATATAATTGCGAAGTTCCATAGTATTGCATTGAGGACTACGACTTACGTGGGTAAACAATTTTTCTATGTGTTCATTTGGAATGGGGTTTTGCGATTGACGATATTCGTATATTGAACCTATGATTTGAATTAAACTTTCAATATCTTTACTTGGATTCAGTAGTGTTTGTTTGTATGCATTCAAAGCCCGGACCATGTACTTTGAAGAATCTACAATTGTTTCGATGCATTTATCAGTTTTATTGAGATGTTGAATCGTGAACCCGGTATTTTCAATAAAACTGTCCATATACTCATCCACAGACAAATCCACATTTAGGTTCATCTGATTTTTTGCGACTATGTGCATGTATGGCCCAGTAGAAAAGTATGTTTCTTGTGCATGGTAGTTAGCGTGGGAAACTAATTGATTATATTTCACAATAAGATCGTCTGTCTGCGTTGGATCTTTACTTTCAGTTATACTGCTTACAGCATCCTTTACTTTGTGCAAGAAATTGCCGTATTTAATGTTATCGGCGTCGATGTTTCCAGTTGGAGGCTCGTGATCAAATATACGCAATGATTCATTGAATAATGCTAAAGATCTAATAGTAGTTATTTCTTGTTGATTTAGACATGTCACAAATTTAAGCAATGCCCATGAATGTTGATTATGTGTGTTCAACATTTTGTGATAAGCACCTTCGGGACGTTTAACTAAGCTGTATGTTTCATCACCTTTTCTGATTGTTGAAAAATTTAATGGAGCAGTAGTTCCTTTTCCTAATCGTGGGTAACCATACAAGTTTGTATCAAACATTTCCGCAGAAGTGATTCCGAAACGTTTCTTAAACATGGTATTAAAGTTTTTCACAACTTGATCTGAATCTGGGCCAGAAACATTAATGTCGTAATCAGATGTTGGAAGTGTGCTACCACTGGATACTATAGAGCAGTGTGGACAATAATCGTTCATGATTCGTGTGAGAATTTCGTTAACAACGGCGGTTCGGTACGCGCCGTAGTATCTCAATAACTCGATTTTGTTGTTGCTCAAGCTGTACTCGACAATTGATTTCCACTTTGGTGTTTTTCCTTGGAATTGTAACACGTTAGTGGAATCTGTTGTAAACTCACTAAATTGCTCTAGATTCTTTAGAGCTTCCATTCTTTTTTTTGTATACAAATGAATTTATTTATTGCTAAACCTAAATGCCTGTTTGATGCTTCGCTCTTGAATTTCATGTTGTTTTCTAAGACCTTCTTCCACTTCATCCACCGTTTTTCGTTTTCGCCGCTTCTTATTCTCAATCAGGTACTCTGGCTTGAACTGGATCACGTCGGCTTGATGAAGTGTGTATATTCTTTCCAAGGCATTCATGCGGGTTTCCAACGTACGCGTAGTGTATGACTTCATGGACGCTTGAAGTATCTCTTCGTTTTTGCGATACTCTGCCTTTGGATATTTCCAATACTTCCGGCATTGCGGTGGAATGCACTTGATACTGGTAACCAATACATCACGCGATTCATCCATGTAACTAGCAATGTCAAAGTCGGACAGGAGGTCTGCTGTTTTGGACACGGCGTTCATGTTTGGATGGTCCGCATGATTCTGCCAGATGGCCTGTAGAATCAACGAGGTGTCGTCTTCGTCTCCCACCACCGCCTTTGATTTCCCCATGAGAACATTGCATAATGCAGTGTATTCCAACCGCTCTTGATCCTTGTGTCCTTCCAGGCCCATATCCATCATGCGCATTAATGACCGAATATCTCCATCCTTATAATGCTTGAATAGGTTTGGCGTGTACGGGATTCCAGTCGATTTCGCATAGATCTCAATCACCTTCTTGGCGTGCATTTCGGGTAGTGGTGGTAGATTGATCGCCTCTCCGCACTTTTCCACCACCTTGGACATTTTGTGATACTTGTCGGTAATCGTAATGATAATAGGCGTAAAACGAGTGGTACTCTTTCGTAATGTTTCCACTGCCTTGACAAACTTGTTGCACGTGGGCCATTCTTCCACATGGGCGAAAAGATTGACCACCGGCTGTCCAATGGATTTCATCGTGACAATGTTTTGAAATTTGGTTTCGATTTCATCGTCCGTCCATATATTGAGATGTTTGTTTTGCAACTCACATACATATTGAACCAGTGTCTTTTTTCCCACGCCTGATCCACCACGCAGAACAATACAGGTTGAATCCACTTGAATCGACTTGAACACCGTCTCAATGACTGGTTTGGGTCCATAAAAAAACGTTTTGGGTTTCGGTGGGGTATCCTTGGGGATTTGCTTGGGCATTTCCTTTAGGATTGGCTTTAGCGTTTCCTTTGGGACCGGCTTTAGGATTGGCTTTAGGGTTGGCTTTAGCGTTTCCTTTGGGACAGGTACTGGTGGAACGGTCGCAATTTTCGGTGTATACTGCATTTTTACATCCGCCAAAACTGGCTTGTTAAAGTACATGTGTTTCTTGTTTTAAAATCCGGCAAGTGGGCGGGTTTATGAGGTTGTGCCAGTGAAAGAAATGGCAACTGGGACAACTACATTAAAAGGCAGAACACTTCCACAAGAATTCTTTGAGAAAGCTCGTAGCTGTGGCAGCTCTAGGCACCTGCGAACGCCATCCAATGTTGGATATATTGGAGACACCATCTCAAATGCATCCAGCATCTCCAATTCAAGCTGGAATGTGTGTGTGTTCTTCGACTTGCGCAGTGTTTCGGACAATGACTTACCCATCGGACTCTTGCCGATTCCAGAAGAACCTTGTATTTTTCTACATTACTACAATCACATGCAAGCGTGTAAACGAATCTTTGTATTCATACAACCGCAACACTACAGCTTGTTCACCAAATGGGCCAGTCCCACCAACGTCACGCTTGTGGCCACAGATGGCTCCATTCCATTCGCATCCTGCGTGAAATCCACTCGAGATTCTTATGGAATCCACTGGGACGCAGAAACAGTCACTTTATGCTGGGAACAGAATATTGTGCTGGAACATCAGTTGTTGTGGAGACCTAGCACGGATGCTTACGACACGGTGAAATTCATTGGCGAGAATGGCACGATTGCTACCGCGTGGCACAATCAGAATTGGAAGGAATATCCGGCGATAACCATAAACAAGACACTGAAATGCTCACAGAAAATATGGAAAGTCTCGTCAGAACGTGAATATATGGAGTATACTTGTCACAAATTAAACCTACTCGGATGGAAGGATGGATAAAGAAATAATCGATGAAACTTTTAATCATACACCCTACACTTGAAGGCCGAAAACGGCTCTTACAAATGGTTGCGAATACCGACACAATTACGTATGTGGATGATGAACCGATTGAGAATCCCAGTAGAATTCTATGTGAATCGGCTTGTAACCGCGGGTTCATTTTGAATGGACTGGCTTCACTGGATGCTTGGACAGTGTTGGCGTGTTCATCTGTAAACTGTGTTGGAGAAACGGTGACCGAAAAGGTATTCCATGTGTTACACGGTGGACTTTCAAACAGGGAAAAAGGTTATTTAGAGACGCGAATGAAATCACATGCAAAAATATATGAAATCAAGTAGCAACCACCACGCGATAGGAGAGATTCGTGCCAGTGTTAATGTTCACTTCGGTAATTCTCAGAATGTCGCCGCGTCGAAACCCCAAAACTCTGGCCATGGCGTCGTTAATGCTCATTTTGCGCATCTTTTCAGTGTTAAATTGTAGATGTTCTTGAAGAGGCACAATATCGTACTTGGGAACTAGTACATTGGCGGGTGTACACACTTTCAATTCATCGTAACTGACTGCCTCCCAGATCATGTCTCCTTGGATTTTGGATATGTTTTGTTTAGCTGTCTTGGGTATCGACGCACTAACCACAACCATGTGCTTGTACTCATTTTCTTGCGCATGTGTGATAAGGATGGTGACAATCTCGGTGTTCATCACTGTTCTTTGCGGTATAAACAGCACGTGAACCATGCGTTGCGTATTGTCTCGTGGATCTACGGTAAGCGTTTGTAGTTTCCACGCAGTGTAATTCTTGCGGAACACCAGTGGCAACATGGAATCCTCCGAGAACGCCACATGTTCCCCGCGGAATGTACTCCATATCTTATTCAGTGTCTTGAGTGCGTTTTTAGCATACTCTGGGAATTCGTTGGTGTCCACGTCCATTGCGTGCGTATATGCTGGTCTATATGGTCTGTGCGTGTAAAATATTGCGGTCTATATCCATCTAAAGAAAAAATGGGGGCAAATGTTTCCATGCACTGCTTTGAAAACACGCAGAAGCCATTCGATTGTTGCACGAAAGCGAAATTTAGAATGCATGATTGTGTTTGCTGTTACAAGCCACCTCCTGTCCACGACCCACATTACTGCCCCAACGTCATGGATCAGCTTGTATTGTTGCCAAATCAGTTCAAATGTGATTGCTGGATTGTTCTAGACGATATTCCCTTTACATCTGTCACAGTTTTCTTCATGGATTCCGAAAAGAGACTACGAGCATTGATACACAACGAACCACACGAACGTATACACAGATTGAGTATCCATCAGGACGAACAAGAGAACAAAGAGCGGGATAAGGTGCCTGATGTGAAAGGAGGTTTATTGATGGAAGACATACTTCCAGCCCATGTTCGCGTTCCACTCATGTATATCATGACAGATACCATCAACAATGGCCACTACTATCAGTTGAATGGCCTTTTCAACGGAAATAGTCGTTTGATACGTACGTTTCCTCTACCAGATGCGGATGGAAATATTGTGGCAGGTGTAATGATGATTGGAATTTTTACACAAAAGTATGATAAACAACTCAATCAATTCGTGTTGAATCCTCGAGGATCTGAGCAACAACCGGTGGCCGAGAAGGAAGATGCCAAGAGAAAATCAATCGACAATGAAGTGCAACAGCTCCGTCCAATCGATCACTTGGGCAAGAAATTGAACTTTAAAACACTATGATCAAGTGATAATGATAATGATAATGGAATTTTAAATAAATGAGACGAAATGGAATACGTAAAGTGTGTGATTAAATCTCAAATGACTATTCTACACGCATGCTGCAAACCAGTAGATATTGATTTAGGTTTGCATACAGATGAGCAGGTGCATTGCTATTGGACTAATCTATGTGTAGTTTCAAAATCGTAAACGCCACCTCTCACGTTGAATACAAACGCACCATATACGTTACAATCATTGAATTCCCGGATTTCGCCGGTGATAGGGAAAAGTTCCATTTCACATATATGTACACAGATCCGTTTGTTTGCTGGACAATCCAACCATTCGCGGCGGAAGATGCCCATGTTGTACTGTCTTCTGTATTGCCCGCCCAGCAACTAATGATTCCACCCATTGCAACTCTGGACGATGGATCGACCGGAAGGGGTAACTTTCCTTGAATGGCGGTTTGACTACCAATACTCCCTCTAATTTGTCCAATTACATCGACATAATTTGTTTGGTCTGTTGAATATCCAGTAATAGTATACGTATTTCCAAGCATATCATAAAACATGGTTGGGTTGATAAGTGCAGCGTCAGTTGCATTTCCAGCGTTGTAGTTAAATGGCTTCTGAACTCCAGCAGCGATTCCCAAAGCGGATTTTAGTGCGTACATGTTCGTCACACCTGTTCCGCCTTGGGTTACTGGTGTAACCTCTTTCACATTCAGTTTATTTTTGAGATCTGCAATGGTCGATACACCAGTACCACCTTTTTGCACCGCGAGAGGATCCGAATTCGTGATTCCAGATTTCGGCCTGAATATGTAATACATGCAAATTGCAATGGCTACAGTGATGATCAACAACCAAACACCAACGAGTATGAGCAGCCAAAGCGATTCCAACATTTATTTGTTAACATCAATGTGGTAAATCGAATGTTGAAATGGACACCGATTCAGATGGCACTGAAATTCCAAACGAATTCTTTTTGATTGTTCGAATAGAGCAAAACAATTGTGTTGATTCTGAAGTTATCCAATAAAAAGTTCCCAGTATTTCGAAGGATTCACTTATTGTTCCCGTTTCTGGTGTGAGTACTCCTTTCTGCTGCAATGCGTTGGCGTCGTCCGTGTGAACCACCCAGCTATACATATATGAACCGTCCTGCAATGCAGTTGAAAACGTAAATGTATAGTTTCTTAAATTGACTAGTACCGTGGCCACGTTCACCGATAAATTGGTAATGGCAGGAACGCTCATGAAAGTTGAACAGAGCGCCGATACTCCCCGGCTTTCCACTTCGTTGGATACGGTCGTCATTTTCACATCGTAGACGGTTTCGGGTACCAGATTGTACACAATATATGAGGTTTGCGCTGGCATCACCGCTTGGGCAAATACACCGTTTAAGTAAACATTAAACTTTGAATAATAGCCCGTACTGGGCACGGTATATGAAATCGCTATCGAGTTGGAATCACTGTTTTTAAGATGTACACTCGAAACCTCCATGGGGATCATGGTGCATACCGTCAGCGTCTGCGTTGATTCACCCGAGATTGTTTGGCATGAGACGCCGAAAGTGTACTCTCGACCGGGTACTAAATCGGTTAAATTTAAGCTGGTCGATTCTAGGCTATTTACCGGCACTTGGTCTTGGTGCACATTATACGTCGTTCTAGCCGTTCCACTGGTGGAATCCCAAGATAGAATCAGTGATGTATTGCTGATATTCGACGCGGTCACTATTTTTGGCGCATCTGGTACTGTGATCAACGTCAATCGCTTTGTTGTGTTGGAATTTCCACTAGAAACCGCCACGATATACGTGTTGGCGGGTGAGAGATCAGTCAAGGTGATACTGGGACTTTCTGTGACATACTGTTTTCCATCAATGTCTACCGTATAACTCGAACTTTTGTTGAATTCATTCGAGTCCCATGTAATCGTCGCGCTTCTAGTGGAAATCGACGTGGTTCGCATAGACCTTAGCTGTTTTGGCGCCACCCCAGGTGTGTTCCTGTTGAACTTGAACAGGATACCAAACGTCATCGCACTGAGAAGGATGAGGCCTAAACCTATACCAAATATAATCCATCGAAACGGTTGAAACACGGGGATCGTGACTGCCATAGTTGCGACTAGAATTCCCATACCTATCACTGACCCGCATACCACGGCTTCAACCGAACGCCACCACAGGTTTGAGGCCTTTAGTGAAGACAAGATGGCTAGTCGTTTAGATTCGCCTGCAAATGTGTTTGAAAGCACACTGGCACGTATTATTGACGATTGTTGTTTGGTGAACATGGCCATATTCGCATCCGAAGCATAATCCATAAAATTGCAACCCATTTCAAACAGGGTTGAATCACAGTTGTTGGGTGATAACCAACTGTATGGTTGCTGCTTATTCTTTAATAGAAATTCGTTGTTTCCACTGGCTATTTGACAGTCACGCATTCGGTTGCACATGAACGCGTCCGGTTCACCAGAATCTGCGTTGCTAATGAACTTAAATGTGTAATTCGGATACTTTTGTGGTGGTACGTCGGATAGAACAGGCGTACTCTTTGTATTGTTCCATGTATGGGTTAAGCCTAGGACATGTCCCATTTCATGCACCAGTGTCATTCCCATCCCAAAGTCCAGTAGAAATCCAGGAAGAATCTCACTGCCGAATGCCCCGGAATCCACCATGGTCAAATTTCCACTCACCACAGATTGGCCCAAAATGGTAATCAACGGTGCGGAAACGATGTTTACACACGTCGGACTCTGTGATATATTTTGCAGTTGAAGAAATTGCTTCATTTCATCCAACGACTTGAACGTTTGGTCGCATTTTACACGTGTAATTTGAAAGTCCATTAGATTCAGTTCGTTTACTGGCAGAAACTGAACACCAGGCACACCCACGCTGTCCCAGAACGCGTATTTCCCAGATCGGGGTATTTTCGATTGGGATGTGTTTTGACCGGCGTAGCATTCGTTCAGCGTTCGGTGTTGCTCACGGATCTGTGCTAGGGATGTATTCGTTTTAGTTGACGAATAAACGACCGTATACCGCACGTTCACGTATAATGTTTGTCCGGTGTCGGTGCCGCGAAACTGATGAACCAGTTTTTCTGTACGTTTCAATGTATCGTGCTGATCCGTGTCTGAACATCCACATCTGCTCATTTTAAAAGTAGCGAGTTTATATAAATGTACATTGTATTTGCGGTTATAGTCTGTGCACTCGTTCTCACAATTGTTATACTCGCTCTGTTCCTGCCGACCCCTCAACGAATTTTACCG
>Ga0194047_10001462_pt1 | contig 14403 bp, 5 predicted proteins | sample JunL225m_MetaG_2_FD_160070 | JGI IMG/M metagenome (GOLD analysis project Ga0194047, IMG submission 160070) | Anoxic zone freshwater microbial communities from boreal shield lake in IISD Experimental Lakes Area, Ontario, Canada - Jun2016-L221-5m | ecosystem: Environmental > Aquatic > Freshwater >...
TTCATCACAGTTATTTGAAGTTAAGGCCGATGAATATGAAGAAAATCGACACTTTTTATTGGCACAATATTTTAAAGCGAACTATAATAAGGTAATGAGCAATCTGCCTGCGGTTACGGCTCCTATTCAGATTTTGCGCATGGAAGTTTGGGTAACCAATCGCAACGGGGCTACTACCGATACCAGGGATATTGTAGGGTTGACTAATTTAGGAGAAGATGGCAACTTAGTTAACCCAGGTATACCATCCAATGGAATCAATCCTATTTACTCAAGTGCTATTTCAAATCCAAATAATAGAAGCTCTTCTCAGGTGTATAATAACTTGTTAGGGTTAGGTTTAAAACCAGTGCAAGATTTTGAAAAAACTTTTGCTCGAAAATTAGACTCTACTCAATATACCTATCATCCTAAAGTAGGATTTTTGTCATTAAGTCAACCTTTGCAGCCAGATGAGGTTTTGGCTGTGGCGTATCAATATACCTATAATGGTAAAATATTTCAAGTAGGAGAGTTTTCGCAAGACCTACCTCCAGATAGTGCAGCGGCTACTCAAAAAATATTATTCTTAAAACTATTGAAGGCCACATCACAACGTCCTAACTTACCCATTTGGGGATTGATGCTGAAAAATGTTTATCCAATTGGTTATGGTACTTTATCGTCTACCGATTTTAAATTGGATGTATTGTATCAAGAGCCCGGATTGGGTTTAAAACGTTATGTGCCATTTGGAAATAAAAATGCAGGCTTTCCCATAATTTCATTAATCAACTTAGATCGATTAAACAATCAACTTGATCCACAGCCTGATGGGGTATTTGATTACGTGGAAGGCTACACGGTTTTTTCTCAATATAGTAGGATCATGTTTCCTGTACTAGAACCTTTTGGTCGAGATCTTGCCAAAAGCATTTATTCCAATCCTGCAGCGGCCTCTATAAAAGACACCTTGTTTTATGCCTTGTATGATTCTATAAAAGCTGTAGCACAACAATATCCCAATTTAAATCGATTTGTTTTAAAAGGATCTGCAAAAACCTCGGGTTCTTCGGATATCAGTATAGGTTATAATGTACCCCGTGGTTCAGTAGCGGTAACGGCTGGAGGAAGAACGTTAATGGAAGGAGTTGATTATGATATCAACTATGATCTGGGAACAATTAAGATTATTAATGCAGCTATTATTAATTCGGGTCTGCCGGTACAAGTGAGTTCCGAAAACAATGCTTCTTTTGGTATACAACAACGTAATTATATTGGGTTACGTTTCGATTATAGTTTAAAGAATACTGCCAAAGAACAAATGTCTATTGGAGGTACTTTGGTTCGCTTGGGCGAAAGACCATTTTTTAATAAAACCAATTTAGGCGAAGATCCTATCCGTAATACTATGTATGGATTAGACTTAAGCTATAAAAAAGATATTCCTCGCTTAACAAAGTTGCTCGATAAACTTCCATTCTATCAAGCAATTGGGCCATCTAACATCAATGCATATGCAGAAGGTGCTTTTTTAAAACCGGGACATGCCCCACAAATAGGTAAGGGAGCAAGTGGCACATCTTATATTGATGATTTTGAGAGTAGCAAATCGGGTATTGATCTCCGTTTCCCTCAAAATATTTGGGCATTGGCTTCTACTCCTCAAGGTGCAACAGACCGGTTTGGCAATGTTATTTTTCCCGAAGCTGCATCAAATGATAATATTGATTACGGAAAAAATAGGGCAAAATTATCATGGTACCAAATTGAGCAAACTTTGCAACAATACAAAGGAAGCAATAACCCTCTTGGTCCTGATAGGGTAGAGTTGAGTGATCCTAGAGTTAGGCAGGTGTATCAAAAAGAAATTTTTCCTCAACGATCCACTGGCTTTGGCGAAAGCTTTTTGCAAACCTTCGACCTATCTTATTTTCCCACCGATAAGGGGCCTTATAATTATGATGATGTTAATGTAAATGCAAATGGTAAACTTACCAATCCAAATAAACGTTGGGGTGGATTAATGCGCAGTATTGATCAAACCGATTTTGAAACCAGTAATATTGAATTTATTGAATTCTGGTTGCAGGATCCTTTTATAAACTGTACAAAAAATCCCAATATCGCTAATTCTTCGGGAGGTAAATTATATTTCAACTTGGGTAATGTATCAGAAGATATTTTAAAAGATGGGAAACGTTTTTATGAAAATGGACTAAATACACCCAATGCGCCTTCGCCTGTTGATAATTCAAATTGGGGTAAAGTGCCACGTAATCCTATTCAAGTAACCAATGCCTTTAGTAATAATCCGGATGATAGAGTTTACCAAGATGTTGGACTAGATGGATTGAATGATACCGCTGAAGTAAATATTCGCAGCGCTTACCTCAATAAATTAAGAACGAGCTATGGCGCAGGCTCTAAAGCTTATACAGATGCATTGAAAGATCCTTCTGCCGATAATTTTCATAATTATCGTGGAAATGATTATGACCAGCAGTCGTTAGGAATTATAGGCCGGTATAAAAATTTTAATAATCCTCAAGGTAATTCTCCTATTGCAGCTAATGGCGAAACTTTTTCTTCTGCGGCAACCTTATACCCTGATGCAGAAGATTTAAACAGGGATAATACATTAAACCAAACAGAAGAATATTTTCAATATATCGTAGACATTAAACCATCCGCTGCAACCGAAATGAGCATCGGTAATAATTATATTGTTGATAAAAAAGTGGTGTCTGTAGCTTTGGTAGATGGTACCAGTAGACCAGAAACTTGGTATCAGTTTAGAATTCCTATTGGAGATTACAATAATAAAGTTGGAAACATTCCCGATTTTAAATCTATCCGATTTATCCGAATGTTCTTAACCGATTTTTCTGATAGCGTTACACTTCGTTTTGGCGAGTTGCAACTTGCAAGAAATGTATGGCGTACTTTCAAATATAAAATTGATACTTCTGGCTTATACACACAACTAAATCCGGGTACGGCTAACTTTTCTGTAGGCGCAGTTAATATTGAAGAGAATGACAAACGTACTCCTTTCCCTTATCGTACCCCTCGTGAAATTGAAAGGCAACAAACCCTTAGCAGCAATGGTGTAAATTTATTGCAGAATGAGCAAGCCATGAGTTTACAGTTTTGTAATTTACCAAAGGGTGATGCAAGGGGGGTGTTTCAGGCATTTGCCAATAGAGATCTTCGCCAGTATCGTAAAATGGCGATGTACATCCATTCAGAAAAAGCACAAAAAGTAGGTTCAAGTTTAAATGATAAAGACCTTACTGCGGTTATACGTATTGGCACCGATTTTGTAAATAACTATTATCAAATTAGGGTTCCCTTATACCAAACAAAGCCAAGTGCATCAAGCATGGATCCTAATAGTAATGAGTATAATGATTCATTATGGCTAGGCCAAAATGCTTTAGATATAGATTTACAGAGTTTGATAAAATTAAAACAAACACGTAATGCCGATCCGTTGGCGTTGATTACTAAAATATATACTAAGTCGCAAACTAACGGTCAGGAATATGCGGTTATAGGAAGTCCTAACCTTGCAGAAGTAAGGGGGATTTTAATTGGTGTTGAAAATACCAATCAAATAGCGGGAGCCTGTGGTGAGGTATGGGTAAATGAATTGCGCTTGATGAGCATCGATGAAAAAGGAGGATGGGCTGCATTGGGAAGAGTAGATATGGCCCTGTCTGATTTAGGTACCCTTTCATTATCTGGTAATAAACATTCTAATGGCTTTGGCACTTTAGAACAACGAGCAAATGAACGGTACAAAGATGACCTTACACAATTTGATATTTCTGCTACACTTGAACTTGGAAAATTGTTGCCCAAAAATGCTGCCATCTCTATTCCTTTATTTGCAAGCTATTCTCAATCTTTAAGTACCCCTCAATTTGATCCATACGATTTAGACATTAAACTTAAAGATAAGCTTGCAACAGCACCAAGATCTCAAAGAGATTCTATTAAACGTGATGCCGTAGATTTTACCGCTACTACAACGGTAAATTTTACCAACGTGCGAAAAAATAGAACAAATAATAAGAAACCTAAAATTTATGACATTTCAAATATTGATGTAAGTTATTCTTATCTAAATACAAAAAGCCACAGTCCTTTAATTGAAAATAATGAGGTTACAAGGCATCATGGAGTATTGGGCTATAATTTTGCCCCTAAGCCTTTGGTTTTTGAACCATTTAAAAAAGTGTTCAAAAAAACCAAAACGCATTGGTTCGACTTAGTGAAAGATTTTAACTTGAATCTTGTTCCATCAACTTTAAGTTTCAGAGCAGATGTAAACAGACAGTTTGGTGCGATACGTCCAAAAAGTGTAGGAGCATCAAAATATGCAATACCCGAAACTTATGATAAGTATTTTGTTTTTCAACGAGATTATATTTTAAGATGGAATTTTACAAAGTCGATCAATTTTGATTTGACGGCAATAAATAATTCGAGAATTGATGAACCCTCAGGAAGATTAGACGACAAGTTGAAGAAAGATAGTGTTTGGAAAAATTTTATGAAGGGTGGGCGGAACACGGTGTACAATCAAACAGCCAATTTTACGTATACCTTACCTACTGCAAAATTTCCTTTGCTTGATTGGACCACAATGAATGTAAGTTACCAGGCTATGTACCATTGGATGGGAGCTTCAAGGCTTGCTGTAAACTTGGGAAATATTATTGAAAATGGCCAGCAACAAGAGGGCTCGTTGCAAATGGACTTTACCAGATTGTATAATAAATCTAAATGGCTACGCCAGTTAGAGCAACCATCTAATTTAGAGGATAGAGAAAAATGGCGCCATCGCATTACCAAAGTAAAAGATACCGTAACTACTAAATCGGGTAAAAAGATAATAAAGACACGTAAAATACTGGATAAATCTGCAATGCCATATGTGGGTACCGGAGGTAAAATATTTGGAAAATTATTGACTAGTATCAAACAAGTGAGTGGTACTATTTCGGAAAATGCAAACACTAGGTTGCCGGGCTATACGGACAGTACCGTATATGTGGGTCAAAACTGGAAGAGTATGGCTCCAGGTATTAATTTTATTATGGGGCAACAACCCGATACCAATTGGCTTAATAAAGCATCGCAAAAAGGATTGATCACAAAAGACAGCACCTTTAATTCATTGTTTACGCAAAACTTTAATCAAACCATAACATTTACAGCACAACTTGAACCAGTAAAAGATCTTACCATTTCTTTGAATCTTAAAAAAACTTTCAATAAAAATTATTCAGAAACTTTCCGGTATGCCGATACTAGCGGAGGTACCAATTATAAGTTTGGACATTTAAATCCTTATGGTGGTGGTGGTTTTGATGTAAGCTATATATCGTATAAAACGCTTTTTGGAAAATTTGATCCAAACCGTGTTTCCGAAACATTTAAAAAATTCCAAGATAACCGGTTAATCCTTTCTGAACGTTTAGGTAAAGCCAATCCTTACACACAAAGCAGGGTAGGTGCCGATGGATATTATTATGGTTATGGAAGATACGCCGTAGATGTATTGGTACCGGCATTTATTGCTGCTTACACTGGTGAAGATGCTAAGACTGTTTCATTAATTAAACAAAACAATGCTAATATAAAATCTAATCCATTCCGCGATATCATTCCAAAGCTAAACTGGAAACTAGATTATAATGGGTTAAGTCGTGTAAAAGGAATGGATAAAATATTTACCAATTTTACATTATCGCATGGTTACACAGGAAATCTTAGTATGAATGGATTTACTTCTGCATTATTGTATCAAGATGTTTCAAGATATGGTTATCCATCTTTTTATGATACAATTTCTAAAAATTTTGTACCCTATTTCTTAGTGCCTAACATTTCATTAGGGGAACAATTCTCTCCTTTGATTGGGGTAAATTTAGAATTTACCAACCAGTTCCAATTCAAATTTGAATATGCTAAAACAAGACAGTTAAGTTTGAGTTTAATCGATTTTCAATTGAGTGAAGTGAGGAGTACAGAGTTTACTATTGATGCAGGATATCGTAAAAGAGGTTTACGTATGCCATTCAATATCCCGTTACCTAAAATATTGCAAAGCAAAGACTCTAAAAATGGTGCCAGTAAATTACAAAATGAGATTAGCTTTAAAATGGGCTTAAAAATCAGAGATAATGTTACAGCAAACAGTCGCTTAGATCAGGATAATAATTTTGCAACTGGCGGAAGTAAAGAGATCAGTATATTTCCTACTGTAGATTATTTTTTAAACAACAGGATTAAAATACAATTCTATTACGACCAAAGACGTGTGATACCATATATATCATCCAGTGCCCCAATCACCAATACTAAGGCAGGGGTGAAAGTAAATATCTCACTTTCTCAATAGCGTTAGGGTTAGGTAAATAAAATATTTTAGGCCTTTATCACATTCGATAAGGGCCTTTTTTTATTTGAATAAAATAAATTGCTCTAAGAAAAAGAGCCCTTTTTATAAAGGGCTCTTTAACAAGTATAGTTAATTAAAAAATTAAATTATTTTGAAACCTTTTTAAGTAACATTACATATCCGCATAAATTCTTTTTCTTTTTATTTACTTGCAAAGGTTTTATCATGTGGTATTCGGAGAACTTAGGGATATAAGAATAGCTGATTACATTACCATCTATATCGCCCCACATTTTTTTCTGGTACACAACTTGTCTTTCGTCCCAGTCAAACATTCTTACTTCATATAATTTAGAAGTGATATCGCCAATAAAAACAAATTGATACCAACTTCCTTGTGTTAACGGAACAATAACCGGCATTTCAAATTCGCTTTCCATTTCCATCGATGCTTCTTTAACCAACACAAAGCCTTGTTTTGACAATTCTTGCTTAATGCTGTCCGCTTGTTGCATCATATTCACGTTTGAACAACTGGCCTGACGAATAACATCCTGCGCCTGAGTAAACCCAATTGATATAAAAATGGAAAGTAATGCTGAAAATATAGTGCGGTTTTTCATTAAATCTTTCAGTTTGAAATTAGGATATTACAATTTTACAACATTTAATCGAATTTATATATTAAACCGATAAAAAGTAGTCAACTCTTCAACGGAGTATAAGGACCAATATTGTGTTGTGTACGTTAAATACCGCATATCATAGATTATTAAGTCCTAATACTATATTGATTATGGATTTCTAAAGAAATAATGGGCATCAGCCTGTTGAGTAGGCGTTACCACTAAGTCGTTGATACAAACATGTGCCGGCAGGCTAGAACAATAAAAAATGATATCAGCAATATCGGCACCTGTTAGCGGGGTAATGCCTTTGTAAGTAGCATCGGCCTTGTCTTTGTCTCCTTTAAAACGTACTATCGAAAACTCAGTTTCCACAGCACCTGGGTGAATACAGGTAACTTTAATATTGTGTTTTAGTAAGTCAATCCGCATGGCTTTACTTAAAGCATCCACAGCAAATTTACTGGCATTATATCCATTGCCTTTTTCATATGCCTGTTTGCCTGCAATAGAACCAATATTGATAATATGGCCTTTATGTTTATCTATCATATATGGAAGTACCGCCCTACTTACCCACATCAAACCTTTTACATTGGTATCAATCATGGTATCCCAATCATCCATATCGGCATCTTCAAAATTATCTCTACCTAATGCAAGACCCGCATTATTGATAAGTATGCTTATTTTCTTCCATTCAGTAGGAAGGTTGCCAATTGTTGTAAATACAGCTTCTTTATTCTGCACATCAAAGCAACAAGTTAATACCTTGATGCCATAAGTCTCTTCTAAAGCTTTCTTCAATTCCTCTAGTCTTTCTTTTCTTCTGCCAGTAATAATGAGGTCGTTTTTTGCGGCTGCAAATTTTTCAGCACAGGCTTTGCCGATACCCGAAGTTGCTCCTGTTATTAAAACAATGTTATTCATGTATGCAAATTACGTTGCTGTGTACAAATAAAAAAGCTTTGGTTATTCACCAAAGCTTTTAATATGATATTTATTAAACAATATATTATTGTCTGATAAGCACTACATAGCCTTTTTTAAACTTTATTTCTCCATTGAAAGTTACTCCTTCAGCTATCCAGACATAAGTTCCCGGATCTTGTCCTTTTCCTGCAAATGTTCCATCCCAACCACGGCCGATATCGGTAGTGCTATACAATAATTGGCCAAGGCGATTAAATACTTTAAAATAATTAAGTCCTTTCATCCCCAATAAAATAGGTTTAAATATATCGTTATTGCCATCTCCATTTGGAGTGAATGCAGTAGGCACATACATATCTGGATCAATCTTAAATAATTTGATGTCGATAGTATCAGTAGCCATGCAATTGCCCTGCGAAAAAGCAGTTAATATATACCTAATATTATCTAGTGGCAATGCTATAGGATTGCGAATGCTTCCATTACTAAGCCAGGTGGGAGGGGTCCATAAATAACTAACACCCCCAGTGGCATTTAATAAAATAGGCTCACCAAGAACAGCGCTGGTATCTCTTGGCCCAGCATTAGCAATTACTTTTGGAAAAACATATACCCATACTGTGTCTTTTATTTGTTTGGGACATCCTAACGTATCAGACACTGAAACTTCGTAACGAATACTTGCAACTGGGCTATTTACTTGCGGATCAGAAATTAACCTATTGTTTAAATAGGTAGAAGGCGACCATAAATAACTACTTCCTCCCGACGCATGCAATTGCGTGGAGAATCCAGGACATAAGCTGGTATCCGCACCGCCATTAACTGTAGGATAAGGGATGGATTTTATAGTAATATCATCTTGACTTTGGCATTTGCCAATATTTCCAATTACATGATAGGTTGTAGTGGCCAATGGTTTTGCAAATGGTCTTTTTGCAGTATCGCTACTCAAATAAATTGACGGCGTCCAATTATAATACAAAGCATCACTTACCATATTTATAAAAAATCCATCGGTTCTGCAAATGGTAGTATCATTACCTGCAAATAATGCTACATGATTTTTTACATCTATAAAAACTGTATCACGGGTAAAGCAGCCAAAAGGATCTGTTAATTGAACATAATATTTGGTGGGCAAATCCGGGCTAACCAATGGACTGGCAATAGTAGTATTATTGATGTTGTAATTCGGACTCCAAGTAAAATTGCCACTACCCGTAGTAGTGAGTTGCAGCGTATCAATATCACAGATGAGTGTATCATTAATGGTAGCTAGTAAAGGCATTGGCCTCACATTTACGATTACACTATCCACTCTTTTTTTACTACAACCAATTACACCCACTGCAACCGTATAAGTAGTTGTAGTACCTGGTGAAGCAATAGGGTTGGCAATAGTAGCATTGGTTAAGCCTGTTATAGGACTCCATTGATAAGTAGCGCCTCCGCTTGCTGTTAATTGTACCGATTGCTGTCCGCCGCAAATCGCCGCATCTGGACCTGCATTGGGAATGGCTAATCGAGTTACAACTATATTTTTACTGGATTGTACCATACAGTTTTTGCCCCAGGTAGTTTGTAATGTATAATTGGTAGTAACTGTTGGAAATGCTATTGTATTTTGTTGTGTAGGAAATTCTACCGAGGCAGCAGGTGTCCATTGCCAACTTACATTGGGGGCATAATTACTACTACCCGATAATTGTAAAGTGTCTTCTTCACAAATATTGGTCGGAGCAGCTACAACACTGTTGTTCAAATCAAATTTAGGAGTAACCGTAATAGAATCTTTACTGCTACAGCCCGAACTATTGGTTAGCGTAGCGTAATATTTTGTACCTACTGTGGGAAATACCAATGGATTGGCGGTTGTTGCTCCAATAATATTTATAGCAGGCGTCCAAATATAATTCCCTACGCCTATGGCATGCAATTGTAAAGTATCCTTGCCGCAATAAATCGTATCAGAAGGGAATACATCTAGTAAAGGCGGATCCGAAACTACAACAGGTTTGATAATAGTATTTTTACAGCCTTTACTATTGGTTACAATTAATTCAACATTATAATTACCTGCTGGCAAATAAGTATATGTTGGATTTTGTAGGTGACTGGTATCGGCTAAAGTAGTGGGGTCGCCAAAATCCCAGCGCCAGCTATCTACTACGCCATAAACTGTAAATGTAGCATCAGTAAATTGAACAGGCTGCCCAACACAAAGTGTAGGGGAAGTGGTAAAGTTGGGTACAAAACCAGGGAAAACGCTGATGGGTTTTATTATAGAGTCAACACATTGCCCCAATTTGGAAACTATTAATTTAATATTGAAAATACCTGCTGTAGTAAATGTATGAGTTGGCACTTGAAGTGTAGAGGTATTAGCTGCACCACTTGTAGGATCTCCAAAATCCCATAAAAAAGTATCAGGGGCCCCTGAACTGCTTTCAGTAAAAGTTACTGTAAATCCATCACAGGTAATCGGGTCAAAATTTGGTATTGCTTTTAATGGGATACAGCCAGAAACTTCAACGATTAAGTCTTTTCTGTGTATAGATAATAATATACCAGATCGATATACAGATGCACAAACACACACTACATATTGTCCACCGGATGGGGCAATTCCAGATATAATGCCGGTATGAAGATTTATGTTTGCTAATGGTCCTAAGGGAATAGAGGAATTATAGGGAGGGGTATAATTTACAGATCCATATGGCGGTGGAGCAGGATTATCAAAAGCTGCGCTGTTAGCAGCACCTCCATTATAAGCGTTACAAAAATTATATACCAATGAATCTCCAACATTAATATCAGTAGCACTAAAGTCAAGGGTGAAAGATGAGTTCTCGCATATAACTGATACTGGAAGTTTGTATTCTGGTGAATTATCTGAAGGGGTGGGTAAAACATTTAATCCAGGTACTACACAAGAATAGGTTGATCCCTCGTTGTTTTGAATATTAAGAGAATTTTGTCTGCTAAAAGTTTGAAATGCTACAGTATACCCATTATTATTATTGGGTAATTCAATATTAAATGAATATCGTTTATAAGTATATCCTAATGAAGGTGGATTTTGAATACAGGGAGAAGCTATTACAGGTACTGGTAATGTGCCAATAAAATCTTCTGTTGCAGTCCAGTTGTTGAATGCAGCAGTACCAATAATTTTTTGCCCGTTGTCATTATCAAAAACACCCACTACATATTGAGACTGAAGTTGAGCCCCAAGTGAACTAGACCCTTTTAATAATAGTAACCGGATACGGTATATCCTGCTATTTGGAGCTACTCCAGGTCCAATATATTCATACCTCATTTCCCCTCCAATAATATGGGTGGCAAAAACATCTGAAACAGATAAAATAAAAAGGTATAAAAATAAAATTCGTTTCATTCAGCTGGGAAGCAAATTGATTCGCCCTAAAACTAACGAAAAACCCCGTCTTTTACAAAAGAGTCGGGGTTTTGTATTCACGTATATTTTCCATTATTGAACCAGCACCACATAGCCCTTCTTCTTTATTTTTTTATTGTTATAATCAATGCCTTCGGCAAATCATATATTGGTGGCTGGATATTGTCCCTTGCCTATTAATGTTCCATCTCATTCGCCACTGTTCATATCGGTATTACTGTACATTAACTGCCACCTACTATACCATCTGTAAAAGATATTATTATACAGCAATTATTTTACCAATAACAAATAATCACTTATAATTATTAATTGGATGGCTAAAATTCATTTGTATGTTGACTGGGTTAAAACGAAGTAAAATTGATTCAGGTTGCGCCTTGTAAAAAAGCAAGCACTACTGTATTCACTTTATCTTGCTCCTCCAACATACCCATATGGGCGCTTTTATGTAGAATATGTAGGTAGGTATGATCCATTAAACTAGATTGGCGCATGCTTTGTTCAAAAGGAACTGCCTTATCGTGTTCTCCAATAATAAATAGAATGGCACGAGGAAAACTTTTAAGAACACTAGTTCTATCAGGTCGTGCAATCATGGCCTGGTAGTATTTTGTCAATGCTTCTGCAGAAAATTGTGTTGCTTTTTGCACCAATGTATGTACTTCATTTTGATGGGTTGACAACCATTCTTCACTGAATAAACCAGGGATGGAAGTTTTTAAAAAAGCCAATGCTCCATTTGATTTAATAAATTCAATGGCTTTTGTTCGGGTAATTATTTTAGTGGCATCATCCGAAAATGCAGAAGAGTGAACCAGACCAAATGCCGTTAATAATTGAGGATATTTTTCTGCAAGTGCTAATGTAATATAGCCTCCCATACTATGTCCTATTACAGAAACGCCCGCTACCTTTTGTAAGGGCAATTGTTGCAGTTCGATGGTTATAATTTCTTTTATTACTTCACACATTCCTTCAATACTCATATCTGCAATTAAATCAGAATGGCCAGTACCGGGAAGATCGGGAATGATGAGTTGATAATGTGCTTTTAAAAACGCTTCTTGATTGTTCCATATTTCTCCATCTTCGCCAAAGCCGTGTATTAATAATACTTGTTTGCCGCTTCCGATAACTCGGTAAAATATATTGGAAGATTGATAGTTGAAATTTTTTGTTTGCACGTATATTTTTTACACTGAAGCAGTTAAACATAGGAATGAAATGCATCAACATTCATTTACATCTCTGAATTTCGTAGCTAGTAGTTTTATTGCCTCTCCAAGCCTGTTTAGTTGCCCATACATTTTGTGCTGCTTCTATAAATTAGAAGTAATACCAATGGTATTAAACCTGTATTCATATGTTGAGGCAAAAAGAACCATGCCAATAAAACAATAACCAATACCGTAGTAGTAAAGGCAAAATATTTTTTCGCCCAATTTTTTTTACTTCCTACAAAAAAAGAAATGATAAAATGTGTGGGCCATGCCCAAATTAAATTAAAATTATCTTTAGTCATACTGTGATCGGTAGCCACCCACATAAAAATTAAAATGATACCCAATGTGCCTACAGTAAAAAATAACAGGCCATCAAATCCTTGTAATGCAATTTGTACATATTTATTTTTTACAAAACTAAGCGCAGCAATTATAAGTAGTAAAATGGTGAATACTACCAAAGGTGAGCATAAAGCATCTTTATTATTATTCTGATCAATAGGGTACAAATCTTGATGCGAAAGAATCATAGAATGCCCTGCACTGTCTAAACTCTTCATCAAATTATCAGGCACAAATTGCATATCTGAAGCGCTCATTACGCCATCGCAACGTAACCCTAATAAAATATCAATGCCTAGCTTGCTCCAGTCTTTTCCATTCTTATCAAGGTATTGATAAATGGCTTGACGAAAAGTAGTACCTGTAGGCATTACTGGCCTAAGTGTAAAGGCAACATCATGATTGTTTTTGAGGATATCTCTTAATCGGGTAGTACAATTGTCAAAAAAGAAATCGTATTTGTATGATCGATTTTCTGGTTTTAAATTTTCGTTTAAGAAGTGTTGTATCGTAGTTTTTTCAGCAGCACTTAAATTCAAAACTTGCTCTGTAATTCCGCGATTGGTAGTTTCGTAAGTGTATTTGAAATCAATAAAATTTTCTGCCGATATGTAGTAGAGTAATTTACCTCTTGCAAATTTTATATAGAAGCCATCATCTTCAAAATTAAATGTGCCATAATTGTATACCACATCGCTAACGCTACTGCTGTCTACAATTCTAAATGCACTATGCCCAAAAGTAGCATACAATTCTTCTCCTGGAGTACAGGTTAGTAGGGATATTCTTAAATGAGAAGAGTCTTGAGCAAATGAAAAATGAATCGTGAATAATGAACAATACAGGAATAGTAAAAATCGGACAAATGCTTTTTTCATTTTTAATGGATCATTAATAATTGTTCATTAATTAGCGACTATAATTTGGCGCCTCCTTAGTAATTGCAATGTCATGTGCATGACTTTCTTTCATGCCTGCATTTGTAATTTTTACAAAAGTTGCTTTTTGTAATTCATTAATATTTTTTGCGCCACAATAGCCCATACCTGCACGTAAGCCTCCAGTATATTGGTGCACTACTTCACGTAAATATCCAGTAAATGCAACACGGCCTTCAATTCCTTCCGGTACAAACTTTTTAATATCATCTTCTACATCCTGAAAATATCGATCGCTGCTTCCCTGGGCCATTGCACCTAAAGATCCCATCCCACGATATTGTTTAAATTTTCTGCCTTCATAAATAATGGTTTCGCCAGGACTTTCTTCGGTACCTGCAAATACATTACCCATCATTACGCAGGTGGCGCCTGCAGCCAATGCTTTTACCATATCGCCTGTATAACGAATACCGCCATCGCTAATGATTCCTATTTTTCTATTTTTTAAAGCAGCAGCGGCTTCCATTACAGCGGTAATTTGAGGAACACCAATGCCAGCAACAATTCTTGT
>Ga0194047_10001464_pt1 | contig 14394 bp, 14 predicted proteins | sample JunL225m_MetaG_2_FD_160070 | JGI IMG/M metagenome (GOLD analysis project Ga0194047, IMG submission 160070) | Anoxic zone freshwater microbial communities from boreal shield lake in IISD Experimental Lakes Area, Ontario, Canada - Jun2016-L221-5m | ecosystem: Environmental > Aquatic > Freshwater...
GAGAAGGGCCCCGGCACATGCCGGGGCCCTTTCAATTGAATGTCTTAGTTGATTAGGAAACAGTGACCGTAACGGTTGCTGTTGCTGTCTTGGCACCAGTCTTCACAGTAGCGAGGACCTTGCAGGTTCCCTTCTTGAGACCCTTCAAAGTTGCACCAACAACTTTGCAGACCGTGGCGCCAGAGGTGACTTTCAGCGTTGCCTTTGCAGTTGAAGTAATCGTCAACTTGCTGCCCTTAGCAACAGTCAGTGCACTAATTGTCTTTCCAACCTTCACGCTTACACCCTTGACTGGGGCAAGTGTTGTTGTTGTAGTCGTTGGAGCTACTGTTGTTGTTGCACCTGCTGGACGATCGACGCTTGAGACAAGCGCAATTTGCTTCTTTGCAAAACTCAATGCTGTGCTGGTGAGTTGTGCGTAGCCCAGAGACGAAGCCTGTGCTGATGCACATGTTGTCAACGAGTAGTTCAGGAAGTCCTTCACTGAATCATTCGCAGCTGAATAGTTCTTGTGTGCGATACCAAACGAGAAGATCGTGATTGGGTAGGCAGTTGCAACCGTTGAGACGTAGTCGGGATCAACCCAACCAGTCGCGTTATCAAAGTTTGCGGCTGGAATTGCGGATGCAGCTGCAGCAGCAGACGTTGACGTTGGCTTAATGTATGCACCAGATGCGTTCTTAATATAAGCAGACTTCACACCATCGGCCGCAGCTTCAAGCTGGTAAGAAAGTTCTGCGTATGAGATTGAACCATCAGTTGCAGATACGTAGTTAGTAACACCGTCTGAACCAGACTTTGCTTGTGAACCAGTAGGGTAAGAGGTCGAGCCACCAGGAAGTGAAGCAGTAAATGTGCTACTTCCAGCCTTTGTCCAATATGTTCCCGCGGCTGCATTGAGGTATGAAGTGAAACCAGATGAAGTTCCTGAGCTGTCTGAACGGTATACAACCACAATTGCCTTATCAGCCGAGACTGCGGATCCATTGTCTGCAGTGATCAGGGCATCATTCCAGTTTGTAATTGCTCCACCGAAAATCTTTGCGACAGTGAGAGCACTCAATTTCAAAGTACCTGAGTAACCATTGACCTTGTACATGATGGCAACTGGACCGGCAATGACAGGCACGTATACGCCATCAGCTGGCATCAACGGAGCAGATGTTGTGTACTTGCTGTCCGAACCAGCAAAGTTTACTGATTGGCCAGTGAATGCTGTACGACCTGCACCAGAACCGCCACCAGAGTATGAGACTGTTGCGCCCGCATCGTTGGTGTCGTTCCATGTAGGGCCGCAAGCATCGAACAAGTTCTTGATGAATGTGGATCCGGAACCTGTAATCGTGACTGCAGCATGTGATACACCTGCGCTCGCGCTAGTGAAAGCTAGAGCTGCAACCAATCCGGTTGCAATCTTTCTGCTTAGTTTCATGTGGTATTTCTCCTGTGTTGTTGTAATTGATTTACAGGGCAACTATAGGAAGGCAATATTGATGACAAACAGATAATAAGTGACGTTTGAGTGTCGTTAGATGAACAAACAGTGAACGACTTTACCGGCGTCGGCCCAACGACGAAATGAGTCTCGCTAGTGCAAAGAGCACGAAAACGAGTCCTAACAAGACCAGAGCCGCACTCCATGCCCGAGCCACAGCATTGTGATTACCTGTTTGAAACATGCTGAAGATGAACACTGGCAGAGACGCAATAGGCCCCTTCAGAGGGTTCGTACTTGTAGCGACTAAATATTGTGCGGTCATTAACAATGGAGCTGTTTCACCGGCAACTCGAGCAACACCAAGAACAGCTGACGTCACTAAACCGCTGCGAACTGTAGGCAGAACAATCTTGAAAACATTTCGCGCTTGAGTAGAACCCAAGGCATACCCTGCAAATCGTAAATCTTCACTGACAAGTTTCAAGACTTCTTCAGATGTACGAGCCACTGTTGGGATCATGAGAATTGCTAAAGATATCGCACCCGCGATTCCGCTGTAGCCCTTGAAGAAGATGACGATAGTTGCATACACAAACAGGCCAGCCACGATGGAAGGAACACCGCTCATCGCTTGAATGATAAACCTGACCAAGCCAGTCAGTTTGCCACGAATCTCGGTGACGTAGACACCGCTGAGAATTCCGAGCGGCACAGAAATAAGACTTGCGATGAGAACCATAATGAAGGTGCCGATAATCGCATGTTTGATGCCACCTAATTCAAGTGCTGCTTTCGGAGCCGTGACACGCATGTCGCGAGTAAAGAAGCCGGCATACAGAGCAGAACGTCCGCGAGCCACAACAGTTCCAATGACAGAGAGCCATGGAGTAATCAACACGAGAAACGCTGAAGTAATGATTGAGGTGGCTAAAGCATTGGAGCGTGCCGTCGCGCCCTGATGGTAAGAACGCCCGAGGTTAAGAATTGCAACCACAGGAACTGCAATGAGTCCGACAGCTTCCGGACCAGCCATCGGAGTGTAAAGAACAATCAATCCTGAAATGCCAATTCCACAGATTGAAAAAAGGATGTCAACAATACGTTGCATTCCAGATTTTCTCCAAGGTTTTTTGGGATCGGTCATACTCGGTTCCTCTTTGAGATATTGACGATATACGTTGCCGCCATATTCACCAGCAAAGTAAAAACAAAAAGCACAAACCCAGAAGCCAGCAACGCTTTCACTTCATAATTGGACGCCTCGCCGAATTTCAGTGCGATCATTGAAGCAATATTTCCACCACCACTGAACAAAATATTGATGTTGGTTTTGAACACGATATTTACAACAAGATAAATAGCGACTGTTTCACCAAGCGCACGCCCCAAACCAAGCATTGCTCCACCGACCACGCCACTTCTACCAAAAGGAAGCGCAACGTAACGAATAGCCGACCATTTACGACCACCCAAAGCATGAGCTGCAGAAATTTGATCTGGTGGAGTTTGGGAGAATACTTCTCGAGAAACTGAGGTGATGATTGGGGAAATCATGACGGCCAAAACCAATCCACCAATAAAGGGGGAGCCATCAAAGAATTGTCCTGGCACGTGAAATAACGGGAACCATCCAAAGTGGTGGTTCAGTGACATTGCCCAATGGGACGCACGTGGAGCCAAGATAAAGAATCCCCACAATCCAAAAATTACTGATGGAATTGCAGCAGCAAGATCGAGAAGTGAGATAAGGAATTTCTTAATTCGTTGATCTGCGTAGAACTCAATGAAAAGCGCCGCGGCTACCGATAGTGGTACGGCAACAACCACAGCAACAAGGGACAGAACAATACTGCCGACCAACATGGGAGCTATTCCGTACGCAGTGGGTTCACCTGGGTTGCCGCTGCCTTCCCATTTAGAACCGGTGATAAACGACAAGCCCATATCTTTGAAGATTTGGAACCCGCGAAAGACGAGAAAAGCAGCGATCAGCCCAAGAACTAGCAGTGATGCCAATGCACCGGCCGTTACAACAAAATGGAAAAACCGATCAACACCCGGCTTCCTGAATTTCAATTCACGGCGGTCTACATTCGTTTCACTCACAGTTAGTCATACTCGCAAGGAAAAGTGACCCCTACTGAGACCCAAGATGAACGGAAGGTGAACCCGACCGCTATATCAGGTAATTTCTGGTGTTATAGACCAAAAGTGGCCGATGCCAAGGCCTCGACATCAGCTGGGTCATGTGTGACCAAGATGGTGGCTCCGCCGAAACCGGAAAGGACTTCAGGCAGTAGTTGGCGCAGCACGGCACGCGAGGCGCTGTCAACTGATGACAATGGTTCGTCAAGAAGCAATACCCGTGGTTCCATAACGAGAGCGCGAGCGAGTGCAACGCGCTGACGTTCTCCCCCACTGAGATCATTTGGCTGACGTTTCTCAAAGGATGACAAACCAACGCGCGACAACACTGCAGATGATCGAGCGGTTGCTTCATCTTTGTTCACTCCGTGCGCACGAAGTCCGTATGCGACATTTGACAACACATTCATGTGCGGGAAGAGTCGAAGGTCTTGAAACACCACTGAACATGATCTGTTTTCTGGTGCAACCCATTGTTCTGAATCTGGTGCATCCCACATGATGTTGTCTGATTGCAATTGTCCGCTGCGAAGTGAAATCAGACCAGCAATGGTGTGAATGATCGTTGATTTTCCCGAACCGTTTGGCCCGGTAATTGCCAACACGTCTCCATCGGCAACAGAGAAATTGAGTGCCCGCTCAAAATCTCCTCTTCCGATTATTCCTTGTAGAGAAATACTCATCGACCCGCCATCCAACGATCACGCATCGCAGCAAGCACACCCACTGAAATAAATATCAGCACTAAGGACAACACCAACGACAAGCGATAGTCAATAGATATCAATTCATACACTGCCATAGGAAGTGTTTGTGTACGACCTGGGAAACTTCCAGCGAAGGTAATAGAGGCACCGAACTCGCCGAGAGACCGCGCCCATGCAAGTGCAAGACCGGCAATGATTGCTGGGCGTGCTGCGGGGATTGCAACAGTAAAGAACACACGAGTTGGTGATGCACCCATCGTGCGGGCTGCATCTTCTAACCCTTTATCGCTCTGTCGAAATGCAGCTTCAACAGCCAAGACCAAGAACGGCATCGCAACAAAGACTTGTGCCATCACGACGGCTGTGCGCGTAAATGGCAACGAAATGTCGAACCAGTCATACAGATAATGACCAATAATTCCTCGACGTCCGAATGATGTGAGCAAGGCAATTCCGCCCACCACGGGTGGCAGCACCATTGGCGTGATGCAAATTATTCGCAGAGCCGAAAGCCCCCTGGCACCGGAACGCGCAAGGAACCAAGCTAATGGCACACCAAAAAGACACGACAAAAGGGCAGCAATGATTGATGTTTGGAGAGAAATCAATAGCGCATCACGTGTTGACTTTTGCGACAACATATGACCTAAGTCAGACCACGGCACCCGCACAAAGATGGACAACAGCGGCAGTGCCACGAAGAGTGCAGCAACTGCTGCAGCAATTTTCAATGAGAGAGAAATTCGCTGTGGTTTCATGGCGCGAGAAACCCGAACTTTAACTGCAAGGTGGCCTTGAAATCAGAGCCATTGATGTAGTCGACATACTGCTGAACAACACGGCGAGTTGTTAATGCAGCGATGTAATACCCGGTGGTTGCATTGATTGCGCTAGAAATCGCAACACATGTTGCAAGATTGCGCGGCTGTGCATACTGACAATCACTGTGATACACAATGCCAGCATCCAGTTCTCCCATCTCAATCTTGGAAACGAGATCTTCCACGGAGGGAGATTCGGTGTCAGCAATGACTCCTCGCGATGTGCCTGCATTTTTAAAAATCGTATTTGCCAAAGTTCCACACGGAGCCGTAGCCACACACACTCCAACTTTAATTCCCGCATTTACTGCGTCGTTCAAACTTGTGATGTCTGTGATTCGGCTGTCGAATTTGGAATTTGGGCTCACCATGATTTCACCGACATTTTTCGCAAAGTTGTCAACACTCAATGTCTTGCCAGCATTTTTCACCGTGGTCATTGTTGACTCACTGGCGGAAACAAAAACATCGGCGGGAGAACCGTTCACAATTTGAGCCGCAAGAGTTGCAGATGATCCGTAACTGTACGTAATGCCAGTGATACACGGATGATTCTTAAGGAATTGATCTTGCACATCAGTAAATGCATTAACCAATGAACTTGCAGCCATCACCACCAACGACCCTTTGGATGATTTATCTGTACACACCGGAACCGTGGTCGTCGTTTGTGCTTTCACCGTGGTTGACGGAGAAACAATACGGGGAAGACTCGTGCTCGAGCTTGTCGATGAAGTAGTTGCGTCGAGTGTCGTAGTAGAGGCCGCCATGGATGTCACAGTGATTGACGACAAAGAAGAACCACAGGCTGTGACACCGAGCATCATGACTAGGACTAACGCTCGATAACGCACATTTTCATAGTAGTCAATATTTGACTACTTCAACAAGAGGGCTAGAGTTTTCATATGGCTCGACAAGACGCTCAGTTAGCTCGCAATGTCGTGTTGGCTTTAGTCGTTCAGATGCCACGCCATGGCTGGGCTATCCATGAACAGTTGTCACCTACTGGTGAGGTGGGACATGCGTGGACATTGTCTCGTCAATTGGTGTACCGAGCAATTGACACATTGGTGGAAGATGGCCTTGTGAAGCGTGCCATGCCGAAAGATGGTGGTGGTGGTGACAAAGTAATCATCTCTCCCACTGCTGCTGGTAAACGACTGGCCTTGCAATGGCTTGATTCGCCTGTGACTCACTTACGTGATGTTCGTACGGAGTTAGTACTAAAAGTGATGTTGCGAGAAAAAATGGATCTCCCACTCGCCCCGTTTCTTGCGTCGCAACACGAAGTCTTTGATCCGCTCATTGCAGCAGTGAATAAGGAAAGTTCCGCTTCACCCGTGAATCTATGGCGAAAAGAGAGCGCTAACGCAGTGAAGCGATATCTGTCTCGCCTTGAACGAAACGTGAATTAGCCACCAAGATACGCAGCACGTACTGCTGGGTCTACAAGCAGATCATTGCCAGTACCGGTCTTCACCACGTAGCCAGTTTCTAATACATACCCACGATGTGCAGTACGTAACGCCTGGGTTGCATTCTGTTCCACCATCAACACCGAAATTCCTTCGGAGTTGATTTGTTTCACAATTGAAAAGATCTGAGCGATAAGCATCGGGGCAAGACCCATCGATGGTTCGTCGAGAAGCATGAGACGCGGACGGCTCATGAGTGCGCGACCAATCGCGAGCATCTGCTGTTCTCCACCAGACAATGTGCCGCCTAGTTGAGTCATACGCTCGCCAAGACGAGGGAACAAATGCACGACATGTTCAAGGTCAGCAGTTTTTGTATCGCTCTTGTATCCGCGAACGTATGTGCCCATTTCTAAGTTCTCACGCACCGACATTCCGGGGAATATTCCGCGGCCTTCTGGCGCTTGGCAGATACCTAACTTCACACGATCATGTGACGCCATGTTGGTGATGTCGATACCTTCGAACAACACGCGGCCTTGCGCCACAGGACGAACACCTGAGATGGTGCGCAACGTTGTTGTCTTACCGGCACCGTTGGCACCAATGAGCGACACAATTTCGCCTTCATTGACATTGAAAGAGATGCCCTTGATGGCTTCAATCTTGCCGTAGAACACATGAAGATCTTGTACCTCAAGCAGCATCGTCTGGTACTCCCAAATAAGCAGCAATAACGTCAGGATTATCACGTATCTCTTGTGGCAAGCCTTCGGCAATCTTTCGACCAAAATCAAGAACTGCAATGCGGTCGCTGATCTTCATGACCACGTTCATGTCATGTTCGATCAACAACACCGTGTAACCCTGATCACGAATCTTCAAAATCAATTCGTTGAGTTCTTGTTTTTCTGCGGGGTTGAAACCAGCTGCAGGTTCATCAAGGCACAACAACTGTGGGCTAGTTCCGAGGGCTCGCGCAATTTCCAAACGGCGCTGATGACCGTACGGAAGATTTCGTGCTGCGACTTCTGCGTATTCCTCAATACCGATGAACTTCAATAGTTCATGTGCACGTTCACGACTCGCGGTTTCTTCGCGACGACTACGAGGAATGCCAAGGATTGCTCCCACCACGCTGGTCTTGCTGTGGGCATCGACGCCCACCATGACATTTTCTACAGCAGACATATCAGGGAATAAGCGAATGTTCTGGAATGTACGTGCAATGCCGCGCTTCGTAATCTGGAAACGCTTCAGACCTAACAGTGACTTGTCGTCAAAAGTAACTGTGCCGCTTGTTGGTGCATACACACCAGTAATCACGTTGAAGCATGTGGTCTTTCCGGCCCCGTTCGGACCAATGAGACCAAATATTTCGCCCTTGTTGATATGAAGAGACACATTGTCAAGCGCGGTGACACCACCAAATTGCATGGTGACTTGGTCAACACTAAGAAGAACTTCAGACATCTGATTCACCCTTCTGAGCAATACCCGCAGCAGCACCACGACGAGGAATGATTCCTTGTGGTCGAAACACCATCACCAAAACAAGTACAACGCCGAATACGAAATAGCGGCGTGTAGAGAATCCACGGAATCGTTCGGGAATCCAGGCGACCAAGAAGCCACCCATGATCACGCCATACATACTGCCCGTGCCACCAAGAACGACTGCTGCGAGGAAAAGAATTGATAACTGCAACTGGAAGTTGTCGGGGTTAATGAAACCAACCTTTGAAGCGTAAAGAGAACCAGCAATTCCGCCGATTGCTGCGCCAATGGCAAACGCCCACAACTTGAACTTGAAGGTGTCAACGCCCATGAGTTCGGCTGCATCTTCGTCTTCACGAACCGCGGCCCACGCTCGACCAACACGGCTTTTTTCAAGGCGCGTAAGAACAAAAATAACGACCAGGATGACAGTGAAACCGAGATACCAATACGGTTTGGCATTGAGCACACCAAACTTGAGTGGTCCGATACTGGGTGGATGCGGCACTTTGCTAATTCCACGTGGGCCGCCAAGCCAGTCTGAGTTGTTTGCGGTGATGCGAATGATCTCACCGAAACCAAGTGTGACGATTGCTAGATAGTCCCCTCGCAATCGCAAGGTGGGCGTTCCAAGAATTACACCGGCAATCATTGCCATGATGACCGACAACGGCAATGCAGCAATCCACGGCAACGTGAATTGGCCGGACGTAACAACAGCCGTTGTGTATGCACCAACAGCATAGAAACCGACATACCCGAGGTCGAGAAGGCCAGCAAAGCCCACAACAACGTTGAGCCCGAGCGCAACCAAGATGAACATCATGATTTGGTCGGTAAGAACATTTTCAAAACTTGTCCCTGGAGTGTTGATGATCCAACCAAGGACAGGAACGTCTGGCCAATACGGCGTGAGATAAAACGCAACTATCAATAGTGCAGACAAAGACCATTTTGCTGATCGTGGCAGTGCTCGAAAACGATTACCAAGTTGTAACTGCGGTGCGGTGCGTTGACGGAAAGCATCAGTGAGGCTCATACGCGAGCCTTACCGAGCGATTCACCAAGAATTCCGGTTGGCCGGAACATCAGCACAGTCAACAACACCACAAATGCGATGACGTCTTTCCACTGTCCACCAAAAATAGATGATCCGTAGTTTTCGGCAAGCCCAAGAACAATTCCACCTAAGAGTGCGCCCTTGATATTGCCGATACCACCAAGAACTGCAGCTGTAAAGCTCTTGACACCTAAGAGGAAACCAATATTGAATCGAGTCTGGTCGTAGACCAGGGTGAACATCATTGCTGCACCACCGGCCATGGCTCCGCCAAGAAGGAACGTGACCAAGATGACTGAGTTCACGTTGACGCCCAATATGCGGGCGGTTTCTGCATCTTGTGCAACAGCACGAATACCGCGACCAAGACGAGTGCGATTCACGAAAAGCAACAACGACGTCATCATAAGAATTGCGCCAATGGCAACGATGACATAGTCAATGCGAACATCCGCGCCTAAGAAGTTGACAAGAACTTTTTTCTCTAATACGCGAGGTGTCTTGTACACCGACCGTTGATCTGGACCCCATGTTGCAACAGCTTCTGCCATTGCCATAGATGATCCGATTGCGGAAATAAGAAAAGCAAGACGAGGCGCTTGGCGACCACGGCGAAAGATCCGCACATATACAACCGAAACGGGGCCAGTGATGACTGCAGAGATTGCAAGATTGGTCATCATGTGGTCAGAGAAAAGAAAAGAAGCGATGAGGCCAGTAAGGAAAGCAAGAACTACTGCACCGTACGCATCTCCGGCACCACGCAAAGGTCGATATGCGGTGCGTTCAAGAACCACGGCACCTGCACCAGAAACCACCATGGCAGCGACCGTGCTACCAACAAGGATTGCAACAAGAACAAACCCGCTGCGGTAGGGATATTGACCATCATCAAAGAGAGAGATGCCAAATACTTTTGTGAGAGAAACGAGCACGCCAAACGTGCCCACCATAAAAATTTCAGAATGAGCAAAGTTAATAAGACGCAATACGCCGTACACCATGGTGTACCCAAGAGCAACAAGCGCGTAAATGAGCCCCAGCACAATGCCTGAGACAGTGAGGTCCCAGAATGTTCTGTAAATCATCCAATGACTCATAATTTCCTACGTTCGATGTATTCCACAATATTGCAGTGGCGGCTGGGAACATATTCCCAGCCGCCACGGGCAACGTTTTTAGATCGGATCTACCGACCTACGATCACTTGATGTCAGAGACGTAGGTGATTTTTCCACCAGTGACTTTGTACATGTAGATGGTTGAAGCTTCAGTAGCTTCGCCATTTGCAGTGAACTTGATTTGCTTGGTGATACCAGCAGCATCGTATGCATTTACTGCAGTCTGTACTGCTGCACGATCCTTCGCGCCAGCTTTGATGACGTTAAGGAATACGTTTGTAGCGTCGTAGTACTCAGCACCATAGGTACCAGGAACTTCGTTGTACTTTGCCTGCCATGCAGCAATGAATGTTGCATCTCCGTCTTTGCATGGGCATGCAATGAGCGCACCTTCAGCAGCTGGGCCTGCAGCATCTGCGTAACCAGCCTGATCCTTCACACCGTCACCGAACACAAGTGTTGACTTAACACCAGCGTCACGAAGTTGTGTTGAAAGCTTTACTGCTTCACCGTAGTAACCGCCGTAGAAGATGACTTCTGGGTTAGCAGCTTTCATTTTCGAAACAGCAGCTGAGAAGTCAGCGGCCTTTGGATCGATTGAATCAGAAGCTTTTACAGTTGCACCAGCAGCAGTTTTCACTGCATCTGCGAGGCCCTTACCGTAGTCAGAGGCATCATCGATGATTCCAACAGATGCTGGCTTCAATGTCTCTGAGATGTACTTAGCAATTGCTGGACCTTGAACTCCGTCGTTTGCAAGGATGCGGTGGAACACCTTGAATCCTGCCAACTGAAGTTCTGCGTTTGTTGCTGATCCGGTAATTGTTGCGAGGCCAGCTTCGTCGTACGACGGAAGAGCAGCCTTTGACTCACCAGAGAATCCAGGCCCAACAAGACCAAGGATTGTGGCGTCACTGACAACTGCCTGAGCAACTGCAGGTGCCTTTGCAGGGTCACCTTGTGTGTCGAAAGTTTTGAGAGTTACACAAGCGTCTGGGTTTGCAGCGTTGAATTGATCAATTGCGAGCTGAGAGCCTTTGAGCATTGGAGCTCCGAGGTTTGCGGCATCGCCTGTTTCTGGGAATTGCAAAGCGATGCTGGCAACTGGTTTGTCACATTTGACTTCGGTTGATGCAGCGACAGTGGTATCGGAAGCCGCTTTGTCGGAACCGCCACAGGCGACTCCTACAAATGAGAGGCTGACGAGAACCGCACTGGCACGTAGCAAGTTGGATTTCTTCATGGTTTTTTCTCCCCCTAGGAGATCGGTGGCTATTGCCACGCTTACTGGGTAGTTAGAGACAAACTATCGGCGTCTTTCACAAAAGTTCAAGGGGCGATGAGGCGCTCCACCAATCTCACGACATCCACATGTGAGTTGTAGAGAGGGGCACAGCCGAATCGCATCAGATCTGGGGGGCGGAAATCAGCGATAACGCCCTGCGCCGACATCTGGTCAACTAGGGCCTTTCCGCTTGCAAACCCCAATGCCACATGACTTCCACGGGATTCTGGGTCTCGAGGGGACTCCAGAGTGAAGCCTCGAGATGCCAGATGGGCGTCAAAAAGGTCAACAAAGAAGCCGGTGAGACTCATGCTTTTGACCCGAATATCGACCATTGAGACCTCTGAAAAGATTTCCAGGGCTGCTTCTAGAGATTTCATACTCAGAACCGTGCTTGTTCCAGTGAGAAAGCGGGAAATGCCTTCTGCTGGTCGAAATCCGAGTTCAAAGTCGAAAGGGGCGGCATGTGCCCACCAGCCCTGAAGGGGCTGACTTGATTCCGCCAGAAGCCGAGGTGCCACATATATAAAGGCAGGGGCTCCCGGCCCTCCGTTCAGATATTTGTAGCCACAACCGACTGCGAAATCAGTATCTAACGCTGTGGCATCAAATGGCACAGCGCCTGCCGTGTGCGCAAGGTCCCACACCATCAATGCACCATGGTGGTGTGCTGCGGCCGTGATCGCTGGCGCATCCAAAATCTGTGCGGTTCGATAATCGACATGAGTCGCGGTGACAACAGCGGTGCGTTCTGAAATGACGCCAACGATTTCATCTGCCTGAACTGCGACCAAAGTCAAGCCGTGTTGATCAGCAACACTTTGAGCAATGTAAATATCAGTGGGGAAATTGTTGACATCAATCACAATTTCTGTGCGGCCAGGACGAAGTGCAACTGCAGCCATGAGCGCCTTGTGCAAATTGATTGACGTGTTGTCACAACTAATCACTGTGTCTTGTGCAGTACCGATGATGGGCGCAATCATGTTGCCCACCCGCATTGGCATTGCAAGCCAATCTTCATTCCATGAACGAATGAGACGCTCACGCCATTCAACATCGATGGTGTGATGAAGTACTTCGCGAGAACGCAGAGTTACAGGACCCAGTGAATTGCCATCGAAATATATGAGGTCCGCAGGGATGTCAAACTTCGCACGCATTGGGGCCAAAACATCTTGTGCATCAAGGGTGCGTGCAAGTTCTTTTGCATCAATGAGATTCACGATTGTTCTTTCAGTAACTGTGCGAGTGTCCAGTCTCCCACTGCAGTGCCTCGGCGCAGCAAATCGTACGGAAGATCGAAATGGTCACGATTCGAAACGACCAAGGTTTCGGTAGTTGTGCCACTTTCTTTCAGGTGTTCGGCATAGTCGGCATTTTGGCGAATGAACTCAGCTGATTCAGATTCACCAACAGCACACAGTGCTCGTGACAGTCCGTGTGTGGGGGCAAGCAGCTGCGGGCTGATGGTGGCAGCTGATTCAGGTGTGAGATGAAGTGGATCATTGGTGTCCGTCACGACTAACGGCCGAAGATCATAAATACCACTGAGCAACACAACGCCAGATAGTTGAGACGCAATGGCATATTCGCGAGCACACATGGCAGCAAGGTGCGCACCAGCACTGCAGCCCGCAAGCACTACGTGTGTTGGTTGCAGTTCTGCGATGGTTTTTTCAACATCAATAATGCATTCTTCGATGATGTCAGGGATTGTGGCAAACGGAGCCAACGTGTATTCCACTGCATGTAAAGAGATGCACTCTGCAATTGCATCATGTGCGTTGAATAACGAATCAGCAGCGGATAAGCGTTGCCAATACCCGCCATGTATATAGATCAGTAGTGGGCGGCGAGGTTGTCGCAATGCAAGAGGATCATGCGGTGCACTGAGTTCGTGATACTCGGTGAGGTATTCATCGAGTGGGCGAAGCGCATGACGCGACGGCGAATACTGATGATCAACATCGGCATCTGTGGCCGATTGCCAGTGAAACGGAGTACTCACTGCAGAGGTCGTGTGCCCGCGATGGTGGTGCGGTGCAATTCTCGACGAAACCCGGCGTAATCATTCAGTGCATAATGCTGCGTCGAACGATTATCCCAAATAGCCAAATCTCCATTGCTCCATTTATGGCGCACGGTGAACTTTGCATCGGTTGTGTGCAGATGCAACCAATCCATGAGACGGAGTTTCTCTATCTCATCTGCGATACCCGTGAGATCACGCACATATGCGCGATTGTAAAAAAGCACTAATTTTTCAGTTTCAGGATGAGTTGTAACGAGCGGGTGAATTTCTGTGTCGTTGGCGGTCTCATCGCACACGATATTCATGCTGGAAAGTCCGGAATGGATCGCTTGCATCTTTGGTGAATACGCATCGCGAGCAGTGTGAATCGCAGCAAGGTGAGAAAACTGTTCCTTATACGCATCAGATAATGCGTTGTATGCCGCTGTCATTGAAGACCACAGGGTGTCTCCTCCGTACGGTGGAATATCAAGTGCATGCAACACAGTGAACGACGGCGGTGCTGGTTGAAAACTGAAATCGCTATGCCATGCACCACCGAAGTTAAATGCATTGCCGTCTTTGGCTTCCTTCAGAACTTTGATCACTTCAGGATGGTCAGGACTTGGTTCGATAAATGGAGACTCGGCAGCTGGACCGAGGCGATGGGAAAAATCCACTTGCTCCTGAGGACTCAACGATTGATTTGGGATGATGATGACTTCGTGTTCACACGCCACTTCCCGCAACGATCCCAATTCTGAATCAGAGAGAACTTTCACATCGTCCACGTACACCGTGGCCCCCAGAACTCCTGTTAAACGCTCAACCCGCATAGCTCTACCGTAGAGCACGAGAGACCAATAGAGAATCAGCATGGTGATTTGT
>Ga0194047_10001465_pt1 | contig 14389 bp, 11 predicted proteins | sample JunL225m_MetaG_2_FD_160070 | JGI IMG/M metagenome (GOLD analysis project Ga0194047, IMG submission 160070) | Anoxic zone freshwater microbial communities from boreal shield lake in IISD Experimental Lakes Area, Ontario, Canada - Jun2016-L221-5m | ecosystem: Environmental > Aquatic > Freshwater...
AAACCAACTAGACCATGGCCTCGCGTTGTACGCCGCTGCACCACTACCGGGACAGTTGCTGTAATTGTTACTTCACCATCTTTTACATCAGCAGGTACGTCAATGCTGATGACCGATGCAGCGCCGAGCGCAACTTTAATCAACGATGGTAATTCCACTTGGCCTCCTGGCCCGCTTGCAGACACTGTGAATGTTCCGCCGACTCCGGTGGTGTTCACAATTGAAACAGCATTACGCGCACCATTCGAAAGACCACTTGGAATACGCCACTTCGTAGACACAAGTCCACCTGGCACGCCGTTCGTAATTGCAGTAAAGGAACTACCACCAACAGTCTGACTCAACACGTGTTCCACAATGACAGGCACTCCATTTACCGAAGAAACCACCATTGCATGGTCACCTTTTGGCAAATCAGCCACCACATCGGTATTGACAGCCACGATGGCGCCCGCGGGTACATCAATTGCAGTCGACGGTGCAGCAGCCTTTGATGTTTGATCAACTGCAAGATCATTTGTGATGCCGATTCCGAAGAATGAGACATTCACTTGCGCAGCAGAGTCAGAAGGATTAAACACCATCAGTAACTCAGAAGACATTGCCCCTGTTCGACCAGAGGTAAACCACCACTCACGTTGTGGCGACGGAGTTCCTACAGTTGTTGAATATCCGAGCCGACCCGCACCTAAATAATGTTGTATTCGTGAAGCGACAACTTGACCTGTTGATGCTTCTACATCCACTGCAATTCGTGCTTCATTTTGAGCGCCAACGTCGGCTAACGAAATACTGCGCGCAGATCGTGCATCAAGAATAATTCCTTGCAAGGATGCAGGGCTTCGCCGACCATTTGTAGTTGTGAACGCTACGTTCACAACTGCGCTTTGAGGAAATGGATTCGTTAAGACCAATCGCTGCGTTGATCCTTCTGCTGTAAAGCCATCAGCAAAGAACCAAGAGTTTGAAGTTTGTGAGACACATTGAGATGTCACGTCGCCAGCTCCGTACGTTAACTGTTGCTCAACGGAACCAGATGAACCGATAATTTCAACGACGGGAACTACGACTCCCACGGTGCGTCCACGAAGAATGTCGACTTCTTTACGTGATCGGGCTGGAATCACGATGGCTTCAGAAACTGCGGGAGCGTCACTGAGATAACTCACCGTTGCGGTCATGTCCCCCTCTGTCGGGTTCACTATGACAACAGACGCACTGCTTATTCCGTCACCGGCTGCTGCACCAGGACAAAACCATGAGGTGCTAATTCGTGTTCCGTCTGGAACCTGAGGAAACCCTGCAAGATCGACAATTGCTGAGGTGGCGCCAATTGATTCAGACCCGGTATGACGATCAACAAGGACGATTCCGACGCTGATGGCACACAAGAGAATAAAAGCAAAAATGCGGCGCACCATGTTCACGTCGTCACCTGATTCGTGAACGTCATGACGGGACCATCAGAAGTTAACGATGCAACGTCATGTCCACGCCGTTTACGTCGCGGTCGCACCAATGCAAAGAACCCAACAACACACCATGCAGCAAACTGGGCAAGTACCGCGAGTGTGTGGATGAGGCTTGATTCAAATGACAATCGCAAATGTCCCGGAGTGACAATGTCATATGCATTTGTTAATCCAAAAGCTGGCCGAACCTCAATATTTTTTCCATCAACCGTTGCCTTCCAATGAGTACTAAATGGAACGGCTAGATGAACTGTCCCTTCTTTCACATCTGCTTCGATCGCTCCTTCAGGGCGCACAGGAGACGGTAACGGTGTTGCTCCGGCAATATCTGTAGCAATCATGGAAGTGGCCCCCGCCAGCGTGCTGCTTTGTGCACCTGCTGCTGTAAGGACCGATCGAACTGGCACCCATGATGCATTTTCAAAGACGACAAGATCAGGTGATGCATAGAGGCGCCGCAGATCCAACTGACGGGATAACGAATCAACAAGACCGCGAGGTGCAGCAATGGGGTTACCGCGAGTGGATTGCCCCCCATCGATGATAGGAACCACAATAAAACGAACCGACATGGGGGCAAGCAGTCGTCCGGCTCGAGCAGTTTGTCCACGCACAATTCCGTAGAGAGCTGCAACTGCATTGTCTCGTGTTCGCGTTGGTGGTATTTCCCACAATTCTTCAAGAGTCGGAGCAGCACCATTCACTACTGAATATGCAATTCCCCAACCAAAGTTCAATGGTGCCCCTGGCAACACACGGGAATCTCCGATGAACATTGTGCGATATTCACCTGCGTCTTTTGCATCTGGAAGTTGTGTCAAGAGTTGGGAAAGAGACAGTGACGGTTGATTCCATCTTCCATTCAATGCATTCACCGCTACTGGAATTACACCCACAAAAAAAGCTAATGCAACTACTGCACTGATCGGTTGGCGCCATCCGAATCGTGCACGACGCAAATCAAGAACAAGAGTTGACCCCATTGCTCCAGCACAAATTGCAATACCCAATGCAACCGGTGTGAGCAAAATTGCTGGCTCTGGTAAATGAACCGGCAAAAGGGCCGAGTCATCGAGGATTGCCAAGGCAAGTCCGGTAACAACAAGGCTCGCCCCGCGCAAGACCCAACCAGAACGCACTCCATGAACCAACAACACTGCGCCGATGACCGCTGCGTACAACGCGATGGTGATTGACGAAAGAACAAAACCACCGACATTAAAAGTGGCCAAACCAACGAGCCCAATATTGCGCCCCGCCTCAACTGGCGCACCAGTTATTGCTTCCCACCATCCTGAGCGCACGTAAGTACCTGCCCATGGAAGATTCAGAAATATTCCGGACACCACTGCTGCCGAAGAGACAACAACCCATCGAACTGACCAATTGATTTTTGTACCATGCACGAAGCTGACCACTGTAAAAATAATTGCGACTACAGCAACAATGAGAATTACAGATGGCTCAAATGCGATCGCTACACCTACTAGCAATACCAGACTCGCAAACCAGCGGCGCCACAGATCAACTGGCGCTATCGCCATTATTTCTTCACTGAGCCCTTCGTCAAGATCAGCATGACCAACCAACATGCGGGACAAATGAACAATCCACGGCAGAGTTGCGTATATCAGCAAGGCACCCCACCGTCCAGAAGAGATGGCGGCGTACGGAAGCGGCACCGCTGCATACGCTGCCGTGGCAGTGATGCGTGCCGCGCGAGTGCCCAATACTGAAGCAAAACGCCACACACCGAGCCATCCGAAAACTGGGAGCAACACCACTTGGAGAGTGTGTAAGAGCCCCATATTTCCCAGTGTTGTCAGTGCGCTTGTTGCAAGAATTGCAAGACCAGTTGGAGCCGAAGACACCTGACCAAACCCCGCACTCCACCAACCAGATGCATACGATCGAACCAACTCACCCATAGACGCGGTTGCCGGTGCCATCTGACCGACAGCAACAATTCCGTGCAAAAGCAACGTCCGAGAACCCACTACAAAAATCACAGCCAAGACACCCCACAAAACATATGCACTACGTGCAGTTGCTTCTCGCAGTTGGCCGGCAGATCGAGCTTGTGCTTGTCCGGCGTTGGCTGCACGACGACGCAAATAATGAGCGGAATATGCATTTCCGGGAAGTTGCAACGCACGCACCTCGATACCTGACACCTCACGATGTCCAGACATTGCATCACGTCGCTCACGGACGCTAAAAACTCCGAACGGAAGCGACAATAAAGCACGCACCTCATCTACAGCTCGACGAACTCGACCAGTTGCAACTAAAAGGAAAAAACGTATCAACGTCAGAATCGACATTTGAACAACAGTGGTCAACAATTGTTGAGCTGACGTCAGCGACGCGACAGTTCTGATTCGAACGACTTCATTTTCAAGAAAGTGATTGCCATCATGAGGGTTATTGATGGACTGAGAAGAGCTTTCACGGTGACGCCCCACAGCGCTTGGCACTATCATCACGCGCGCCGCTGCGGTATGAAGTCTCCAACATAAATCCAAATCTGCACCTGCACCCGGTAGATCAGGATTGAATCCGCTAATTGCAGCAAAGAGATCTGCACGCACCATGATGCACGCCGATGACACAACAAAAACGTCCTGCACCGCATCATGTTGTTCCTGATCGAGTTCACCATCTTCTGCTATCGGCAAACTATTTCCGAATCGGTCAACCGCAATCCCCACACTTTGAATCATTTGTGGGTGGTCCCAGTACATAAGTTTTGGTCCGACCGCACCGGCGTTCGACCGATATAACTCTTCAACGAGTCGACTGATTGCATCAGGTGCGAGCGCGACATCATCGTGCATGAAGCAAAACAACCCGCTGTTGCCATCCACCAAAGTAAGAACCGAGTTGCACGCAGCACCGAACCCCGGATTTCCGCCCAAGAAGCGCACCACCGCACTTGGCATATTGGTGGACACGACATCGAGAATCTCGCGCGAGATGGGGTCATCCTCAGCGCCGGTTACAAGCACGAGGGCCTGCAGGGCGTTGTAGTTCTGGCCGGCAAGGCCCTGAAGGGACTCTGCTAGCCACTCGCCCCTCTCGTGAACGACCATGACGGCCACCACTGGGGGAAGGGAAGAAACAACCTGAGGCTCTGTCACGCCGTAGCGAGGCTAGTGGCACTGGCGCACACCCCATGGGCAGTGGGGCCACACCTGACCTGATTCCCTCTTGTGGCACCGTTTTCCTGCCCCCAACCAAATGCTTGCAAAAGTAAGCACTAGTGGGTACTCTTGGTCTATGAACAAAATTTCGTTCCCCCACATCACTCTTCCTCACATCACCATTCCCGGAATTGAACATCTCCCAAAAGTTGACTTGTCAAAGATCACGATTCCCTCATTACATTCACTTGATCTCACAGCTCTTGACCTATCGCGTATCAACCCATCAGCACTTCTTCAGAATCCAGTTGTGAAGCAAGCAACAGAACTTGGCTATACCGCTGTCGGATTCGCAGTTCTCGGATTCCAAAAACTGCAAGTACGCCGTGTTGAGTTGTTCGACGCCATCAAGTCGCGCAATAACACCGCTCAATAAATCCAGCCTGACATTTCTAGAAAGGCTTTGTCACTTGCCGTGGAACTAGTGTTCTCACTGTGTCAGATGCTCTAGCTACAGAAAAAACTTCGCGGATACCGCTTCCCGAAGGCACGATTCCTGTGGGCGTCGGTTTATTTATTTCCGGCTTTACGTCATATGCCTTCTTTAAAGTCGGCCAACTTGCTCTCGGCAAAGAAGATTTCAAACCGATTGTTGCGTTGTGGTTCACCACTTTTGCACTTGTTCCTGGCTTCTTTATGCCTGTGGAACAAGAACTCGGTCGCGCTCTTGCCCATCGTCGCGCGTTGGGTCAGGGCGGCAGGCCAGTCGTGCGACGCATGCTTCCATTGACATTGGGGCTCGCGGTCATTCTTGTTGTTATTGCTGTTGCATCTTCGTCATGGCTCACATCTGACATGTTCGACGGACATTGGGTCGTCACTCTTGCACTCATCGTGACATTCTGCGCTTATGCGCCAATGCACATGGCACGTGGTATTGCCTCGGGCTCAGGGCGATTCGGAGCGTACGGAACAGTGATGGCAGTTGACGGACTAGTACGCATTACAGCGTGTGTCATCTTGTGGCAATTAGGTGTCACAAATGTTGGCGCATACGCACTGGCCGTAGCCGTTTCGCCCATTGTTGCTGCGGGTGTCGTGTTTGCACGTGGGGAAACAAAAACCGACGACGGACCACCAGCAACATTTGCCGAGATCACTCCTAATCTCGGCTGGTTATTACTGGGAACAATCATGGCCGCAGCATTAGTGAACGCTGGGCCCCTTGGCGTTAATTTCCTTGCCAATTCGAGCGATGCCGAAAAGGTCACTGCATTCGGTAACGGAGTATTGCTATCTCGTGTTCCCCTTTTCTTGTTTCAAGCCGTACAAGCTGCGTTATTACCGCGACTTGCACGCCTTGCTGCAAAGGGCGATCTCACCGAATTTCGCCGCGGATTTTCACTACTGTTGAAAGTGGTAACTGGTGTAGCAATTCTTGGCACAGTCGGGTCTTTTATTCTTGGTCCACCAATTTTGAAGATGGTGTACGACGGTGGTCTTGATCGCCGCACACTCACCCTCTTGGCACTTGCAAGCGGCTTATACATGCTTGCTGTCGCCGTGTCTCAGGGAGTTATTGCACTCCACGGCCACAAATACGTTGCTGCTGGTTGGCTCTCTGCGATGGTGAGCTTTCTTGTCGTCACTGCATTTGCATCTGATGACTTATTCCTGCGTGTTGAGCTGGGACTTGTTGCAGGTTCCACTGTGGCACTTGCAATTTTTTCCTACGCACTGCGAGCTCGAATGAACTCTGGTGCAATTCCAGACGCTGAATCAATGATTGAAGGCGTGCTTGATTTCCCTCTAGAGGGATAACGCTTTATTTGCGAAGCCGAGCAGTTTCGATTTCCATGTCGTTCTTCACCATCATCTTGACAAGAGCAGGGAAATCGACTTCCGGTATCCAACCCAACTTGTCACGAGTCTTGGTGGGATCACCAATCAACAAGTCAACTTCTGCGGGACGAAAGAAACGAGGGTCCTGACGCACGTAATTGTGCCAGTCGTCAAGACCTACTTCTTCAAATGCCAATGTGAGGAACTCTTCGATTGAGTGGGTCTCTCCGGTGGCAACGACGTAGTCATCTGGTTCTGGCTGCTGCAACATCATCCACATTGCACGCACGTAGTCACCTGCATAACCCCAGTCTCGTTTTGCATCAAGGTTTCCCATAACCAATTCTTTTTCAAGACCCAACTTGATGCGAGCTGCTGTGTTTGAAATCTTTCGTGTCACGAATTCAAGTCCACGACGTGGGCCTTCATGGTTAAACAAAATGCCTGAGCAGGCATAAATGCCGTAGCTCTCGCGATAGTTGATCGTGATGTCATGACCGAACACCTTTGCGCAGCCATATGGCGAACGTGGATGAAATGGAGTGAGTTCAGTTTGAGGTACCTCACGAACTTTTCCGAACATCTCTGACGACGAAGCTTGGTAAAAGCGAATCTTGTTATTCTGCGTTCCGCCGACCATACGGATGGCCTCAAGCATGCGCAACACGCCAAGACCAGTGATGTTTGATGTGAGTTCTGCTTGACCAAAAGAGATCGCGACAAATGAAATAGCTCCGAGGTTGTACACCTCATCTGGCTGAACATATTCCAGGGCGTTCACCAGACTGGTGAGGTCAGCCAAGTCGCCAGGCACCAGTTCGACATATGGGAACTCGTCGCGAATCTGTAGGGCTCGAGGATTGTTTTGGCCCTTCAACATGCCAAAGACTTGATAGCCCTTTGAATGGAGAAACTCAGCTAAGTGCTGGCCATCTTGGCCGGTGATACCGGTGATAAATGCGCGGGGCATAACTGGACCTCGTTGATCGATAATCGGACTTGTCAACGGTACCACTGTGCTCTTTTGTTCAGGTGAACCCTCTGGGAACCAAACCCCCTACGCTTAGGTCATGATTATGGTGCTGGCTGGGGGTGTAGGAGCTGCTCGTTTTCTCTCCGGGCTCATTCAAGTGGTTGATCCGACAGATGTGGTGGCAGTTGTCAATACAGGTGACGACACTGAACTTCACGGGCTTTCCATCTCGCCTGATATCGACACTGTGATTTACACAATGTCTGGCTCGATTGACCCAGAGCGAGGATGGGGTCTACGCGACGAAACGTGGCGTGCAATGGGAGCACTCGAACGTTTTGATTCAGTGCGGCCCGAAGGGTCTGCTGCTGCTCCACGCTGGTTCAACCTTGGCGACACTGATCTTGCAACGCACTTTTATCGAACTGCGCGAGTGCGCGAGGGTGCAACACTGCAACAAATCACTGATGAACTGCGCATTGCATTTGGGCTGTCTGTCACAGTGGTCCCGATGTCGAATGATTCAGTACGCACCATTGTTCACCTTGCAGATGGACCTGTCCCATTTCAGGAATACTTTGTACGCCTTCAACACAATGTGCCAGTGACGAGCGTTGAATTTATCGGAGCAGAGACCGCCACATTTATTGATCACTCACTTCTCACAGATGCAGACACAATCGTGATCGCACCATCCAATCCCATCGTTTCCATTGCACCCATCAGAGCATTGGCTGGCGTTGACGCGGCATTAACGTCGCGTCGCGACAGTGTCATTGCAATTTCGCCCATCGTGGCAGGTGCCGCCCTGAAGGGCCCTGCTGATCGCATGCTGGTGGAACTGGGTCATGAGCCCACAGTTGTTGGTGTCGCCCGAATCTACGCACCTATTTGCGGCACGTTGATTATCGATTCACAGGACGAACATCTCGCTTCTGCAGTTGAACGCGAAGGGATGCGTTGCATTACCACTGACACCATCATGTCAAAACCGGGTGTTGCAGCATCTCTTGCTCGTATTGCAATTAATGCACCTTCGAATAAAGGAGACCACTAATGGCACGACTCATGGCATGGAGCGTTGAAGGAATCGGTGAAATTGTTCCAGGACAACAACTTGGCGACATCATTGTGGAGGCGTGTTCAGCTGAGCCAAATGGTCCGCTGCGCGACAACGATGTGTTGATCGTGACACAAAAGATTGTTTCAAAGGCAGAGGGTCGACTAGTTCCTATCGACCCCGATGACCCGTTGTCACACAAAGTTCTTGTTGAACAAGAAGCCACGCGCATTGTTCGTCGACGTGGCGACCTCATCATCACCGAAACAAAACACGGATTCGTGTGTGCAAATAGCGGTATCGATTTGTCAAATGTTGAACGTGGCTACGCAGCATTACTTCCACTTGATAGCGACCGTTCCGCTCGCCGAATCAGAGACATCGTGCGCGCAAAGCTTGGGGTCAATGTGGGTGTCATTGTGAGTGACACGTTTGGCCGTCCGTGGCGAAAAGGACTTACAGACATCGCAATTGGCGTTGCAGGCATTGCAGGTGTTGTTGACCTTCGCGGCACAGAAGATGCACTTGGCCGAATGATGCAAGTAACAGAAGTGTGTGTTGCAGATGAACTGGCGAGTACCGGTGAACTTGTGATGGGTAAGTCAAATGGTGTCCCAGTCGCAGTGATTCGTGGCTCAGATCCATCATGGTTTCGTGACTCATCAATGGATGAGATAGTCCGACCCCCGAGCGAGGACTTGTTTCGCTAACGCAATGTTGCGAGACCGTCTTTTAACGACGTAAACGGCGACCAGCCGAGTTGAATGCGAGCACGAACTGGCGACAAGGATAAACGCGCTAGGTCATGTGGACGTGCAGCACTTGTACGAGGGACTGGGGATGCTGCGCCTGCCATGACCGACCACAAGTCTGCAATAGACGTTGCGACTCCGGTGCCAACATTGACAACCAGTCCGCCCGCACGATCAGTGGCGCGAGCAATTGCGTCAATGGTGTCGTCAATGAAGATGAAATCCCGAGTTTGTTTTCCGGTGCCATGAACTATTGGGGCACGTCCAGTTGATAAAGCGTCAACAAACGATGCAACGACGCCGTCATCTGCGCGCTGACGTGATCCGTACACATTGCCCATCGCAAGAACGGTGAACTCAACACCATGACGCTCTCGATACACAGAATGTATATCTGCCGCAGCACGAGCTAACACTTCTTCACTAGTGCGGGGGTCGTTGATGTGGCCCTCTTTTATAGGCAGATCACGCACAGCAACTTCGCCGTACAACAAGCCGCCGGGCATAGCTGTAATAACTTTTTCGACACCGCCTAGACGAGCTGCTTCGAGAATCGCGACTGATAATTGCAAACTGGACAACGCGCCATTGAGATGAGCATGCGTGGGAGAAAACGTTGCAAGGTTAATAATGATTTGTGGCCGACGCAGCGAGACAAGTTCAGAAAACTCACGAGATTCAATACCAATGTTTTGAAACTTGAATCGCCCTGTTGCATTGCGAGCATCAGCCAAATTTGTCAGCGACCCTGATGACAAGTTGTCAACAACTTCTACTTCATGACCTTCTGCAATAAGCCGATCCACAACGTGAGAGCCAATAAAGCCTGCGCCACCACACACCATGATCATTTTTGATGCCATTGCTAAACAGTGGCTCCTGGGTCTGGAATTTTGGTGCCTTGTACGTGAGTGAACGGCGCGACGTGGGCGTCGGCGCCGACGACGCAATCGGTCAGCGATGCCTCGTCTCCAATGGTCCCCATGACGAGTGATCGTTCCAAGCGGACACGAGCACCGATATGAGCGCCAGGCAACACAACTGAATCGATGATCACACACCCCTCTTCCACTACGGCTGCTTCACCAATGACACTATGTGTAATTGATGCAGACGAATGCACATGGGCTTGTGGTCCGACTGACGCCAAAATTCGTGTACGCGTACCGTCTATGAGGTCAAGGTTGGCTCGCAAATACGTGCTGGGAAGACCAGTATCAATCCAGTAATCGTCCGTCGGCATTGCTGCGAGTGTGCCATTAGCGACCATCGCAGGAAATACAACACGTTCAATAGAAAGGCGTTGGCCTTCAGGAATGCGACTAATGACAGATGGTTCCAAAACATAGGTGCCAGCATTGACCAAGTTGCTGGATGTTTCTCCGGGAGCTGGCTTTTCAACAAAGCGCTTCACCCATCCTTTTTCATCAATTTCCACAACTCCATATTGAGATGGGTCAGCGACTGGAGTGAGATGCAATGTTCCTTCTGCACCTTGGCTCTTATGAAATGCAACGAGTTGAGAAAGGTCAACATCGCACATGATGTCGCCATTCATCACGATAAACGTGTCGGATATTCCGGCATGACGTGCGGCAAACGCGATAGCACCAGCAGTATCAAGTGGCTCTGGTTCGACTGCATAATGCAATGCAATTCCTGCACATATGCCATCAGGAAATGCTTCAAAAAATGGTTCAGGTTTAAAACCGATTGCAAGAACCACTTCAGTTACTCCGGCCGCGCCAAGCGTGGTGATGAGATGTTCCAATTGACGAACGTTTGCAATTGGCAATAGCGGTTTAGGAGTAGTCAGCGTGAGTGGCCTCAGCCGGGTTCCGAAACCCCCGACAAGAACAACAGCGTGCATCAGCCGCCAGTGGTTGTTGTGGTGGCTGCAACCGTGGTTGACGTTGCTGCGGACTTTGCCACAGTGGTGGTCGTGCCGCCACCAAATTCAGAGGCAACGATGTCTTTCAACTTCGCTGCTGAGTCTGGCAATGGAACCTGAACTCCTGGGGCAACATAAGCAACTGCAATTGCCATTTCATCATTCACGATTCGAACGTTCGTGAAATCTGTGATGTAACGCTTTGAATTTGAGTTCTCGCTCGCCTTTGGCCACACAATGACCTGCACTTGAGCATCAACTAATTTGCCTGACGCATCCTTGCACTGATCTTTGCTCGTTGCATATGACACGCCTTTGTTCTGACTGCTCGGAAAAGTAATTCCCTTTGTTGTCACTTGAACGCCATACGTATCGAGATACAAGCCCAATTTGGCTTTCTTCCCTGACGAAGCAACTTGTGGGTACCAACGGATTACTCCGTCTCCACGGCTGAACACTCCGTACTTTGCAAAATTCGGATCTGGAGTGTCTGCCTTTTGCATGTCACCTGTGAGATCTGCCAAGTAGCTATCGCAGTGGTAAATGCCAAATGGAATGTGCCAACGGTCTGACAATGTTGGCGCAACGTCATTTGCTGCTGGCGCTTGACGCGCATACGAGATCAGGCCAGTACCGACAATGACGACGACTGCCATGATGGTCGGGAAAAGAGTGCCGCCTTGGAAGCGCACCTTCTTGCCTTTGCCCTTCTGTGCGAGACGGGCGACCTTTTTTGCTGATGAACCACTAGCCACGAAGGATTGAGGCTACCTGCTGAACGCCCAGTGAGGCGATTACATCAAGATACGAATGGGCCACCCGCGCTGGAGATACGTGCGATTCCACCCATGAACGGCCATTGGCGCCAGCTTCAGCTGCCGCTGATCCCGAATTCACCATTGCACGAAGCGCTTCAACAAAGGCAATCGGATCATCAGGAGGCACGCACACCCCTGCCCCACTTTCAGCAAGGATGCGTGTCACTTCAGTGCCTGGGTCAATTGCGGCGACGACTGGCCGTCCGGCCGCAAGGATGCTGTACGTCTTTGACGGAACACTGACCGCACCAAGCCCCGCACGAAGTGGAACAACATGAATGTCCGCTGTCGCCAGAACTTCAGGCACTCTCTCTGCAGGTTGGTACCCAGAGAATCGAAGATTCGCAATTCCGGCGGCATCGCGTTCAAGTTCTGCACGTGCAGCACCATCGCCATTAATCACAAAAGTGACGCCAGGCATTTGGCGTGCTGCGACAATCATCATGGTGAGAGATTGCGAATAACCAACATTGCCTGCGTACATGACAACTGTTTCAGCACCGATGCGAAGTTCTGTTCGATACGACGTCATTCGATCACGAGGAGTGATGCGATCAACATCTACGAAGTTCGGAATCACATGAACTTTGTGATGGTGCTTCGGTAAAATTTTTGCAAGGACGTTGGCCCGCAAATCTTCTGACAACACCACTACGGCATCTGATCGGTGGTAACTCACTCGCTCCAACCATCGAGACACGGCAATAATTCGGGTATTCGTAATTGCGCCGGTCTCAATTGCAGCATCTGGAAATACATCTTGAATATTGAACACCGATGGGCACCAGCGAATACGACTGGCAAGCCATCCCGTCAGACCAAGCGTGAGCGGAGGAGACATTGAAATCACTGCGGCGGGGCGGCGATGAATTCCACCGGCAAAAAGAGTGCACACACCAGCGATTGCACTGAACGCACCGAAGCCAATAGCGCGTCGTAATAAATTCGATTTACTCTTCCCCGGGAATGGATGAACCCGAATAATGGAACCCCACGCTGTTTTCTCGCGCCGGATAATGCGTCCTGTAAAGCCTTCTTCAATTGCATGAGTTCGATACCACGGCAATGACGTCACAACATGAACCCTGCGGTCTTTTGCAACGAACTCTTGCACTATCCGTGTAATCACATCACCAGTTGGTGCGGTGTCGGGAGCAAAATGCGGACACAAGACAATTATCGGAGGACTCATCTGATGCCTCGAGCTGCAGCGAGTACTAAGTCATATTGTTCTATCAATTCGGTTGCAGAAATCTCTGATGTAAAGGCCCGTGCGCGATCTTTTCCTGCCGCTACCAATTCATCTCGACGCACCATGACTGCTTCTAAAGCGCGAACCCATACATCGGTATCAAGCGGACATACAAGACCTGCGTCTCCCACCACTTCAGGCAAACTGCCACGATCGCTACACACAACGGGAGTTCCACATCGCATCGCTTCAATCACTGGCGCCCCAAATCCTTCATATTCGCTCGGAAAAACCATGGCTTCTGCCATTGTCAGCAAACCATTGCGATCATCATTCGAAACACGGCCAGTCATCAGAACGCGATCACGAAGACCCAATGTGTCAATCATTTGCAGCACGTCCTCATGTGCTGAACCTTTCGATCCCATGCACACCAGACGCAGTGCTGGGTCTCCCCACCTGCCCTGACCGCTTGCCATCAGTTGCAGCAAGAACGCATGGTTTTTATGCGGATGCGTAATTGCCGGATACACAAGCACTGGCCCGTCACCCAGCTTCATCGTGCGACGTAACGCACTCTCACTAGTTCCTTCCCCGTCGAAGGTGGCTTCCAACCCATGTCGCACAACGCTGATTTTTGAAGGCGCAATGCCAAATGCACGTACCAAAGTGCCAGCCACAAAACGTGATGGCACAGCAATACGAACCGCTCTTTGCAATGACGACGGAACCATCTTGTAGAGATATTTCAATTTCACTGGCGCTACATAATGTGGATAATCAATCCACTGCACATCATGAATGGTTACAAGTGTGTGTTTGTTTCCAAAGCGAGGAATTGAACCACCGCCGTGGTGAACGACTTGATATTTACGTGTGTGCCATGCAAGCCAGGTATGTTCAAGAAAAATACGCTCTACGCGTCGTGTGCATGAACTGGGGGCTTCATACACCGTGAATGCGGCTGCAATACGTGGGTGTCGTTCACAAAATCCACGAGGTGCAAACACGTCAACTTGATAGTTATGCGTAATCAATGACAATCCGTCAAGCTGGCGTAACAAATATTCTTCACTGCCGCCAACACCAGGCACACACCACAACAAATTCATTGCCGCACATCGCGTAATCATGAACGAACCCCGAGCACTTCGCGATATGCACGTGCCGTTGCTGCAGCCGTGATCGACCATGGCACTTCTGCTGCGCGCGCGATACCGCTTGAACGCAACTGATCAACATTGGC
>Ga0194047_10001467_pt1 | contig 14383 bp, 3 predicted proteins | sample JunL225m_MetaG_2_FD_160070 | JGI IMG/M metagenome (GOLD analysis project Ga0194047, IMG submission 160070) | Anoxic zone freshwater microbial communities from boreal shield lake in IISD Experimental Lakes Area, Ontario, Canada - Jun2016-L221-5m | ecosystem: Environmental > Aquatic > Freshwater >...
GCAACTCGCTCAGGGCTTTTCCGTAACAGCGTGAGCATAGAAGGTGAGAAAGGGAATGGCGATGACAACTGACCAACCCGATCTGAGATTGTCGCCCTTTGACGAGGTGTGCTAACATGAGATTGCCGTAGTAACGGGTGAAATTGAACTGAGAGGTACAAGGATATGGCGCTACGCAAACAAGATATTAGCCCTGCAAAATTGGAATATTACTATGATACGCACCCCACACAAGAGGACTTAATGGGCGAAAGCACTTTCCAATCGGAGCTAATCCACTACCTGATAGAGGTTTTGTGGTGGTTCTATCGTGCCGAGAAATGGTTTATTGTAACCAATCTGAACATCTATCAAACCTCTAATTTTCGTGAAAATCCCATTGTGCCAGATGTGGCAGTATTCAAGGGTGTAATACTGGAACAGCAGGGTGTTAAAAGTTGGAAAATGCTGTTGCCGAACCGCCCAGCCCCCACAGTGGTGTTTGAAATATGTTCGGAAAAGAGTATCAACGATGATTTGGTGGAGAAACCTGAGAAATACGGAAGGCTAGGGGTGAAAGAATATTTCGCCTACGACCCCAACGAACAGGCGTTGCGGAAGAAAGCCGGGGAGCGGTTGTACGGGTGGCGCTATACGTGGAATGGGGATGCCGCGCCGATAGAACCGGATGAGCAAGGGCGAATGTGGAGCGAGGAGTTGGAAAGTTGGCTGGTAGCGGACGGCGGGTATTTGCGCCTGTACGACCACACCGGAGCGATGCGCCTCACCAAAGGGGAAGCGGAGCGGGAAGGTCGGTTGGCGGAGTACCAACGCGCCGAGAGAGAACGGATGGAAAAAGAGGCGGAGTACCAACGCGCCGAAAGAGAGCGGATGGAGAAAGAAGCGGAGCGGATGGAGAAAGAAGCAGCCTGGGCAAAGCTGCGGGAGTTGGGAATAGACCCTGAGAAGCTGTAACACAGTATCTACCCTTGCTTGCTTTTGGTGAGGCGAGGGTATTCCCCTATTTTAGCAACGGAACTGACTAATACGTGAGCCTTCTTCCCCGATAAAAGGGTTTGCCAGTATTAACCTAAAACTGATGGCTTACGGCACGTATGTTAAATGCCCCCTACCCCCACATGTGTATAGTTTAGCAAAAAGGTAAGGCAGAACGCGGCAGTTTACTTTATGGCTTTATGGTGGTAAAGTATCTACATAACATGCTGCCTGTGTTTGAAGTGGCTTGTATGGGGTTAGGGGCATAAATCCCCGCAAAAACGCAACATTACTGAGTGAAGTGGAATTTTAATAGAGGGCATCAAACCGGTCAAGGGTCGGTTTAGCTATAGAGGTAAGCAGAAACGGTGGAAGTTTTAGGCTTATTTTGGGTTGCCCGTTCTAACTTCACCCGTCTGCGGAGAATAAACCTACCCAAGGGGTAGCGAAATAGGACAACCGACCTTCCATAACAGATTTACAGATTGATTACACCATGAGTTCTTTTTTTAAGCCGGAGAGTCCCTTAGGGCAGGCAGTGCAGAAAATGCTGTTGGAACATCGTGAAGGTTTAACAGTAGCACAGATAAGACGCGAATTGCGCCAGCGTGCCCAGATGATTGAAGAACGTAATCTGCGCGAGCTTCTTAACCAGCCACGAGTTTTTACTGCTCTAACCGGTGACCGCTATTGCATGCGAGGAAATGAACCTAATAGCGCTCTCCTAAAGCAAGAACCATCACCTGAGCGGGAAACCACCCCACCACTGCTTTCCGCGTTAGCCAATTTAAACAGTGACTATATCATCCTGGATCTGGAAACTACCGGACTGGAACCTGCCCATGATAGCATTATCCAGTTTGTAGCAATTCGCTATAGCGCTAACCAACCGGCAGCGGCTTTATCTCGCTATTTTAACCCAGCACCTGCCCATCTTTCTTACACGCTTAAACGCAAGTTGGGTTTTGTGGATAACCCGGTTTTAGAGCAAACTCTAGAACTAGCTGCTCCTTTAACTGAAAGTGCCGCAGAACTCCGCCAATTTTTAGGCGAGTATCCCATCATCACCCATAACGCCCGCTTCGATAAAGGTTTTTTAGAAGCAGAGTTGGGCATCTTACCAAACCTTTTCGTCGATACGTTGGAACTGACGCACTTGCTTTACCCGGAGTTACGTGAGCATAAACTGGGAGTAATAGCGGATCGCTGCGGCGCGACTTTTGAAAGGGCTGCTACAATTTGGCAAGAAGTCGCTGGAAAGGATAATGCCTTTATTCCTTCACCCGAATCCCTTCACAACGCTATTACAGATACTGCCCTATTGGCAGCGGTATTTGAGCAGCTTTACGCGGAGTGGCACAACCCTGAAAACCGTTTTTACCCCTTGTGGCAAGAATTGTTGCCGGAATGTTGCGGTCTAGTATGGAAAGGTAAGCCCCAAAGCCTGAAGGAATATATACAGACTCAAATGTATCCGGTTGTGGAAGAGCTCTCCGAGAATCCACAAGTTTTGTTGCCTTTATTCGAATACCCACAAGTTCAAGCCCTGCTGGAGCACTACAGAGAAGCCCGCAAATTTACAAGGCGTGCGGGTCAGGAAAGGATGGTGGAAGCAGTTTGGGAAGCGCTGGAGCAAGAACGAACTCGCCTCATAGAAGCCCCAACCGGTACAGGTAAAACTGTAGCATACTTGCTCCCTTCTTTGGTTTTTGCAGCCAGTCGGGGCGAGCATGTAGTTATTTCTACTGCTTATCGGAATTTACAAGACCAGTTACTGGCTGAGATTGAAGAATTACGCCACCTCACCCATTTGCCTTTCCGGGTGCAATTGCTCAAGGGGCGTTCCAATTATATCTGTAATGAGAGATTGACACGCTGTCTCGATGAGCTTGATGGTGGTTCCAGCCTTGAAGAGCGTTTCGTAATAGTCTATTTGCTGAGCCTAATTCTAAGCCTTCCGGAAGCTACAGAGGAAAATATCAGTTACTGGCTGAGAACAACATTTAAAATGGTGGATCACCTTTATCGGGCTGTAAACGCTGCCGATTTGCCCTGCCACCCAGATCGCTGCTCTCAGTATGGTTGTAACCTGCTGCGTTCGGAGCAACAGGCTAAGGCAGCCCACTTGTTGATAATAAACCATGACCTGTGGATGGCAGACCCGGATCGCCTGCCGCCTTTTCAGCGATTGGTAGTGGATGAAGCCCATACTTTGGAAGATGTGGCTACTCGCGCTTTTAGTGACGAAGTTTCCCGTACTTCCCTGAATCAGATTCTGGATAGCCTAGAGGATAGCCGCTCCGGTAGAGGTGCATTGCCACGCCTCCTTGCCCCAACCTCCGATCCTGAAATTGTCCGACTCTCCCGCCAGTTATTTGCGGCAGTCAAACTGTGCCGAAACCTAATTGCAGATTTTGGTACGCATCTGGCTGAATACATCCGCATATTTGAAGTAAATCTTAACCCACGCTACGGGGCTTCCCTGCGTCTTGAAACTGACCCACGCATAGCACATCCGCCCCAATGGAGCAGGGTGGAAAACGCGCGTCTTCAACTTTTCGAAATTCATCTGCCTGACTTAGCAAAAACTTTGGTAGCGTTGCTTCAAGCAGTGGGGCAGACCGGCGGCTTACCTTACAAACAGCGTAGCAGCGAAGAACTAAACATCATTTTGGATAAGCTTGCCGATCAGTTACGGCTACATCACGAGATTATTAAGGTCTCCAATCGTAAACAGGTATATTGGCTGGAAGTGGCTCAGCCGGAAATTATAACCCCAAAGAGTTTGCCGCGCTACCGGGAATGGGCTTTTAAAACCGCACCCATCCGGGTAGATGAGCAATTACAGGAGCTTTACGACCGGTTGACAACGTTGGTTTTAACTTCTGCTACCCTCACAATTCGGGGTGGAGAATTTAACTTCTATGTAGACCGACTTGGACTATCCCAACGACTGCAAGAGCATGACCTCCAAATAGTACAGGGTGATTTGGATTATTCCGCAAACGTTTTTCTGGGACTTGCAAATTATCTGGAATATACTCCAGTAGAGCGAACCATCAAGAGTTTTGTCGAAGAATTTTCCCGTGAATTGGAGCTATTATTAGAATTTACAGACGGGCGGGCGTTGGTGCTGTTTACCTCCAGAGAACGTTTGGAACAGGTGGTGTCGCATTGCGAAGATACTCTGGCAGGACTTGGTATTCCGCTGTACTGGCAAGCCGAGAATTCATCACGTCGGCAGTTACAAGAACAGTTCACTGAGCAGACAGAATCGGTACTAATGGGTTTGCAGAGTTTCTGGGAAGGCATAGACGTACCCGGGGAATCGCTCTCATTTGTGATAATGGAAAAATTGCCTTTTCCCTTTATGTTCGACCCGATTTTCAAGGCGCGGCGTGAAGAGGTAAACGAACGGGGGCAGAACGAGTTCGGCGACTACATCTTTCCGCTGATGGCGATACGTTTCAAACAGGGCTTCGGGCGCTTGCTACGGCGCAAGAACGACCGAGGGGCGGTATTACTTCTGGATAAGCGGATTCACCGTAAAAGCTACAAGTTTGAATTGCTGAACTCCTTGCCCGGTTACATGCCACGTCGTAACGAAATAGAACGAAGTCGTAAAACTTTTTACCGGGCAATGGCAGAAGCCCTTTCCGGTGTGCTGGATTTGGAGAAAAAGGAAGATTTTCTAAATAATCTGCCGGAAGATTTGCCGCTAGATTTTACCGAGCGGTTAAGCCGCCTCCATCTACCTGAAATCATCCCAGATAGCGAGTATGCGACTTGGCGCCCGGTTTTGTTGCAAGCTCTTAAAGAACTTTTCCGTTTCGATGGTTTTCGTAGCCCTCAGCAAGAAGCCTCTATTCGCGCTATTCTGACCGGTCAGGATGTGCTGACTTTGATGCCTACCGGTGGTGGTAAATCACTATGTTTTCAACTCCCTGCTTTACTACGAGATGGTTTGACGGTAGTCTTTTCACCGCTAATCGCGCTGATGCGCGATCAAGTTTATTCTCTGAATGCACGAGGTATCGAAATAGTTGGTGCTATCTATAGCGGGCAACCGGCAGCTGAGCGCGAAGATTTACTTGAAAAGATAAGACATGGTACGCTCAAACTGGTTTATATTTCGCCGGAACGCTTGCGCGACCCGCAGTTGCTACATTCGTTGCAGAGGGCAAAGGTGCGGCAGGTTGTGGTGGATGAGGCGCATTGTATTGCTATGTGGGGTCCCAGTTTCCGACCCGACTTTCTTTATCTGCCTCGTCTTTTCACCCAACTGGAAAAACGCCCACCTCTTGCTGCTTTCACCGCTACTGCTACACCTATGGTACGCCAAGAAATTGTGAAAGCGTTGGAAATGTCCCATCCTATCCAGATTACCTCTTCTTTTGACCGCCCGGAACTAAAGTTGGTAGTTTACAACCAGCACTCTCGTTATAATCGTATAAGCTCTCGTAATCAACGTTTTCAGGTTTTGATGAAAATATTGCAGGCAGCCGATTGTACCAGGGATTCGGTTCTAATTTATGCTTCTACCACCGTAGAGGTAGAGTTGTTGGCTCGCCGCCTACGTCAAGCCGGATATGATGCCAGAGCCTATCATGGCAAAATGAATGCTGCCGACCGGGATAGCGTCCAGGAATTGTTCATGGATGACCACGTCAATATCGTAGTTTGTACCAAAGCCTTCGGCATGGGTATTGATAAGCCCGACATTCGCTATGTCATTCACTATAACACTCCCGGTGACCTTGAGTCTTACTACCAAGAAGCAGGGCGTGCCGGACGTGACGGGCGGGATGCTTACTGTGTCTTGCTACACCATGAACGTGACCGCCGCACTCAGGATTATTTTATCGAATCCGGTCTTCCTGATACCGAAACCATGAATGATTTGCTCAAATTCTTGCGTCGGCAATCGGGAGATCTCCTTTATTTTAACTCTATGGAAGCCGCCGAACGACTTGGCTTGGAGGATACGCAGTTAAAAATTAGCCTTCACCTACTGGAACAGGCAGGTTTCATTCGACGCGGCGCAGATTTTACCCTCCATGGAGCGCTTACTCTTATAGCGGATGAGGAGGAAATAATCAGTCAGTTGGAATTGTCTCAAGCCGACCTCTTTCGCAAAATTGCCAGCGCTGCAAACTGGCCCATATACCGCCGGTTAGATGTCGAACTATTGACGTTATCGCAACTTACCGGCGAGAAACCGGAAATATTGGAAGCGTTGCTGGTGACTCTAGCCACTCATGGATTAGCGCTATATCGCCCTTGGGAGAAGGGTAGCCTTTTAGAGAAGCTATCCCGCCTTAACGCTAACGAGGTATATACCCGTAGTGATTATCAGCAAGAAGAGATGCTGAGACAGAAAACGGAAATCATGTTTCACTACGCCAGCGCAGGGAAACGCAAAATAAACTGTCGCCGAGCTTTTATCCTCAATTACTTCGGGGAAGAAACTACCGGAAAATGTGGAGCCTGTGACCTGTGTAATCCAGATATGGTTTTGCCATGGAGTGAGTTGACTTCGCGGGAGGTTCTATCCTTTACCGATCTGTTTGACCCGGCTTTCAGCCTGTTAGAGTCGGTGAAATGGAATCTGGAACAGATGGAACGACGTGGCAATCCTTATGGGCGTGGCACGTTGCTAAACTTGCTACGAGGGAATGAGTATCAGCTTGTCAAAAATAACATGTTGCCCGAATTGCGGCGCTGGCGCCTACAACAATTACGCGCCTGTCCTTACTGGGGAATTTTCCAAACATTACCAAAAGGGGAAGAGGTACTCGAAAATACCCTGAAGCGCTTGCTGGCAGAAAATTACCTTCAGGAGAAAACAGCCAGCTTTGAAAGTGAGCAGGGACATCTGAATTACCAATATCTTGACCTGACCGAAAAGGGCAAAGCTCAGTTAGTGAGCGGTCAATTATTACGCTGGAAAGTTGAGTAATCGCAATGCTTGGTACTTATAGTTCTCCTACAAATCCCGAAATACGCCCGATAAAGATTAACCTGAGATATACAGTGATTTGTGAAATTTGCAGCATACCACAAATAGTATAACCAAAACGTCTTAAAATTTACATTTGGAGACCTAAGAATGGCTGATTTCGAAAAACTTAAGAAACTGTTCCACCAAGAAATGATAAGTAACTATGATAGCGCTGCAAAAATCGGCTACTACTCAACCCGTGAGTTGCAACTGATAAATGGATTCGGAGGTGTGGAAGCGGCGAAACGCCTCATTTTTGAAAATAGATCTGAAGATCTGACCAAACTCCGAAAACTAAATAGACTAGATCTGTCGGTTGAGGCTTTGATACTGAAGCTAGAATATTACTCCCTTTTTGGCGAGGCAGAATTCTCTAAAGCTCGTAAATCATTGGCGGATCTTGAAATTCGCCCTATTCCCGAAATACGCCCCATAAAGATTAACCTGAGAAATGTTATTCGAGGTTATATGGCAGGTTACGCGGGAGGGGCGGCGGTTGCCCGTGAGTTGGTTCAAAATGCGGATGATGCCCGTGGTAAATGGATTAACTTCGATTTTCAACCGGGGCGTCTTGTTGTTAGTAATGGTAGCAAGTTCTCAGAATCTGATTTTAATGCAATTTGTGAAATTGCGGCAGGTAGCAAGCGAGATAAGCAGACTATGGTTGGTACTTGGGGTACGGGGTTCCTATCGGTGTACCAGCTAACCGATCATCCAATAGTGCATTCATCCGGTCGTTCAATAAAGTTTGATTTGAGCGGTAATGGATTTTTTCATCAAAATCCTTCCTCTGTCATTGCTCATACAGAGTTTCATTTCGAGTGGCGCACCCAACTCACCGAAGTTGCACGGGACTTGGGCACTGACATTTGGACAGAGTCTCGAATCAACCAGTTTCAGGAAGATATGAGTAAGGAAATTTATCGGATTTTACCTTTCCTGCGAGACATCCATACTATCAGACTTTTGGAGAAAGGTGTAGTTAAGTACCAAGTATCTCGTGAAAAAGTTAAATATGAAACCTTGCCAAATAATATTTTGTTTGAACGCTGGAAATTCAACTATAGGTATGGGGAGAAGTCTGCATCAGATGAATGGGTTTTTTACAAAGCTAATATGGCTAGCCCATTTGAAGAGGCTGGAGTAAAAGTCAAAGACCCGGCTATCGCGGTTGGTTTTTGTATGAAACAATCAGGACCCGGCGCTTTTCCCGGCACACTCTACAATTACCTACCGACCGATATAGATACCGGTTTCAAATTCCATATAAATGGTGACTTCTTCCCCGATTCCAATCGCAAGAGTATTCTTAAAGATGATGGTAGTACCCGTAGCGATTGGAATTACAAAGTAATAAATGGCTTGGGCATGCTGATTTCCCTGAATCTAACCCATTTGCGAGACCTGTGCGATACGCCCACCGCTTTCTATCGTCTGCTACCGATTAAATGCAATGAGAAACATGATTTTTTACAGCCTATTGTGGAGCAGTTCAAGAAGGCTGCCGTAAGGGCAGATATTATCAGAACCACCGATGAGTTATGGAACATGCCGGGGCAAATAAAGCTGATAGATAACTCATCACGTCTGTACGCTTTGGTTAAAGACAATATGCAAAAGATTGCGCCCACCAATCTACCCCAAGAAGTGCAGGCAATGGCACAAGAAATGGGCGCAAAAACGCTTCAGCCGGAAGACTACTTCCGCTTCCTGACCTCTAAAATTCTGGATGGTACATCCCTTGCCAATGCCCCTACTTTCATTAACACTAGGGAGAAACTTTACAAGGTCTTTGATTATTTGCTTTCCTTGCCAAAAGAACAGCGTGGAGAAGTAATTCCTCATTTGAACGGCACGCCGATTTGTTTAGATGAGAGGGAGAGGCTTTGGGCTTTTGGCAGGCACAATCTTGTATGGCTGAGTGAAGAAGCTCGGAGGATTGTACCAAGTCAAGTGGTTTCAGGAGATACCAACCGCTATAAACTGGTTGATTCCGAATTTAATAAACACTATCACTCAATACTGGAATCGTTGCTTTCTCCTTTTACTCAAGCTTTGCTGGTTGACATCTTGAATCAGATAAAATCGGAATGTATGGGTCGAAGTATTGCCGCAGCGCATCAACTATTAAATTCACGCGAGAAATTAAAACAGGCGCTGGATTATCTGAGTAAGGAAACTAGCCTTAGTTTGACCGGTCTTCCCTTGGTAATAGATGAGCAACATACCTTACGGGATGTGGGTGGGGAAGTATATCTGGCGGACGAAGAAACCCGCAAGTTATTAAAAAGCTCTCAGTATAATTTTGTAGCCCCAGAATTTAATCTGCCAAGCGTGCAGGGGGAATATTTGAAGCGAGTTGGTGTCCAATTTATCGGAACTTCTCAGTTTGTGCGGGAACTAAAGAAAATTTGGGAGCTTACAAAGGGAGTACATCCCTTGTTGAATAATCCGGAGGCTTTGAAACAAGTATATAGTTACCTATACCGGCGCAATTCCCAATTGACCGAGCATGATCGGGTAGTCTTGCGCTTGTTAAATATTGTTATGACCCAGCGTGGCACACTACGCGCGGCTGCCGGACAGGTGCAACTCAGCCTCCCGCCCACAAAAGCTTTGGATGTGTCCGCAGTTGATATGGATATTATCAGGCAGGATTATTTGGTTAGCGAGAAGGTACTGTCTCAGGAGACCAGAGGTTTCTTTACCCAGATACTTGGCATATCAGAATTAACCCCGTTGGAATACATCCGCAAATACATACCACCCTCCTATGAATCTGAATTGGATGACAAACAAAAATTTCAGGTTTTGCATTTATTGCAGGATTCGCTTCCCTTGCTTAAAACGGATGCCGGAAAAGAAGCGTTAGCCGCACTTCGGCGTGTCCGGTTAGTACGTTGCGTGGATGAGGTGTATCGTCTCCCCGGAGAGGTCTATTTTGCCGATAGTACCTTTGCTACAATTTTTCCACATGGCTACAACCAACCGCATGTCCAGTATCAGATTCCGGTACGACGACCGCCAGAGCGAAATGCAGCGAATAGTAACGAACCCGTGCCTGAATCTTCTCGTTGGTATGCTCTTTTCGATGCGCTGGGTCTGCAAAAATATCCAACCGCACAGAATCTGGTAGAAACCGTACAACGTACTATTAGCCTGAACAAGGCACCCAATCCCGAAGCTACTAACCATATAAGGTCGGTTTATAGTTACATTAATAATAACTGGGTGAACTGGTTTGAGCGCGAAAAAGATATGTTCCAGTCCTTACGTAATCTGTATTGGCTTCCGGCAGATGGGGATAACAGCACTTGGTACCAACCACACCAACTCTATTGGGCTGGGTTGCGCTACCTTATTGAAAGTCAGGCTAAAATATTATCTTTCCAGCAAAATCGGCGTGAATTTAGCGACTTTATCGGGCTGAATGTAGAAGCAAAGCTTAACGATGTAGTCAACCATTTGCTATACCTGAGTCAAACCAATAAACCGGTAGAGGATCGGCTTTATCTATACCTGAACAGTTACGCCGATAAACCTGAAATTGAAGCTCTGAAAGGAAAGGCGGTAATCTATAACGCCAGTAAGACTCGTTACTGGCTGCCGCAATCTACTTTTATAGGCAATTACTTCGAGAATTTTGGCGATTACCGTTGTTATTTGTCTTTGGATGAAACCGGCAATTATGCCAAAATCCTTACAACTCTAGGAGTGCGCACCCAACCCGACCCAGTGGAAGATTATATTGCTGTACTGGGTGAGATAGCACAGAAACCGCTAGAGGAACTCGATGTAAAATTGGTGAATCGAGCCTATATCCAGCTTTCCAAAGCTGTAAAAGATAATCTCTTAAGCAAAGAACGCCTTACTCAGTTTAAAGAAAAACCGCTGGTTATAGACAAGGCTACCGGCAGTATGATTACGCCGCAGCATTGTTATTTTAATAATCAGCCGGATTTGTTGGAAAAGTTTGAGATTCGAGAAAAGGTGCGGGTAGCTGATTTTGCCAGTAATGAAGCGATTCCGTTTCTTGATGCGTTAGGGTTACGTAACCTGAGCGAAGTGGTGCGACGACGCAAGCATAGTGTTGGCGCTGCCGCCCCTGAACATGATATTTCTTCTAAAATAAGATTGCTTAACCGTAGCTTTAAGCGAATCCAGGAACATCACCGAAAACGGATAAGCGAGGGTTGGCGCGATTTAAATTGGGTTAAGACAGCACAGGTAAGACTTACCAACCAGATTCGGGTTCAGTATGTCATACCCACTGCACAAGGTGAAATACAGGGAAGAATAGAAAGCGCAGAAGTCTTTTTTGATGAAAACGAGTCTGTCCTGTATCTAGTAAATAGGGCAGATAGCAATTCTCGGTATATTGACATAGCCCACGAGTTATCTCGAATGCTTAATCCAGCCTTGGATGTTTCCACTCTTTCGCCGCTACTCAAAGAATTACTCAAAAATCCTCCCCAAGAGGCTGAAAAACTGCTTGATAGTTATAAGGTAGCAACTCTTCCTTATACCGAGCAAGATTTAGCTATTGATACAGAATTGGGAAAGCAGGCTGGTACAGGTTTAGGGCAGAAATCCGTTTCAATTGAGCAGCCTACTAGCGACGAAGAGCTACAACTTCCCATACCAAGCCTATTATCACCTAATCCAATCTCTTTGCCTGATGATAGTGAATCAACCGTGGAAACAGCGATAAAACCAGATACGGCAGCGGTGGTGTCGAAACTTGAGAACGACAGTAAAACAAAGAACATCAAACCCACTGCTCCTGAAAATTCTGCTAAAAAGGCGGTCACCAATAATGAGCATATCCCCGTTTTTAAAGGCAGAACCAAACCTAAAGTCCCGGTAATAATGACCGACTATACCAAGTTAGCGCGCCGTTATGGCTACAACTCGCCCGCGTTAGAGCCGCGAATTAACAAACTACGACAGGATGAGCAGTTGGAACAGGAGGAACTCGATTTATATATTGATGATGAGCAGGATAGCAAGGTAGAAGAAGTGCGCTTTGTTCTTTCCTTTATGATGCGCTATGAGGGCTTTTTACCTTTAACTGCCCGGTTGGATGCAATGCTTGAACAGTTGGGAGGGCAGTTCTGCTGCCGTACTGATAGTAACGAGGAATTTCCTCTATATCTGGATCGACAGCGTCAGATTATCTATAACCAGGATAAATTACCGGCGTTCTTTGCCGCTAATAATATACCGGCAGGTGGAGTGGTATATCTGAGGCTTATAGTAGGCAATCTGTTCCAGATATACTACAATCCTACTCCTCATATAGTGCGAGATGTCAGATTGGCAGAAATTGATGAGGAAGGCAATCTGGTTTACACCATTGTGCCAGAAATGGAAATTATGTGTGAAAGTGACGACCTGGTATTTATCTCCGAGACTCGACTAGGCGACAAGCAAGCTCTTTTCCTCGATGCAGTTGGTAAAAAATCTATTTTCGATACGCTGATAGATGTGTTTGAAACTGCTGCCAAAGAAAACCGAACTTGGCTATCCGAGCATGAAATATTCACGTCGCTTTTTCGCCTTAGAATGATAAGCTCCCGGAGCATTAGCAGTGAACTATTCCGCCGCCCCTGTTTCATTCGGAACGAGCAAGGAGAATGGAGTTTTGATTCCTCTCGTCTTTTTGCAATAGATGTTTTCGAGAAAACGGAGGAGGGCGATACTATAGTTTTTGAGTCTTCACAGTTGCCCGCTAGAGTAACACTTGATGTCAATAAGAAACCTGTTCCGCAACCTAATATTGAAAGCCCACGCCTAAAACCGGAACAGTTTAAGGTAGAAAAATCTCCTCCGGTTGAAGTGGATAATGACAAGTTCCTGGCTGACAGCTTAGCCGATGTGAGTTCTCGATTGGATAGCCTGGACGAAACGATTTTACCAACAGTATTAAGGAATTTTGAGCCGCCTTACCGTCAATTTGTACAGGGAGTGGATACGCTATTTCTCAATTTGCAAAGAAAAGAGACAATTAACGCTTCTCCAAAGCTATCAGGGGCGGTGGAGAATGCGCTTTCTTGCTTGGCATACTTGCAAGAGGCGTCGGATAGTGCGGAGTACCGACGCTTACTTGAAGATGTTATGAACACAATCTTTGAGCATGGCTTACTTGATAATAATCAAGAATTAGCCGACATTCTTACAAAAACCTCTGAGTCGAATCGGGATTTTTTCCTTCAACCTATTCTTGCACGGAAAGTTGTACATTTATGTGAAGGGGGACATTTTGAGCAGGGCGAGCAACTTCTGAGATTCTATCGTGATTATTCCCCACGAGCTTCTTTGGGAAAAGAATTCAACCAAATAGAGGTGATGAAAAGGGCATACCAGTATTTCGAGAAAGCTGAAAATGTTGCAACGCCTGAAGAAAAAATGAAGCTGTTACAGGACGCGCTAAAGCTACACCCTGAGTTTAAGCAAGTCAGAGAGCTATTCGATTCTCTGATGTCGCAGCGCATCATACCTGTAAAAGAAGATTTGGAGCGTTATTTGGCTAAGGCTGATCTCGAAAATGCCTATTTGGCTTATGAGATTCTGAAGATGACTGTGGAGGAAAATTTGCCTTTCAGTTATCAGCAGAATTTATTAAGGGGCGACCTAGAAGTATCTTCTGAGATGATGCTTTCTGCCTTGAAACCTCAAATAAACAAACTAACCCAGCCGTCATTACTGTATGCCGCGGCTTCTATTTTCCGAAACCTTTCAGTAGAAATAGACTACTGGCGCAGACATAAGCAAACATACTTTGATACTTTGGTAGCGCTGGGCGAATTTCATATTAAAAATGAGCAGAAGCAAGTGGCAGCAATTGTGCTGGCGGCAGCCCTGCATTTTAACAAAACCACACTCAAAATTGGTTTGTCTCTTAAACCCCGCTGCTGGGTAGCGCAACTTTATGAGCAGTCAGGACTATGGGATTTGGCTTATCTGGAATGGGGTGAAGCTGTAACGGAAAGTGGTGTTAAGGAAAGACCAGAAATTCAGAGGAACCAGCAAGCGGCTGAACGAAATCGCCACTCGATTCAGGTTAGCCAAGCTCGGCAAGAATGGCAGGAAGTGTTAAATCAGTTCCGTAATGATAAAGAATTGGTGGAGGCAATAGGCATTGAATTTATAGAAGAATTTTCCAAAAAAATCACCCTTTGAAATCAGGTAGCCAGACCAGCCCGAAATCCAACTGCGATTATTTTTGATTTGGCTTGTGGATTTATGTTGCCAAGAATTTAATGCTGGTGTTCGATTAAAAATTGAGAAATATCAAGATCTGCTTCTCCTGGCGAGGCGCCAAATAAAGCTGAACCGCTTCAGCCAGTTTTTCACCGTAATGCACCTTCAAAAAGATATATTTGATTTCCTCCTCGGTGCTGGAAG
>Ga0194047_10001469_pt1 | contig 14363 bp, 7 predicted proteins | sample JunL225m_MetaG_2_FD_160070 | JGI IMG/M metagenome (GOLD analysis project Ga0194047, IMG submission 160070) | Anoxic zone freshwater microbial communities from boreal shield lake in IISD Experimental Lakes Area, Ontario, Canada - Jun2016-L221-5m | ecosystem: Environmental > Aquatic > Freshwater >...
CCAAAGTGTTTCAAATTGGCTATACAACTGGTCGCGTTCTTTGGCGCGTAAAGTAGCATAATCCACCAAAGCCAAGTCATCAGGATGTTGCTTTTCCAAACGCTCCACCCGCTCGATAGCCACTTGATGATCGTGGAGTGTCCCTAAGTGATCCTGTGCCTTCACCAACTGTTGGATAAGTGGCTTAGCCTGACCGGGTAGAGCCTCCTCAAAAAACTCCAGCGTATAACGGAACCGCTTGCAAGCCACCCGCAGCCTATGTAAAACCTCAATATTGGCGGGTAGTTTAGTTTCGTAAGCTAGTACCTCCTCATAGCACCGCCAGATAACACTGCCACTGAAATGGCGTACCAAGAGCGGGGCGGCCTCGTTTTTATCACTCGGTGATTTGCGTAACCCTTCGCTCGGTGTAGTTAAAAAGGCCTCCAGCTTATTAAAGAGCTTAGCGGTCGCCTTATTGTCGAGTGTCCTAAGTATGTGGCGCTGACCAGCTTCGCGCCGGTCGGTAATAGATTGGCGCAACGGTTCGATCTCCACCAGTTTTTCACTTGGCAAAGTAGCCGCATAACGTTCAAGATGTTCCAATAAGACATCACTATCGCGGGTATCGCCTAGGGCATTTGCGAGAGTACGCAAACTGCGCCGAAATTTTCCAACCTGCTCGGCCTTATAGACCGTCTTTTCCAGCACCTTTAGGCCAGCCCGTAACCGCCGGGTAGCTACACGCATATCGTGAACTCCTTCGACATTGCCCTCACGTGCCAATTGCTCGTTTTTGCGTAATTTCTCCAGATGCTTCAAAAGTACTGCCCGGCCAGCTTCAGACAACGGTTCACCCGGTCGCATTGGTACAATTAAAACTTTTGGTGTCTCAATTTCTGACACTATTTCATCCAATTGATTGTTCTCCATACTCTTTACTCCCAACCATAATTTTTAAGTATCATCTCAAGCAGGGGTTTTAAGGCTGTTGCAAAGTCCCGATCTGACAAGTTGGGTGGTAGGTCAAGATCAAGCGACGGCAACCAGTTGGCGCGCCATCCCACAGATTTGGGCCTTCCGACTAGAATGTGGTTATGGAAAACTATTTGTAAACTGGTTTAGCCTACCTATTAGCTTTCTCTTAGGCCCAGATTGTAGGATGCTGCGCCAACTGGTTGCCGCCAGTTGATTTTCACATACCACTACTCTTGCCAGATTGGATAGCTCTCCGACTTTGCAACAGCCCTATACTATAGAATCTGGTGTCTTCTCCATATTTCAGGGCAACTGGTTTATTAACCGGGGGTCAGCCCTACTTACTTCGATCCCTAGCTTTAGGGCTGTTGCAAAGTCGCGATCTGACAAGTTGGGTGGTAGGTCAAGATCAACTGACGGAGCAGCATCCTACACAAGCAGGCTTTTCGACGTATTCGTACGGATCTCTGAGGGAGCCGTATGGCTGGACGGAGCAGCATCCTACACAAGCGGGCTTTTCGACAGAGGCTTGGTCAGGGAAATTTGATCTTGACCTACCTCCAGTCTTGATTTAGGCCAAAATCTTGTAGGATGCTGCGCCAACTGGTTGCCGCCAGTTGATTTTCACATACCATTACTCTTGCCAGATTGGATAGCTCTCCGACTTTGCAACAGCCCTATCCCTAGCTTTTCTTAGTTTGCGAATGAATGTGGTTGTTGTTATAATAAATATGCCTATTATGCTCTTTTCAGCCACTGCTAATAGTCAGAAGCTACTTAGATGTTATTATGCGGTTTATACCTTCGTTCAATACCCATGATACAGGCTAATTTTGGTAGTTCAACAATCAATGAGGGAAAATAAAGATAGATGGAAGTTAAGACACCATCCTTGGGTTTCAATCCTTTGGATTATCCTATCCTATTGCAAGATCCTGAACACCTTACCGATATAAGAAACTGGCACGAGCATATCCCTTTTGCCTTTGCATTAATACAAATGTTAAGGCCCAAAATTTTCGTAGAACTAGGTACGCATAAGGGTGATTCTTATTGTGCTTTTTGTCAAGCTGTCGCAAGTTTGAACACCGAAACGCTTTGTTATGCGGTGGATACTTGGGAGGGCGATAAACATTCCGAAGAATATAGCTCTTCGATTTATCAGGATTTGTACGCCTACCATGAGGCCCGTTATAGTGGGTTTTCCACTATGCTAAAAACTACTTTTGATGAGGCCATAGCTAATTTCAGCGACCTAAGTATAGACCTGCTACATATAGATGGACTACATACCTACGAAGCCATTAAGCATGACTTTGAGAATTGGTTACCCAAAATGACCAAGCGTGGGGTGATAATTCTTCATGATGTCAACGTCTACAAAGGATTTGATGGCAAAGATTTTGGCGTTTGGCAGTTTTGGCATGAGCTTCAGGCGCGTTATCCAAATATGGAATTTAAGCATGGCTATGGTTTGGGCCTTGTTGCAGTAGGCGAAGAGATACCGGAATCTTTAGCCTGCTTTTTTGACAATCCAGAATTATATAGCGACACTATTCGTTATTTTGCCTTCTTGGGTAAACGGGTGGCTCTGCTCCATTCTAAGGCACAAGAGATTAAACGGTTCAAGGAAGACCAAGTTGCTACTCAAGTTCACATCCAAAACCTTACTTCTCTTTTCAAGCAAGAACAGAAAGCTACTCAAGACCATATCCAGAACCTTACGGCTAATTTTAATCAGGAACGGGAAGCTTACCAAGCTAATCTTCAACACTTGGCTCAAACTCAAAGCCTTGTTCGAATGAAAGCTGAAACAGACCTCCAAAATCAGATTCGTAGCTTAACCCATCAGGTTCATCTTTTGACGGCGGAGAACGGAAATCTTAGGGGCGAAAGTACTTGGTTGGAACAAAATCGGGCTCGCTTACACCAGAAAATTACCTTACTTGAAGCCGAATTGAAGTCCCTTAAAGCTACCCGTACCGTCCGGCTATCGCGAAGACTTGGGTTAATCGCCAAAGGTTCGTTACAGGTCGTTCGAGATTTTAAATATGGGCCAGTTCAAGGTGCGATTGATTTGGTAGAGCTTAGTAGCGATTCGCCACCCATTTTAAAGGTTACGGGTTGGGCTACTTCCATTAGTGGTTGGATACAGCAGGTAGAGGTAAGCCTAGATCAGGTTTTAGTGGGTTCTGCTTACTATGGCATTGAGCGACTCGATGTAAAAGCGGAGCGACCTTTACAGATGGATACTTCTTGTGGCTACCTTGGGGAGTTCCGGCTTGACCCTGCTTTGTTCCCACCTAGTACCAAAACTTTGCGAGTCTGTGTGAGGGATAACAAAGGGCATCAGCAGGAATATAGTCAGCAGGTAGTTATTGAGCCACCCACAAAACCTCTACTCGAAGTTACAACTTTAACTCCTTACGAGGAGTGGATGATTAATAGCGAGCCTAGCGAGCTAGAGTTGGAGCAACAGCGTACAAAGGCTTTGGCGTTATCTTATTTACCCCTCATTAGTATCCTAACTCCGGTTTACAACCCTTCAAGCTTGGTTCTAAGAGCCACTCTTGAGTCGGTCTTGAATCAGACTTATCCTAATTGGGAGCTTTGCTTAGTAGATGGCGCCTCTACCCTTCCTGAAATAAAGACCCTTCTCTCAGAATATGCCCGTCGTGATACTAGAATTAGGGTTAAATTCCTAGAAAAAAATCTAGGAATTTCGGAAAACTCTAATCGGGCTTTGGACATGATAAAAGGTGAATTTATTGCTCTGCTCGATCATGATGACACCCTTACGCCCGATGCTTTGTATGAAAATGTACTACTACTTAATAGCCATCCCGAAGCGGATATGATCTATAGCGACGAGGATAAGCTGGATGCAGCTGGTAAACGTTGTGATCCTTACTTTAAGCCGGATTGGGCACCCGACTTCTTCCTCTCCCAGATGTACACTTGCCATTTAGGAGTTTACCGTACTAGTTTGATTCAAAAGATTGGCGGCTTTAATACCGAGTTTAATGGTACTCAGGATTATGATTTGGTACTCCGCTTGATTGAACAAACTACCCGAATCTATCATATTCCTAAAATTCTTTATCACTGGCGGAAGAGTGCAAAATCCACCTCAGCTGCTTTTGAGAATAAGGCTGGTATTCAAGATTTACAAATAAAGGTGGTTCAGGCTCATTGCCAACGAGTCGGGTTAGAGGCGGTAGTAAAACCTGGCCTAGAATCCAATACGCTGCGGGTTAAATACCTCCTGAAGGAGTGGCCGCGTGTAAGTATTATTATTCCTACTAGGGATCAGGTTCAGGTTTTAAAGCAGTGCCTCACTAGTATCAAGAGCTTTACCAACTATCCGAATTATGAAATTATCATTGTGGATAATGATAGCAGCGAGTCGACCACTCTTGAATACTTAGAGGAGCTAAAAGCCACTCCCGGCTTTAAAGTGTTGAAATATGCAGGCTCCTTTAATTTTTCAGCGATTAATAATTTTGCGGTTAGTCAGGTTGAGAGTGAGTTGATCTTACTTCTTAATAATGATATAGAGGTAATTGAACCGGATTGGCTTGCGTCAATGGTGGAACATGCGGTACGACCAGAAGTGGGTGCGGTAGGGGCTAGGTTACTCTATCCCAACCAGACCTTACAGCATGGTGGGGTAATTATTGGGATAGGAGGCGTTGCTGGTCATTCCCATAAGTACATACCCGCAAATGAATCGGGCTATTTTTGTCGGGCTAAAGCTATTCAAAATTTTTCGGCGGTTACGGCGGCTTGCTTGATGACGCGCACTTCCATTTTTCGGTCTGTTGGTGGGCTGGACGAGCAAAATCTGGCAATCGCCTTTAATGATGTAGATTTTTGTTTGAAGATACGTGAAAAAGGTCTCTTGATTGTTTGGACACCCTTTGCCGAGTTAATCCATCATGAGTCGGTCAGCCGTGGGCCAGAGGATAATCCAGAGAAGATTCGTCGGTTTCAGTCGGAGATCCGCTTTATGTATCGGCGCTGGGCCAACGTTATTCGTCACGACCCTTATTATAACCCTAATCTTACGCTAGAGACCGAAAATTTTGCCTTAGCACCACGTTCTCGTTTTACCTCGGCTGGTCGCAGTGTTGGCGGGTAAAGCGGACAGATTCCTGCAGCTCTAGGTTGGTCAAGGCTAGAGTAGGTTAGTACTGATAAGCTCTAGTTAGAAACTAGAGCTTATCAAACCAGAATTTCGGTGTGAACCTAAAAGAGCCTATAGTTAGAGTATATAAGCAATTACGTCCACTAAAACTGAGACGTTTGAATAGCTGGAAACGGCGATTCCTTTCAAACCGATGGCGGCGGTGGAAGGATAGACGCGCGTGGCTGTATTCGGTATAACCCCCAAGCCTATCGTTGCACCAGTGGCAAAGTTTTTGACACCTGCAGCATAGTTAACGGTAGAGGCTAGAGGTATGTTGATAGAGCTTCCGGGAAAGACTACCGCAAAGCCTGTTGTGCCACCAGAGGCTGTAAAGGTACAAATGATCCCAACCGCCTCCTTCGGTATCGTTTGGGTCTGTCCAGCCGGTCCCCAAGTACCTTCTATTTGATAGTAGTTTATAAAATTATACTTGGTAGTATTAGTAGGCGGCGGCCATGTGTAAAGGCCATTTACTAAAGGTGTACCTGTAGGGTATTCGGTTGCACCACCAATTACACGTAGTGGGCTAGAGAGAAAGACGGTACTAGATAGAGGAACCCACCCAACATTTGTACCTCTGTAGTACTTGAGACTACTATCCAGTCCACCGGCATCGCCCTGAGAGTAAAGCGCACCAGCACTGTGGCCTGTAGCAGCAGGTGCAGCAGCTATAGGGTCGAGGCGAATGGGTGCGTTATCAACTGTACCAGCACTCTCAATCGAAGGATCCGCTGCTTGGGCGGTGGTTTGGTTAACCACACCGCTTACTAGGCCCAAAGCAGCCAGACCGACCGTAGCACCACCCATCCGCCGGAGCATTGTTCGGCGACTGGTAGGCTGGGTCTGCCCAAGTTCGGTTAGCTTCTTCAAGGCATTACTGGTAAGTTGCTGACGCAAATATTGGATTTCAGTTTCTTGCCCGGCCAATCTTGCCTTCAGTTCCTCTATTTCGGAGCGGTTAACTTTTTGTTCGTCCAATTCAGCCTGAAGACGCTTGATTAAAATATCGAAATCGTTCGAATGCACTCGTATCCTCCTTCCAAAGGTAAGGTTCTTTAGATTCGATGCCTAGGTTTTAATTAGAAGATGTGTGTTTAAAATTTACCTGCCTTTTCAGACCTAAGCCGAATAGTTGTAGTTACTTCACGTATTTCACCGTTTGGTTCAAAGTTGAGCTTCCGCCCATTATAGGTACAACTTTAATAATTAGAGTTCCAACCTATGTAGGTGTTAACCTCTTGAAATAGGACTGCCTTTGTTTACTTAAGTTTTAGGCTTCTAATCTGCTTACTATTTAATAAGTAAATAAAAACCTGTCAGTAAGTAAGTTGTTTCCATTATACCACAGGATTCCTAGCTTTTCAAGGATTTATACGATGGATAAAAATTGGTTGGGCGAAAATTTTACAATAAATTTAGCGGAAGTGTGCTAAGTGTTGAAAAGCTATTAGTCGGTTGAGAGACTACTTCCTTCGGCCTTACAGCTGAAGGAAGTAGTCAATCTATTAGGCGATATAAGCAATTACGTCTACTAAGACCTGAACGTTCGAATAGCTAGAAACGGCGATTCCTTTCATACCGATGGCAGCACTGGAAGGATAGACGCGCGTGGCTTCTGGCGGTATAATCCCCAAACCTACCGTTGTACCAGTGGCAAAGTTTTTGACACCAGGAGCATAGTTAACGGTAGAGACTAGAGGTATGGTTTTAGAGTTTCCCGGAAAGAGTATCGCAAAGCCTGTTGTACCACCAGCGGCTGTAAAGGTACAGATGATGCCGATGGCATTACTCGGTATCGTTTGGGTCTGTCCGACCGGTCCCCAAGTACCCTGCACTTGATAGTAGTTTATATAAGTATACTTGGTAGTATTAGTAGGCGGCGGCCATGTGTAAAGGCCATTTACGAAAGGTGTACCTGTAGGGTACTCGGTTGCACCACCCACTACACGTATAGGTGTAGTCAGAAAGACGGTGCTGGTCAGTTGGTAAAAAACGCCCGCTCCGGGGCCAGGAGGTGCGCCTGCTGGCGTTCTTCCTACGTGTCCGGGTAGACGTGTTCCGGCAGGTGGTGGAGGGGGGAAGGTAGCAATACCTGAAGTTTGGGCACAAACCCACACTTTGCCATCTTTATCCACATGGATTTCACCCGCCCGATGACCACCTGTGGCATTAGGCCCGGCTGGTCTGGGTGTTGGTAAGGCAGTAGGATCGGCAGCATAAGATTCTGAGCTAGGCTCTAGGTAGAGGGGAGCCAGATTTTCACTGGTAAGGTTAAAAGGACTAGTGCCGCTATGAACACCCCTAGAAGCGTAGATCGAATAACCAGTTGTGCCGGAGGCCGTCGCATAGAGGGCCGAAAAAGCATTTGAGGCCGCTAGTACCCCTAAACCTTTATCGCTGGCCCCAATCACACCAGAAGAGATCAACCCATTAATCGGCACAGTATCGTTAATGAGCAGGTTTTGGGTAACTAGAGCAACATCTTGGAATTGACCCACCACGCCAGCCTGAGCGTCAGAGATACCATGTACTCCGATAGTACCATCAGTGGTCGTGATGCCGACTCCACTTCGCCCTTGAATCGCAGCAGAACCAAGTGAAGGGGTAAAATCAGCATTTGCTACATCTTTTGAGCCAGATATGGCGATGATACCAAATTTAGTTCCGTCGGCAGTGGCAAATAGAGCCGCCGACGAGGTATTTGGTGTAGGATTACTAGTGGTAAGTAAAGTGCTACTGGTAGTAGTTCCATCTATTTCTATAGTGGGTAGGGTAGTATTAGCAGAGGGACTAAGAACACCAGTAGCGGTAAGCGCGGCGTTAGCTCCGTTTAAATCTGCGGCTGCTTTTGCGGTATGGGTCTCGGTTGTAATGGCAGCGCCAGCGATAGCTAGTCCAGCGGCAGCGGCCCCTAGCTTTTTGAGCATCCGCCGTCGGCTGGTGGCTTGTTCTTTGGTATTGTCGCTATGTCTGGTTACTTCATCGTTATTTTGCAACTGTTGACGAAGCTGTTTCAATTCTTCTTCCTGAGAACTCACTCGCTCTACCAGTTGTTCAATCATGGATCGCATTTGAGCCAGTTCGTCTTTATCGGTAGTCTTACCTATATTCAATTCCACAATCCTTCCTATTTAATTCTAGGCATGTTTCAGATTGAGCGTGGCAAAAGTTGTCAGTTCTAAAGTGTTTTAAGGTTGTTTATCCTTCAAAGTATCAAGTGGCTTTGAAACACGCCTTAGCCTAGAAATGTACAGGTTTATATTAATTCCTATATAACGATTACTTCCTAAAAACGTCGGAACCTCTACCGCTCTATTATACCACATGCAAATTATAACACCTAAAACGATAGATTTACCTTGGGTGGATTGTACCCTGCCCATAAGCTGGTTTTAAAAGGGCGTGGTTTTCCCCGCTTGGCTCTAAGTTAGGCGATATAAGCAATTACATCTACTAAGACCTGAACGTTCGACGAATAGCTGGAAACGGCGATTCCTTTCGTACCAATGGCGGCGTTGGAAGGATAGACGCGCGTGGCTGTGTTCGGTATAACCCCTAAGCCTACCGTTGCACCAGTGGCGAAGTTTTTGACACCTGTAGCATAGTTAATTGTAGAGACTAGAGGTGTGGAGGTAGAGTTTCCCGGAAAGAGTATTGCAAAGCCTGTTGTACCACCAGAGACTGTAAAGGTACAGATGATACCGACGGCATTACTCGGTATAGTTTGGGTCTGCCCGGCCGGTCCCCAAGTGCCTTGCACTTGATAGTAGTTTATATAAGTATACTTGGTAGTATTAGTAGGCGGCGGCCACTGAAGGAGGCCATTTACTAAAGGTGTGCCTGCAGGGTATTCGGTTGCACCACCCACTACACGTATTGGACTAGAGAGAAAATAAGTACTCACAAAACTAGCACTAGCCGTAGTAGCTAGTTGTCTCCAACCAGGAGTTGCCCCTACTAGTAAGCGTTGTTGGTCGCTGGGGGGGAGGCCAGGGTAGCGTCGGCTAATCTGGGCTTGGGTCATTGGAATACCACCACCTACCCCTATAGAAGTGCAAATATGGACATCCCCATTCTTATCTATATGAACTTCTCCAGGGAGGTGAGGTATTCCAGCCACACTGGGTGACCCAATTTGAGGTTCGGGTACAATACGCAGCGGGGCCGAGCCTGTAATGTTTGTACTATTGCTAGAGACTTGGAAGACCCCTCCATAGCCACCGTTGCCCGTACCAAAGCCATAAACGCCTGTCCCGGTATTGGATAAACCCAGCACTCCATTGGCAAGATCGCTTGCGCCTGTTATTCCAAAGTTACCCGGAACGGGAGTGGGATCAGTTGCTGCAGTGTTTATTATATTGCTAGAACCACTCACTCCTAGTACCGCTGGGGCAGTGCCACTTTGGGAGAGGGCATTGACCGCGGTGCCTCCGGCTGAACTTGTTACTAGGGCATCGAAAGGATAATAATTAAGGGCAGGGTTAGCTGTCGAAAGGCCATTGTACTTATTCTCAATGGTTAAAGCCTGAAAACCGACTCCGGCAGAACCCGTTGCTGGGGTAGTGAGGCTAGTCAGACCTGCTGCTGGGTTTGGCTGTACCACTAATGGTGATGTACCATCATTAATACTAAATGTCGCCGCCGCTTCAGCAGTGGGGGCTTCTTGTGCGATACCTGTGGCTACGCTGGCGGCGGCTAAACCGGCGGCAGCGACACCTAGCTGTTTTAACATTCGGCGGCGACTGGTAGGTTCGCTTGCAGGCGTGGTCGGGTTCGCCTTGTGCTGAACCTCTAACTGGGTTTGGGTCAATTCGCGTTCTAGGTGTTTGATTTTTTCTTCTAGTGCCTCTCTTTGAGAACCGAATTCTCGTTTCATCTCTTCCATCATAGTGGAAAGTCGTGCTATTTCTGCATCACGCTTAGTTTTAGGTTTGCGCCAACTAGGTGTAGCCATACGGTCTCCTTAATAATTACCTGCCCTATTAAACTTTGGAATAAACTGCCCCTCTTCATTATATTGGATTAGCATTGCCGAATCAACAAGGAACTATGGTTCTTTTCTCCTAAATAGATGGTTTAGAATAAGATTTGACCGGACTTACGTAGTTTGGTAACTTCCTGCTCCAGTGTTCTAAGTTGAATTGCATCTATATTGGCGCGTTCAAGCTGAATATCCTTTTTGGTAACTGTACAAAAGGATTGAAAGCCCATTAACCCACGTGGCACTACGCTTTCCACCTCAAAAAATTTTCCCAACAACTCTTTCCAGTAGGAGGTGGTATAGAAAGTAGCCATACCAGTGCTTCCTTCTGCCACATTTTCAGTATGTTTCATAATATAGCGGTCTTTGAGCGGGGTGTCGGTTGGAATACCAAACCTAGAAAGACCGGAAGGGAGGTTAGCGGACTCTTCGGACGCACTTATATTAGCCTTAGCTAGGAGAGTCTGGCTGGTGTTGGAGAGCCAGCTAAAAGCCTCGAAGGTATGGGGAAAACCAGTTTTCCCTTGCCTAATCATTTCATCAAAAACGGTTTCATCATGGTAAGTTAGGAACGCTTTGCCGTTAGGCTTTAGTAGGCGATGAATCTCAGCCAACCAATAATCCGTGGTAGCATCTAGGTGGGTAAAAACTGAAATAGCATAAATCAGATCATAACTATTTGTCGGTAGTTCCATGATCGAATCAACCAGACTTATTTCTAACTGCGGGTAGAGGTAGCGGCAATAATATAACATTAGGGGGTCAATATCAAAGGCTGTTATTTCCGCCTGAGGTCGCTTGGATAGCATAGCACTAAAGACTCGCCCTAAACCACAGCCAAAATCCAATATCTTTGCCTTATCAGCTACGCCATTTACACTTGCTATAATTAGATCAGTAGTACCTCGGCCTAAATCCATAAAGAGGGGTTCGGATAGATAGCCATTAACTTTTTGCATAAGATGAGCTGGAATAGTTTGGAATCGCTGTGAAAAAGTAAGCTCACTTGAATCCAGTACCTCCAAGCTAATTTTAGCCGCCAATTCTCGCCTACCGCTCCGATTTAAAGCAAAGAGGCTGAGATTGTGTATGCCTGGCTTGGTATCTTTGGGTAATTGTAGTTTGAAATCAAAACCAACTGGCACTTTATATCTTTTAGATTGGGGGTAAGCTTCCAGCACATCAGGTCTGGATTGATCTATGGGATTAAAGGAGAGTATTGTATAGTCTAATCGGGTTTCGATAAAGCAAGCAGCCTCATTGTAACGCGCAGTTTCAAAAAAACCCCAGCCTGATATTCTTAAAGGATGCTCCGTTATTAGCTTAAAACCATTAACCGGTGTATCAACACAGAATGTTAACAAAATAAATCTAACTCACTTTCAACTAAAATAAACATTTGGTCAGCCTTTGCTAGGAACATCTTCAAACAAAGTAGGTTAAGGTTTAGAAAAATTTTACCCCGTTGCCTAATGGCTCTTTGATTGTTACCATTCTAACTTAATTTATCAATTATTAATGCTAATATTAACAAGCACCTTGACCATATTATATCACTTTTACCAAGTGGTTGCAAGAAAGGGTTTTTAAAGCACTATTTAGGCGGCGGAGGCTTGTACCTAATCTATCGCCGGATTTAAGCTTTGGTATCTAGCTGGAGCCGAATTATCTGAAACAGATAAATCCATCCTATAATTTTGCCCATCTTCTCTAAAAACCCTCTGGTTCCAATCTTTTTCCAATAATGCTTAGGTATAACTTACTTATGAAGCAGGGTTAAAACTTTTTATTGAGGGCATTGGTCTGCTAGGTGGTTATTTCGATAGCAGCGCATAATAGAGACAGGAGCTTATTTGATGCTGGTAACACCCCAAACGAATTCAACTTACAAAACTTACATGGCTCAACATTCCCGGCAAATCAATCATCTGGTCTTGGCGTTTATCTCTGGCGCGGGTTGTCTGGTGGCCGCTCTTCTGGCTACACCTACCCAATCTTTTCTGGAAACCCTCTCCATTGGTACGGGTTATGTGGGGCTTTTGTTGCTCCTAGCAACGTTGGTAATGGGACCGCTCAATTTACTCAAAATTCGCAAAAATCCGGTAAACCTTAACTCCCGCCGAGATGCAGGTATCTGGGCCGGAATAATGATCCTAGTTCACCTCGTTTTCTCTTTCGCCCTCCAATTTAGCTGGACTGGTAACGTTTTGGGTCTCTTCCTTAATGAAGATGGCACACCTAAATTCAATCTCTTCGGGATTAGTAACGGGTTTGGTCTAATCGGAGCTTTGGTCGCCCTCTTCTTATTGGTTCTTTCCAACAACTATTCCCTAAAGAAATACAAAGGTAAGAATTGGAAGAAGCTACAGCGATTTAACTATCTGCTCTTTGGGTTAGCACTAGTACATACGCTCACCCAGCAGATCAACGTCGGACGGAGCCTAGTTTTGACCTTTGGGGTTATCCTATTGGCTATCGGGGTAGTGGCCGCCCAAACCCTCGGCTTTATGGTCTACCGAGAGCGTGAGCAACAACGACAACTGGAACTGGAACGACAGCGGCAGTTGGAACAACAACGACAGCAGAAACTTGCCCCCAAGAAGCCGATGGCCCCAGCCCCACGCTACGTTGGTACGGCGGATAGTCGCCGGACGATGCGGGTAAATCAATCGGGCTATTATTACGAAGCTCCTACCGTCAATTTGGCGAAACTGGCTATGTACGTGGGAGTTGGAGTGTTTCTAGCTTTTATCGGCTTTGTCTTTGCACAGGAAGGGACGAATGTGCTGAGCAACGTGGTTCATGCGGTTGCCCCTGACTCTAGCTCCAACTCTGACAGTTCGGATGGCGGTTTCCAGTTTAGCTGGCCCTCCTCTTCCCAACCCTCCGCTAGAAGCCACCGCTCCTAAAAGCTACCAAGAGTATGTCCGGCGAAACCCCTCCTCTCAACCATCTGTTTGAAGCAGCCCTGAATTTCAGGGCTATGAACACCACTATAGAACTGCTTATCTATGCCCCAACCGATAAAGTTGAAGAAGTTAAAAGCGCAGGTCATCAAATCAAGACTCTCTTTGTGGAGTCGGAGGCGACCCTAAGCCGCTTTCGCCCGGAGAGCGAACTGAGCAAGCTCAACCGTCAGGGCTACTTGGAAAATAGCTCCGCTTTGCTCTATGAAAATGTAGCTGCTGCTTGGCAGATGCGCGATTTGACCTCCGGCATTTTTGATCCCACTATTTTAGATGCCCTAGAAGCGGCGGGTTATGACCGCAGTTTTGAGTTACTCAAAGGTGGCCTACCCCAATTATTTACCTTCCGCCAAACTTCGCGACCTGATGCTTGGTACAATTCTGCCCAAGCTTGGATTAAGTTAGACCCACTCAGCCGCAGCATCCAACTGGCCCCCGGTCTGAGGTTGGACTTAGGAGGGATTGCCAAAGGTTCCACGGCGACACGGGCGGTGGAACTCTTGCGTCACTTCCCTTTTTCCAGTTTTATGCTTAATGCTGGAGGTGATATGTATTTACATTCCAGTCCGCCGCAGAACAGCCAAGGCTGGAGGGTGGATATAGCAAACGAAGCATTAGGAGCCACCGGGGATATAACTAGTTTTTTAGTCACCAATAAGGCGGTGGCGACTTCTTCCACCACCGGGCGGCAATGGCGATTGGGTGGTCAGTCGCGCCACCACTTAATAGACCCCCGCACTAGACAACCCACTAATAATGGTTTGGCGGCAGCGACGGTGGTGGCGGAGACGGTGCAGATGGCCGACGTAATGGCAAAAACGGCCTTGATCTTGTTTGATCCTAAAGCCACGCAACAAGCAGTTGAAAACCTGCTGGCTTTGAAGCAAACTGCTGGGCTAGATACCATCCTACTTCAGACCGCGCAAGGCGAGCTTATCGAACTCTGATCTGATCTTCTCAATAAGTAGGGGTTTATTGAATAAACCTGCCTTACATTGGGCGTATTGAACCAGCCTTTTTCTAAATTGGGGGATTTTAAAGTTATCGGTTCCCTAAATTAGCCAGAAAGTCTTGCAACTCCACAGAACAGGTTGATCCCGCCTCTGCCCTTAGCACTAAAGAGATAAGCTCTTCCAAAGCACCTGCATAATTCAGCAGGGTGTTAACGATATTCTCCACATCAATAGTATCAGTCTCGTTTCGGGCAATTCTGGCTACGAGTTCCCCCTTTCGTACTCCTTTGAGCAGGTTATTGCGATGGGTACGGCTC
>Ga0194047_10001470_pt1 | contig 14361 bp, 8 predicted proteins | sample JunL225m_MetaG_2_FD_160070 | JGI IMG/M metagenome (GOLD analysis project Ga0194047, IMG submission 160070) | Anoxic zone freshwater microbial communities from boreal shield lake in IISD Experimental Lakes Area, Ontario, Canada - Jun2016-L221-5m | ecosystem: Environmental > Aquatic > Freshwater >...
TTACAATACCTGGTGGTAAAACTCCCGCCCTGCCCGTACACCCGCGTGGCGGTGAAAGACGGTACTCCGCCGGTGGTTGGGAAGAACAGCACGCGGCTGTTGTCCCTATCAGCCACATAGACACCGTCCGAAGCTACCGCTACTCCGAAGGGAGTGTACATGCTGGTGGCGCTGGCTCCGGTTATATTATAAACGTTTGAGAGAAACGCATCGCCTGTGCCTGACGCGCCCTGCCCCCATACCTTATCGGCGGCTGGGGCATTCACTGACGGATTCCCGGCGTAGTGCAGCACTCGGTTGTTGAGGCTATCAGCCACATAGAGAGTGCCATCCGGCGCTACCGCTACCCCGATGGGGTTGTTCAGGGTAATGGCACTGGCAAATACTCCATCTTGGTTCGAGAAGGTGTCGTTGGAGGTAAAACCCGTTTGCCCGTACACCCGCGTGGCGGTGGTGGCGGAACCCGCGAAGAACAACACCCGACTGTTGTTCATATCAGCCACATAAACGCCGTCCGAGTTTACCGCTACTCCGAAGGGACCATCCATTTCAGTTGCGAGGTATCCAGCAGAGTATGAGGTAAAGCTGCCGCTATGCCCGTACACCTTATCGGCGGTGGTGTTGCCGTCGGTGGTGTCGAAGTATAACACCCGGTTGTTGTCTGTATCCGCCACATAGAGCATGCCGAGCGAATCTACCGCTACCCCGGTGGGATAGTTCAGGTTGGTGGCTAGGGCTGTGTATCCACAATCTGTATCACCACCATCCGAAGTCCCATTAAGATTACAATCCCCGGTGGAAAAACTGTCCTCCTGCCCGTACACCTTATCGGCGGTGGTGGAGCTACCGCTGTAGTGCAGCACCCGGCTGTTGTAATTATCAGCCACATAGATGCCGTCCGAAGCTACCGCTATCCCATAGGGATAGTACAGGCTGTTGGCGCTTGTCCCTCCATTGTTCCCGCCGTTGCTGGTAAAACTGCCGCCCTGCCCGTACACCCGCGTGGCGGTGAAAGACGGTACTCCGGCAGTGGCTGGGAAGTACAGCACCCGGTTGTTGTCCCTATCAGCCACATAGAGGCTACCGTCCGAGGCTACCGCTACCCCCGGTGGGTCTCTTCATGCTAGTGGCACTGGCGCTGCCCACGACCGCGTCAACTCCCGTATTTGTGCCGTCATTATTAATTACGTTCGAGATAAAGTCGTTGCCGGCTGCGCCCTGCCCGTACACCCGCGTGGCGGTGTTAGCCGTTACTCCGCCGGTGGTTGGGAAGAACAACACCCGGTTGTTGTACCTATCAACCACATAAACGCCGCTCGAATCAACCGCTACCCCGGTGGGGGTGTACATGCCATAGGCGGTCGTATGCCCATTATTATAAAGACCCTTGGCGAAGTTATTACCTGCCGTACCCTGCCCCCATACCTTATCGGCGGTGACATCGGGTGCGGTATTATCGGCGAAGGTTGCGCTCACCAGCCCTAGCAGCAGCGCGATAGCCGCCAACGCTGTCAGCAACCGCGCCGAGATACGCCGCTTCTTGTTAATTGTTACTGCATTTCCTGAAAAAATCATGCTACATCCCTTCTTGCTTCTTTCTTGCTTCTTTGTTGCCAAAAACTTATTTTGCTTCTCCGGTGCGATACATGCGCGTGTGCAAGTCAAACCCACCCTAGCAGACGCTTTTTCCGCTGCCACATGTCATTATAACAAACGATTCTAACAGGATTCTAACAACATGCCCGTTTTTAAGGGTTTTTTCTGTCAGAAATATTAAAAGTTTATTAAGATTTTAGAGGAGTTCGGATTTGTAGGAGCAACCTCCGTGTTGCGACAAAATACGCCCGCGTTCGGTGGCGCAAAATCGGCTGACAAAGCAGCCTCGCACAGGGGCAATCATGGGAAGGGCGACTTCAGCGTCGCCCCTAGCCAATTAAAACCTTCTTACCCATGCCAAGAGAATTAACTACAAACTTTCCAGCGATTCCCGATTTTTCTTCATTAGTACCCAAGTTATTGGTACCGCCATCAAACTTAATACCATACAAACACCCATAGAAAATGGTGTGCCGCCGGCGGAAGCCAGCCACCCTGCCAGTAAACCGCCTATTGGGGTTGTCCCTGCAAACACAAGCATATACAAACTCATTACCCTTCCGCGCAAATTATCGGGGGTAATCAATTGGACAAGGGTATTCGCAGAAGCCATAACATTGCTCATTGATGCGCCTAAACCCACCATTAGAGCTAATGAAACCCAGAAGAAAGGTGATAATGCCACGCCAAGCCCAAATAAACTGAAAAGAAAAGCCCCCTTAAGCAGGGTTAGATGTTTTGGCTTTTTCCCTGCCATTGCCAAAGTGAGCGCCCTGCCTAATGCGCCGATACCGATGCCGGACATCAATATTCCGTAGCCTTCTGCGCCAACTTTCAAATAGTTATTCGCGAGAACAGGTATCCACACATTGAAATTAACCCCAAGCAAGCCCACTATTCCGACCAATATCATGATTATATAAACTGCCGGGGTATGAAAGGTGTAGCCTAGCCCTTCTTTCAAATGCTTGAAAATTTTCCCGGTAGGTCTTTTTCCAGTTCCTACAAATAATTCAGACTCTCGCATCAAAAATAATCCGGTTAGTACCGCTACGAAACTAAAGCCATTTAGCCAGAAAGCGGGCGCAATTCCGACCCATCCGATTAATAGACCCGCTACTGCCGGACCCACTACCCTTGCCGCATTAAAGATTGAAGAATTAAGCGCAACTGCATTCATCAATTCTTCTTTGCCCACCATTTCAGATACAAACGATTGCCTTACCGGCATATCTATGGCGTTTACCAGCCCTAGCAGGGTAGCCATTACATAAATTTCCCACAGTTGCACGATATTTAGGCTAACCAAAGTTGCCAGTATAAATGCCAGCGACATCGCTAAAGTTTGGGTGAGAAGCAGGGTGCGCCGTTTTGGAAGGCGATCTGCGATAATTCCGCCAAACAGGGTAAGGCACAAGACCGGCAAAAATTGGAGGGCAGTTACTAACCCCAATGCCATTGGGTCGTTGGTAATTTTCAGTACCAGCCAGCCTTGCGCCAAATTTTGCATCCATGTTCCAATCAAGGAAACTAGCTGCCCAAAGAAGAATAGGCGATAATTTCGGTGGTGTAAGGCTGCCCCACCTCTGGCAAAATAGGTTAGCGCCGCTTTTAACAGCCTTTTTAATTGATGGTCATTTGGCACAAGCGAGGCGTTGCCCGTTTCTTCAAGCGCAATGGCTACTCCCTCGCTTTTTTCAATTTTGGATGGCATTTTGATATATAACCTTGCTTTGAATTATTTTGCTAATTTTTGAAAGACGGGCAGCACAGCAGCGATGTTTTCTAATTCTTGCGGGCTTAATTGCTCAAGGCGTTGTTGCAATGCGGCATACCGAGCAGCATCAAAAACTAGCAAGGCACGTTGTCCACGTTCGGTGGGTTTCACCCAAACGCTACGCCAATCGTTGTCATCCCGATTTCGTTCAATATAGCCTTGTAGCGCCAGTCGTTTGACCATCGAGGTAACAGTTGAGGGAGTTACGCCCAATAATTCCGCCAGTTCTTGCATTTTGCATGTTTCTTTTCGTACCAGCGTCCGCATTAGTCGCAATTGCCCGGTGGTGGTTCTCAGTTCGGAAACATCTTGCCAAGTAGATTCGTCTTTTTGGTTTAATTCTTGTATTTGCCCTAGACGATAGAGTAAGTTAGGTAAAAGGTCTAGGAGAGCGATAGCAACTTCCACAGTATTGCTGTTATCAGTGTTATTAGGCATAAGTTATACCATTATTGCTTTGAGTATCAAATAATGTTTAGGAGTAAATTACTTTGAGCATCGAAATATATTATAATCGTAGTATTAGCGTGGGTCAATACAGTTAATTCTCTTGGTTTGGATTTAATTGGTAGGGGCGTGGCACACAATTTTAGATTTTGGATTTTAGATTAAGGGGATTCAATCCAAAATGAGATGCGCCTGTTATGCTAAAATGTGGGGATGAGGGAATGGTGGATATTACGCAAAGCTTTAAATGACCTCTCGCGCCGTAAGATTCGCTCGGCTCTAACGATATTAGGCATATTCGTGGGAGTGGCGGGTATTGTGGCAATCGTGGCAACCGCTACAAACCTGACTGAAGCGCATCGCCGCAATGTGGCTAACATTAGCCAAGAAGATTTGCGCTGGATTGTTTCTAATAACCCCTCCACCCTGAAACCGCTGCTGGAACAAATCCCCAATGTGGCAGCGGTGGAACGGCGGGGCATCTATTCCGCCAAGTTTCGCGGCGATGAGCAATGGCGGGATATAGATTTTTATGCCTACGAAGATTATTCCAATATTAAGGTAAACCAAATAGATTTTGTGGAAGGTCATTCGCCGGGCAGCGGCGAAATTGCCTTTGAAATCAGCGTTCGTAGCCTTTTGCCTGAGCTTAAAGTTGGCGATTTTATTATTTATCGGGGCGGTGCGGACAATCGCGAGCATCAATTGGAGGTAAGCGGTTTTGCCCGTTCGCCCTCATACCCCAACGCTAGTTTGCTTCAAACCGCCAGCGCGTTTGTTAATCAGGCTGAAATGCAGCGTATTCTTGGCACACAAGGCTTTAATGAGGTGCTGGTGCGCCTAACTGATTTTGCGGGTAGGGATGAGGCTAAAAGACAGATAGAAGATAGTTTTAAAAAGCGCAATCTCCAGTTTGGCGGTTATGTCGCGCGTGACCCTGAAAATTTTCTGGGAAAGAATGAACTGGATATTCTTTTAACCTTATTGTTGGTTTTTTCGGTACTTGGCTTGGTAATTAGCGGCTTTTTGGTGGCGAACACTCTTTCGGCGATTGTAACCGAGCAGATGGGCGAAATCGGCGCGTTAAAGGCAATCGGCGCGAACTCATGGCAGATTTTACAGCTATATCTGATAGAGGGGTTATTATACGGGTTGGCAGGGACAATCTTAGGGATTTTAGCCGGCTTTGGGGGCGGGAAAATCTTGCTGGAGTTTCTGGGCAATCTGCTCAATTTTCAGGTTGAGGGCTTTTTTTTCCAATGGAACGCTTTAATACTTGGGCTTGTAGTCGGTATTTTTGTTTCGGTAGCGGCAACGCTGCTTCCGGCGTGGCGCGGTACGACTATTCCGGTGCGGGAAGCTTTGGATAGCTATGGTATTAGCAATAGCTATGGCAAAAGTTGGCTTGAGCAGTTTCTGACTCGTCTGCGAATGTTTCCGCCGTTGGTCGCAATGGCGTTACGTAACCTGACGCGCCGGAAAGCTCGAAATCTGGTAACTTTCGGGGTGATAAGCCTTAGCTGTGCCGCTTTTCTAGCTTCCCAAAGTACCAGCGCCTCGGTGGATAAAACCGCCGAAAGTTTCTACCGCTTATATCTAACCGATGCGTGGGTTTCTTTTGGCATAGGACGGCTTGACAACCAATTTGTTGCTTCCCTGAGAACAGTTGAGGGCGTAGAATTGGCGGAACCTTGGGCAAGGGCAAGGGGCATTATTCGCGCCAGTAGCGCCGATATTTTCGGGGTTCCGCACGATACTCAGATTTATCGAAAAAGCATTTTGTCGGGGCGTTGGTTTACTAACAGCGAAAATGGGGTAGTGGCTATCTCGAATGTGTTGGCGGATGCCAAAGATATAAAGCTCAATGATATTATTCAGCTCGAGATTAACCGCAAATTGTATCGTTACACCGTAATCGGCATTTTGGATGACAGCACCCGCTACCTCACCAGCGTTGCGCTTGGCAAGGTCTTTATGCCTTTGGAAGAAGCGGAAAGGGTGATGGGGCATCAGTCTTTGGCAGATTATTTCACCATAACTACTACCCAAAAAGACCCGGCTTTCGTGGATAAAACTTTGCGAGCTATTGAGCAACGCTTCCGAACACTTCAGCCTACCACTATAACCGCTTATAGTGACCGTCAGATTATCGAGCAAATCAGCCAATCGCTGAAACTATTGCTGTATGCGATGGTGGTATTAATTGCGCTGGTGGGGGCGTTGGGGGTGGTAAATACCATTACGCTGAATGTGCTGGAGCGAAGGCGAGAAATCGGCGTTTTGCGTAGTTTGGGCGCGTCAGACCGCAGCATGGTGCAGTTATTTCTTACTGAGGGGTTATTCTTGGGGGTTCTTGGCTTTTTTGCAGGGGCGCTTCTTGGCTATCCGCTGGCGCGTCTTATCGTGAACCTTATTTCGCAAGCGACTTTCCCGATTGAGTTTTTGTTTGATTGGCAAATTGTGTTGTTCACCTTTATTTTTGCGTTGGTACTTTCCGCTTTTGCCAGCCTGATTCCTGCGCTTGGGGCAGCGCGAGTTAAGACGGGCGTTATTCTTAGATACGGCTAAAACCCGTGTGTGTGAAAATGGATTTTATATGGATTCGGGTTCTGTAGGAGCAACCTCCGTGTTGCGACAAGATGCGCCCTTGTTGGGTGGCTTTAGGGTTGTGGCAACGAACGAAGGGCGGTTCACGAACCGCCCCTGCGGGTTAATTCTCTTGGTTTGTGTCCTTTGGTGATACATCCGACCAAAATAAATGGGATGCGCCCTTGTTATATTGCGAATATAATTTATCCGGTTTAATATTACGCGATGAACTTGCTTGAAAAAACAGAAATACAACAATTGCTAGAGGGGCATACCCCGCAGAATCGCAAAAGGCGGGAAGATGCTTTGCTTATTATGAGCGCGGCTTTGACAGCGGTTGACCCGGCGCAAGCGGTTTTGAACAGGCTGGCTTATAACCCGGCTTCGGCGGTTCTGACTGTCGGCGAGTATGCGTATGACCTCAATTATTATAAAAGGGTGTTTGTGATTGGAGCGGGTAAAGCCGCCGCGCCGATGGCGGGGGCACTGGCGCAGCTTTTGGGAGAGCGGGTGACAGATGGGGCAATCAATGTAAAGTATGCACATCTGGGGGGCGCTCCTGTTGGAAGTAAGATTGCGATTACCGAAGCGGGGCATCCGATTCTCGATATGAATGGGGTGGCTGGCACAAAACGAATCGCGAAGCTTTTGAAAGCTACTACTCCCGAAGATTTGGTTATTGCGGTGATGAGCGGCGGCGGTTCTGCCTTGTTAGAGCTACCCGTTGAGGGCGTGACGCTGGAGGATATGCAAGCGCTGACCGCGCAATTGCTAAAGACTGGCGCGACAATCAACCAACTAAATACAATTCGCAAGCATCTTTCACAGGTGAAGGGCGGCAATTTGGCGCGGATGGCTTATCCTGCTACGTTGGTTAGCCTGATTTTGTCCGATGTGGTGGGAAGCCCGTTAGATGTAATCGCTAGTGGGGCTACTGTGCCGGACACCTCGACTTTTGCTCAGGCGTGGAATGCGCTAGAACAGTTTGGCTTGACCGCCGAAGACAAGGGGTTTAAACCCCTTGTTCCAGAGCAAATCTTAAAGCATTTACAGCTAGGGGTTAGCGGCGCAATTCCCGAAACGCCAAAGCCCACTGATTCGCTTTTCGCAAATACCCGAAATATAATCGTAGGCGATAATCGCGTAGCGGCACAGGCAGCCGCCCAAAAAGCTGGTGAACTCGGCTATAACACGCTGGTGCTTTCTACTTTTGTGGAGGGGGAAGCACGAGAAGTTGCGCGAGTTCTGGCGGGTGTCGCTAAAGAAATTGCCTCGTATGATTCGCCTATTCCAAAACCTGCTTGCCTATTGGCAGGCGGCGAAACAACCGTTACAATAAGAGGTGACGGCAAGGGCGGGCGTAATCAGGAATTGGCATTAGCCGCCGCGTTGGCTTTGGAAGGTCTGGAAAACGTATTATGTTTACCGCTTGCCACCGATGGCTCTGACGGACCCACCGATGCCGCCGGCGCATTGGTTGATGGACATAGCGTTAGCAAGGCGCGTGCCATCGGACTCGATGCTCTTACCTATCTTGCACAGAATGACTCATATCATTTTTTCCAACGAAGCACAGAACTACTCAAAACCGAGCCTACCAACACCAATGTAAATGATTTAACCCTGTTTCTCGTCTGGTGATTTAGAGACGGGTAAAGTTACTCAGGCAGTAGTTTTATGTCTCAGGGAGGGGAAAATGAATAATACTCATATCAGATTAAACCGCGCTACCCGTGAATGGGTGATTTACGCGCCTAGCCGCCGTGTGCGCCCCCAAGAACTCCAGAACGGGCATGAGTCTGTCAAAGCTGAACCACTCTATCAACCTGATTGTTCCTTCTGCAAATTTAATGATGCCAAAGATGAAATCATCTTATTTGAAATAAAAAACGCTGCCAGAGATGGTTGGCTCACGCGGGTTGTGCAAAATAAATACCCCGCGCTGTCGCCCGACCAAAAACCAACGCGCTCTTTATCGGGCATCTATTTGGAGCTACCCGGCTATGGGCATCACGAAGTAGTAATAGAATGTCCCGAACATAATCTTAACCCGGCTATGATGTCTCTTGAAAGGGTTAACGCCATTGTAGAAACCTATCGGCAACGCTACCTTGAATTGATGAAGATTAGGGATAACCTCTTTATATTAATTTTCCGTAATCAAGGGAAAACAGCGGGCGCTTCGATGCAACACCCCCATTCTCAAATCCTCGCGACCCCGATAGTGCCGCGCCATTATCGCTGGCGCGAGGATGAGGCGCAACGCTATTTTGATGAGTGGGGCAGGTGCGCTTATTGCGATACGATGGAGTTTGAGGTGGAAGACCGTAAGCGCGTAGTAGGCGAGAATGAGCATTTTCTGGCTTTTGTGCCTTTTGCGGCGGAAGTTCCTTTTGAAATTTGGTTAATGCCGAAAGAGCATCGTTCCGATTTTGGCACAATTTCACCGAAAGAGGTTAAGTCTTTTGCTGGCTTACTCCATGAGGTGCTGGCGAAGCTCTATACTAAGCTCAATAATCCGAATTATAATTACGCCATAATGTCAGCGGCGCGTTACAAAAGCGGTGAACCTCAATTGCACTGGTATTGCCAGATAAGCCCGCGCCTTACCATTCCGGCGGGCTTTGAAATGGGTTCGGGCATCAGCATTAACCCCTCCCTGCCCGAAGCAGATGCCAATTTCTTGAACGATTTAGTGGAAGCATTATGAAAAGCTCGACACGCCCGCGTTCGGTGGCGCAAATCTTTATGGGATTAGGGGCAATCGTGGGAAGTTTATAATATGGAAGAAACGAAAGAAGCGGTTACAATCAGGGAAGCGGTAGAGCGTTTTCTGGAGGACATCGGCAGAGCGCATTCCCCCGCTACCCGCAAAACCTACCGCGTGGCGCTCTATGCCTTCCTCCATTTCATCGAACTAGAAGCGGGGGTTAAAGCTGCGGAAACTTCGATTTCTCAGCTTAGCCCAGAATTGCCTGTTATCTTTCTGCGCTTCAAAGCCGATGGCGGTAAGCTAGGCAATCAAGCCTTTCCCAAAGCTTCCCGCGCGACTCTTTCCACTACCGGCGCGGGGCTTTCTCGCTTCGTCAAGTGGTGCATCATCGAACGGCTGTTGCCCCTTCCCGGTTCGGAATTTGAGCGAATGCAATTGCGCCTTAAGGAGATAAAGGGCAAGCTCAGTCGCAACATTATTTCCAAAGTGCCACCCGATGAGGTAATCAGCGCGTTGCTGGCTGAGGTGAAAAAGCCAAGACCCGGCATTCCTCGCACCGAACGAGATAAGCGTAATGGGGAATTAATTAGGCTGCGAGATATTGCGCTGATAGAAGCTTTGCATTGCAGTGGAGCGCGAGTAAGCGAATTGACGGGGCTTAGCCGGAGCGATTTAGATTACACTAACCACCGCGCCACTGCTAAAGGTAAGGGTGATAAGGAACGCTGGCTTTATTTCAACAGTTCGGCATGGGCAGCGTTGGAAGAATATTTAGCGGCTCGCAATCGAGTAGTGACTTCTGAGGAGAAAGGCAGCAGTAGGCGAGGGCGTGATTATTCGGGACAACCTCTTTTTGCTCGTCATGATCGGGGGTCGAGTGTGGAACGTCCGAAAGCCTTATCCAGTCGCTCGGTGCAACAATTGGTGCTGGCGTTGGTGGAACGGGCTGAGTTGGACAGTAACATTACGCCGCATAAATTCCGCCATTGGGTTGCCACCCGCTTGCTGGCGGAAACGGGCGATTTGGCGGCGACTCAGGATTTATTGGGACATGCCAGCCCCACTACCACCCGCATTTACGCGCAAGTGAGCGAAAAGGCAAAGCAAACACTTCACCGTCAGGTTTTCAAATAAGAGATTTGCCCCGAACCCTGTACGAGCGACCTCCGGGTCGCGATTTCCCGCCCTTCCCACGATTGCCACCAATCCCATGAGCTCTGCGCCACCGAACGCCCGATTTTGTAATATTATTTTAATAAAACTACCCGAATTTCAATAGACAACCTATAACCTCTTTTGTTAAAATAAAAAAGTTACTGAACACCATTCTAAAAGATTATAAAGATAATATTATAAGTTTATCGTAAAGATTACGAATGTAAACAGATAGCCCTTGTATCCTGCACGCCCCATACCAATAACACAAACTTTCTGGAAAGCTAACGTGTAGCCCAACCAGAGTTGTTGGAAATAAAGTACAAATACAAAACAGGAGGGATATTGTGTACAAGCCAATGAAGGCAGTACCCATCGGAAAGAAGCGCGGCATTGCCGGAAGTTTAGCGGCTATCGCTCTACTGCTAGGGCTGGTGAGCACTACTTTCGCCACAGCCTCTTTGCCTGTTCCCCCCGCCAACAAGGTTTGGGGGCAGGTAGGCAACGATTTTACCTCGATGATTTATAATAATGGGCATGTGACTTCCTACAGCCTAAGGTATCCTAATGGAATAGTGCCAGTTTCGGGCGGCATCTATGTGGCAGATTTAGGCAACAACCGGGTACTGTTCTTCCCGACAGGCTCTGTCACTGCCACGCGGGTGTATGGGCAGGGCTCGGCAGGCAACGATTTTGTCGCCACTGTTCCGATGAATGATGGCACTGGCACCGGCGTAAACGCGAAAATCGGCATCACCAGCGCCACCAACATGAGCAACCCCATGGGGTTAGCGGTTGATTCGAGCGGCAACCTCTATGTGACTGACAGTTCCCACAACCGGGTGCTGTTCTTCCCTTACAACGCCACCAATGGGTATCCAGATTTTACCGCCACGCGGGTGTACGGGCAGCCGGATTTTACTACCAGCACCTGTAATAGGGACGGCGGTGCTAATTCCGATCCCAATGCAAGCTGTAGTCGCTTCCCTAACGCCACCAACCTGTCCTCTCCCGCCGGGATAGTAACAGCGTTGGACGGCAGCTTCTATGTGGTTGACAGTTACAACAACCGGATTTTGCACTACCCTGCCTATGACCCTGCCAAGACTACGGAAAATTTCACCGCCGATCGGGTGTATGGGCAAGGTACGGCAGGCAACGATTTTGTCGTGAACGGTTGTAATATCAGCGGCACAACTGATCCTGATACCGGTATTTGCAGTGCTAGCGCTTCCACCTCCGCCAGCCTGAACACTCCCATGGGATTAGCGATTGATTCGAGCGGCAACCTGTATGTGGCTGATTATGGCAACAACCGGATACTGAGCTACCCTGCCTATGACCCTGCCAAGACTACGGAAAATTTCACCGCCAACAAGGTTTGGGGGCAAACAAGTTTTATTGACAATACAGCTAACCAAGGCGGCACCACCCCCGGAGCCTCCACTCTGTCCAAGCCCTCTTGGATAGCAATCTCGCCGATAGACGGTAGCCTCTTTGTGGCTGACAGAAGCAACAGCAGGGCACTGCACTACACTGCTCCCACGAGTTCGTGGACAGATGGGCCCGCCGCCGACAGGGTGTACGGGCAAGCAGATTTTAACGGCTATATACCTAACCGAGGCTCAAGAGTCAGTGCGGTCACTCTGAATTACCCCCGCGGAGTAGCGGTAGCAGCGGACGGCAGCTTCTATGTGGTGGATGAGTTCAACAGCAGGGTACTGCACTACAGCGGGACAGCCACCACCGCCGACAAGGTGTACGGGCAGGGCATTACCGGCACAGATACCGCAGAGTTTACCGCAAATTATAGCAATAGAACCGGAGCCAGCGCCACCAGCATGTACCAGCCCTATGGGGTGACGATAACTTCGGACGGCAGTATTTATGTAGCTGATTATAGCAACAACCGGGTGCTGTACTATCCTGCAACCAGCGGAGTACCGGCTACTACCCCCACGCGGGTGTACGGGCAGGGCGACAGTTTTACCACCATTTATTTTAATAACGGCGCCTCATCACCTAGCTCCACCAGCCTAAGCTATCCCGCTAGAGTAGAGCTTGATCCGCAGGGCGGCATTTATGTGGCGGATAGTGCCAACCACAGGGTGCTGCACTACAGCGGGACATCCACCACCGCCGATCGGGTGTACGGGCAAGGCGCAGATGGCACATCCGCTGCCTCGTTTCAAACCAATAATGTTGCAACTACCGCCACCAGCCTGAATTACCCCCGTGGGGTAGCGGTAGCTCCAGACGGTAGCCTCTATGTGGCAGATACCAGCAACAACCGGGTGCTGTTCTTCCCTTACAACGCTACCAACGGGTATCCAGACTTCACTGCCACACGGGTGTACGGGCAGGGCGACGTTTTTACCACCGGGACTGCTAACAAGGGCGGTAGTGTCAGCGAAATCACCTTGTCTTCCCCCTATGGGGTAGCAGTTGATTCGCAGGGTGGCATCTATGTGGCGGATAGTGCCAACCACCGGACGCTACACTACAGCGGCATCGCCACCACCGCCGACCGAGTGTACGGGCAGGGCGACGTTTTTACCACCGGGACTGCTAACAAGGGCGGTAGTGTCAGCGGAATCACCCTATCTTCCCCCTATGGGGTAGCGGTTTCACCTATGGATGGTAGCCTCTTTGTGGCGGATAGTGCCAACCACCGGGCGCTACACTACAGCGGTATCTCCACCACCGCCGACAGGGTGTACGGGCAGGGCATTACCGGCACAGATGCCGCAGAGTTTACCACAGGGACTGCTAACAAGGACGGAATCGGCGGTAATCCCACTGCCGCCAGCCTGAAGAATCCCTATGGAGTAGCGGTCTCGCCAGTGGACGGCGGTCTCTATGTGGCGGATTATAACAACAACCGGGTGCTGCACTACTCTGCTTTACCAGCCACCCAAGTGGGCTTTACCACCCAACCGGTAGGCGCAAAACCCGGAGAGCTTCTCACCACTCAACCGGTAGTGACGGTGAAGGATGCGAACGGCGATACCGCTGTGGGCTTTAACGGCACAGTTACAGTTGCTATCAAGAGCGGCACAGGCACGCCGGGCGCAACTCTCGGCGGTACAACTACGGTTGCGGCAGTGGCGGGTGTGGCAACCTTCTCCGACTTGACGATTGACCTTGTCGGGACGGGCTACGTTCTGACTGCCAGCGCAACAGACTTGACCTCAGCCGATAGCGAACCTTTCGATGTGACAAGCGATTTCGTACCTCCGGTTAGAGTAGTACATTCCTCCGATTTGGTGCCGCAACTTCGGGTTAGCCCGGATAGAGTGGTAAGCACCAACCCTGAGAACCTCGTTTCGTTCAGCTTCAAGGTGGAGAACATCGGAGCGGGCAAAGCGGGCGATTTGGTAATCTCGCTACCAGTACCGCAAGGGCTGGACGTGGGCTATCTCGATGGCGCAAGCTCTGGCGTGTGGGTCAAGCAAGTGTCCGCTACCACCGTGACGATTGGGCTTCCCAACCTTGAACCATACACAGGGGCGCACGGCGTGTTGGTGTTCCGCCCGAACGCTAATGCAGTTGCGGGAACTAAAGTTGCGGTTAGCTACTCGTTGACCTACAACGATGAAGCCAAAAGCGGCAAGTCTCTCAACAGCAATAGCGAAAGCTTTGCCTTCGGTGAAGCGAATAGCGATGAGAGCGAAGGCGCAATCCAACGCGGGGCAGCGGTAAGCGCTATTGCGGGTGAGAAGGTCAGCATTACGCAGACAGGCTACCTAGCGAACGAGTTAGTCGCCCAATGGTACACCGCCCCGGATGGCACAACCGTGAGTCTTGGCACGCATCGCGCCAACGCTGATGGAGTTGTTACCATCGTGGTAAATACCGCCGGATTAGCTGGCGATTACGCAGTCGTGGGCTACGGCAACCGCTCGGAATTCACCCAAGTGAACATCCTGACGGTAGCTTAACCCTTGTTTTAACCCATAGGGGCGACGCTTGAGTCGCCCCATAAGCATCAAGCTAAGGGAAAAGAGAGGGAAACAAAGCAGTTAGCGAAAAATGGTGACAAAAGAAAACTCCTCTGGCAAAATAAGTTTGCCGAAATATCTTA
>Ga0194047_10001472_pt1 | contig 14354 bp, 12 predicted proteins | sample JunL225m_MetaG_2_FD_160070 | JGI IMG/M metagenome (GOLD analysis project Ga0194047, IMG submission 160070) | Anoxic zone freshwater microbial communities from boreal shield lake in IISD Experimental Lakes Area, Ontario, Canada - Jun2016-L221-5m | ecosystem: Environmental > Aquatic > Freshwater...
TAGCGCCGGAAGATCGACGCGAACGCTCAACCATTTGTTCGCTCCAAGGAAAGCCTATTTCTCTTTGCTCCCTAGGACTTAGATTGCCCTGAAGTACTCTAATCAAATAACCTGGATCGTGGGCATATAGAATTTGGGTATCAGTTGCACTAGGCGCCTCAAGGAGTTCAATTTCTGGAACCGTAGCGACAAGATCATGCAAACGAGTGTACTTTTCCATTGGAAAGCGATGCCCAGAGGGCAATGGTAAGACAAAATGATCGGTATAAAACGCCTTCACTCTACAACTGCAAATTGCTCTAGCGTTTGAAGGGGGATAGTTTTAAGGGCGCTAATGTGGGTACTCTCCAACTTAATTTGAGGTGCACAATCGGCTTCATGTGCTTCAGCCCAACGGTTAATGCATAAGCACCATTGATCGCCTGGTAGTAGGCCAGGAAAGGCAAATTCGGGTCTTGGGGTAATAAGGTCATTGCCTTTTTCTAGGCTAAATTGCAAAAACTCCTTTGTAACGATTGCGCAGACTAGATGTCTGCCCAGATCGTTATCATCTGTTTTACAGCAACCATCCCGAAAGAATCCAGTTAAGGGATCAAAAGAGCAGGGGACGAGAGGCTGCCCTAAAACATTGAGATCAACTTCTTTAGGCATCTGGTTCTTATTTGATTGGTTGGATTTAAAAGAAGTTTATTTTAGATGTTATTTGAATCCAAGAGCTCTCCCTAGAAATGTTGAGTTTTTGGGGTCTTTGAAAGCGATTGCCTCTTAGTTTTTGTCAGAATGAAAAGGTAATTCCTATAGAATTAATTGGGCAATCGATAACTTTGTTAAATAAGCTTCAATTTTTAGAAAAGCATAATGAATATAGACTCCCCTGATAAACAACGCGTAGCGGTAGTAACGGGTGGCGCGCGAGGAATTGGGCTTGCAATTGGTGAATGGTTTTTACGCCATCAGTACAGGGTTGTTCTCTTAGATATTGATGGCGCTACGCTTGACGCAACTATTGAACGGATTGGCCAAGCAAATCAGGTTTTGGGTATTCATTGTGATGTTTCCAATCCAGAGCAAGTAAGTCGTGCAGCTGATGAAGTGATTTCCAAGTTTGGGCATGTTGATGCTTTGGTAAATAACGCTGGAGTGGCTGTATTTAAACCTATCCTGGAGACTTCCTATGAGGAATGGCGCACGGTACTAGGAACCAATTTAGATGGTGCATTTTTATGTTCCCAGAAATTTGGTGGTTTGATCGTCAAAAATGGTGGCGGTGCAATCGTCAATATTGCCTCCATCTCTGGCCTTAGGGCGAGCACTTTACGGGTTGCTTATGGCACAAGCAAAGCCGCTTTAATTCAGTTAACTAAGCAATACGCCGTAGAGCTAGGTAATGTGAATGTCCGAGTGAATGTGATTGCGCCAGGGCCGGTAGATACCGAAATGGCTAAGCTTGTGCATAGCGTTGCAATACGCTCGGATTATTACGATGCTATTCCTTTGGGCCGTTATGGCACCCCCGAGGAGATGGCCAATACAGTTGGCTTCCTATGTAGCGATGCCGCTACATTTATTAATGGCCAAGTCATTGCTGTAGATGGTGGTTTTGAAGCATCTGGCGTTGGATTGCCTACCTTACGTCGTAATATGGCAGCCCCCGGTGGAGATTAGCCTGCTGGTTTTCCCTTGATTTTTCCTGTTTAATTAAAATCTGACCGTATATTAAGAGTATTGCCAAATGAGTATTTGGTGGTGCCAAAAGTGTATTAAAAATAATCCAATGGAGACAAGATGACATTTACAAGACGTGATTTTATGAAGCATGCCGGTATTGCTGCATTACCTTTAGTGGCTGGCAGTACCTTTGCACAAAGCGCAGAGTTTAATTTAAAGTTTGGCAGTAATTTGCCTGCTACGCATCCATTAAATATTCATGCATATAAGATGGCGTCCAAAATTAAAGTGGAGACAAAAGGGCGCGTTGATATTCAAGTATTTCCTTACAATCAATTGGGAAATGATACGGATATGCTGTCTCAATTGCGCTCTGGTGCGTTGGACTTTATGACTTTGTCACCATTGATTTTGGGCTCGCTGGTGCCGCAAGCACAAATTAATGGCGTAGGTTTTGCATTTAAAGATTACAAGCAGGTATGGGCTGCAATGGATGGCGAGTTGGGTGCCTATGTACGTCGTCAAATCGCTGCGACTGGCACTATCTTTGCATTCGATAAGATCTGGGACAACGGCTATCGCGAAGTCACTAATAGTGTGCGCCCAATCAATAAGCCAGAGGATTTAAAGGGGATTAAGTTGCGCACCCCTCCTGGCCCAATGTGGGTCTCTTTATTCAAAGCTTTGGGTGCATCTCCAACGCCATTAAATTTCGCTGAAGTTTATTCAGCGCTTCAATCTAAAGTAGTCGATGGCCAAGAGAACCCTTTAGCTATTATTTATACTGCCAAGCTATACGAAGTACAAAAATATTGTTCACTGACAAATCACATGTGGGATGGTTATTGGTTCATGGGTAATAAGAAATTATTTGAGCAGTTGCCCCCAGACTTGCAAGCCATCGTGACTCGTAATGTTGCGGAATCCGCTGTGCTTCAAAGAGCTGACGTACGTAAGATGAATGATGGCCTACAGGCAGAATTGCAGGCAAAGGGTATGGCAATTAACCCCACTAACGCAGACCCATTCCGTGAAAAATTAAGACAGGCTGGTTTTTATTCGGAATGGAAAGCGAAATTCGGGGACGAAGCATGGTCTTTGCTTGAGAAATACACAGGCAAGCTTGCGTGAGTTTAGTTGGTGTGATCTCGGGTGTGGAAGCAGTTGTTGCCAAGGTAGTTGAGTGGCTCGCTGCTTCTCTTGTGCTGGCTTGTATTGGAATTTTATTTTCTGGAGTGGTGGGGCGATATTTACTGAATGCTCCATTAGTTTGGTCTGATGAATTAGCCTCCATTTTATTTCTATGGCTCGCAATGATGGGTTCTGTCATTGCCTTAAAGCGTGGCGAGCATATGCGCATGACGGCATGTATCAGCAGATTAAGCGCGAGCAAAAGAGCATATCTAGAGGCTTTTGGTATTGCGGCCTGTTTTTTCTATCTCGTCATCATCCTACGTCCTGCATTTCACTTTGCCCTTGAAGAGATTATTGTTACCACGCCTTCGCTTGAGATATCAAATGCTTGGCGCGCTGCGGCTATTCCGGTAGGCATTATTCTGATGATGTTCTTCTGTTTGTTTCGGCTGGGTAGAATTGCAAGCTTAAAAGTAGTTGCTTTCAGCGTACTATTGTTTCTGTTGGGATTCGGCATTTTGCATTACCTCTCGCCTTGGTTTGCCAATCTTGGCAAATACAATTTATTAATATTTTTTGTTGGGGTGGCAGGTTTTAGTATTTTGGCGGGAGTGCCAATTGCTTTTGCATTTGGTCTGGGCACAGTCGCTTATTTGGGTTTGAGTACCCACATGCCTATCTCCGTAGTCATTGGCCGTATGGATGAGGCCATGTCACACATGGTCTTGTTGGCGGTCCCCTTATTTGTATTTCTTGGTCTCTTGATGGAGATGACCGGGATGGCTAAGGCAATGATTGCCTTTTTAGCTTCTTTGCTTGGCCATGTGCGCGGCGGCCTTTCTTATGTGTTGGTTGGTGCCATGTATTTGGTGTCGGGCATATCTGGATCTAAGGCAGCCGATATGGCTGCAATCGCACCAGCCTTGTTTCCCGAGATGAAGCGCAATACGCCCCCCGGTGAATTAGTTGCATTATTGGCGGCTACTGGGGCGCAAACTGAAACTATCCCTCCAAGTCTGGTATTAATTACGATTGGATCCGTAACAGGGGTTTCAATTGCCGCACTCTTTACAGGCGGCATGCTACCTGCATTTATTTTAGGACTCATTTTGTGTTTATTGGTTTGGTGGCGCAATCGTCATGTCCAGATTGAGAATGTTGCGCGTCCAAAGATTCTGGCAGTGTCTAAGCTTTTCTTGATAGCCCTTCCAGCACTGGCTTTGCCATTTGTCATACGTGCTGCGGTGGTGGAGGGTGTAGCTACAGCTACCGAGGTCTCTACGATCGGGATCGTATATGGATTGATTTGTGGAATTGTGGTTTACCGAAAATTTGATGTGAAGCGCATCCTACCGATGTTGATCGATACCGCTTCTTTATCAGGAGCCATTTTATTGATCATTGGCGCCGCTACCGGAATGGCTTGGGGATTGACACAGTCTGGGTTCTCTCAAGTGGTAACGCAAATCATGGCCGACCTTAATGGTGGTCCAAACTTATTTTTGCTTATTTCGATTCTGGCGTTTGTGGTCCTGGGCTCAGTTCTAGAGGGCATTCCTGCAATCGTGCTATTTGGCCCCCTCTTATTTCCAGTGGCGCGTCAGCTAGGTATTAATGAAGTGCACTATGCAATGGTTGTCATTCTATCTATGGGCATCGGTTTGTTTGCACCACCTTTAGGGGTTGGTTATTACGCTGCGTGTGCAATTGGCAAAGTAAATCCTGATGAAGGCGTCAAACCAATCATGGGCTACTTGTTTGCATTACTGATTGGAATTTTGGTAATTGCCTTTGTGCCTTGGTTATCCACTGGATTTTTATCTTGAGTTTGGCAATTGAGTTTTTGGGATTTAGTCCTAAGGCCTTCAAGTTCTTGGAAGAGTTAACGAATAACCAAAATAGAGTGTGGTTTTCAGAACATCGTTCTGAATATGAAGACTTTGTGCGCGAACCAATGAAACACTTTACTGATGCGCTCTCAGAAAATTTAACCAAGAAAGAGGTTCCTTTGTGGGGCGACCCCAAAAGATCACTTTTTAGAATCAATCGAGATGCTCGGTTTTCAAAGGCAAAACACCCTTACAACATGCATGCCAGTGGTTTATTTACCAGAACAGGCGATAAGCATTCTCCCGGAGTTTTATATTTTCGTTTAGATCCTTTGGGGAGCAGATGCGCAGCAGGTTACATGCAACCTGAAGCCCATATTCTAAAAAAGCTAAGGCAAGGAATTCTGGACAACCCAAAAGCTTGGCTATCACTTGAGAAGTCTTTGAAGCGCAAAGGTTACGATCTTGATTGCACACATACTTTGGCGCGTATTCCTAGAGGGTTCGCTGATGTGCCAAAAGAAATTGAATCGGCTATCAAGCTCAAGGGTTGGATTATTAGAAAGCAGTTGCCCCGATCGATTGTTTGCTCAAAAGACTTAATTAAAGAGGTCTCAAGCTTTGCTACAGACATGCTGCCACTACTGAGTTTTGGTTGGCATGCCTTAGCCAAATTTTCTGATTAGACTATTAATGGTCTGATTTTTTAGGAGTCCTGGATGCTATTAGTTACCTCAGTCATTGCCTCTCTATTAACTATCATCTTTGTAAAACTCTCCTTTGCCGTCATTGGCCTAAGAAGAAAGAATAAGGTTGGATTGGGAAGTGGCGATAATGAGGATCTTGAGAGAGCTATTCGCGCCCAAGGCAACTTTGCTGAATATGCGCCATTTGGGATCATCCTGGTTGCCTGTCTTGAGTTAAATGGTGCGCCTTGGTGCTTGGTTGCTATTCCTGGTATCGCGTTGATTATTGGGCGCTTGATTCATGCCAAAGGAATGAATATTCCGCCACCGGATTTCAGTCAGCGTGTTTTAGGGATGAAGTTTACTTTTGGAACGCTGATTGCATTAATTGCATTGAACTTGGGTTGGTCTTTGTGCCGATTTATTGGTTAGGGCAATAAATCTCCTAGACCCATTCGAAAACCAAACCCTCAGCAGAAATGGTGGGGGTATGTCATTTGATCTACATCAATTTCATGTTAAATTCCAGAATTAGTCCTTTGAGCAGATTTAGTATTTTTTAAATCACCGCCCTAGTACTCCAGATGTATCAATCCTTAGGGGTGTTAAATGAAGCTTAGTAAATTGAAACGCTCAATCGTTGGCCTGTCTCTAGTAATCTTTCTAGTGACTTCAACCGCTTCAATTGCTCAAACTGCTCCACAAACAGCCTCTGTTGAAAAGAAACCAAACATCGTTTACTTCCTGGTTGACAACACGGGGTGGGGATCGTTTGGTGTTTATGGTGGAACAGTGCCAACTCCAAATATTGATAAGTTAGCAAGTCAAGGCATTCGCTTTAATAACTACAACGTTGAAGTTCAGTGCACCCCATCGCGCTCTGCCATCATGACCGGGCGTCATCCAGTGCGTTCTGGAACGTATACAGTACCTTGGCCTGGTCAAGGTAAAGCTGGAATGGCGCCATGGGAATACACCATAGCCAAACTCTTTTCGGATTCGGGCTATGCTACTGCCCTATATGGCAAGTGGCACTTAGGTAATACGCAAGGCCGTATGCCTAATGACCAGGGTTTTGATGAATGGTGGGGCACTCCCGATACATGGGATGAGTCTGGCTATACACAGTGGCCGCTATTTAAAGAGAGTGGAGTTCCTGTTCCAATGCTCTGGGAAGGCAAAAGGGGTCAGCAATCCAAGGCGGTAATGCCACTAGATCTAAAAGTACGACCGATTGTTGATGGCAAATACATTATTCCGAAAACTGTTGATTTCATTAAACGTAATGCCTCAGATAACAAGCCATTCTTTGTTTATGTAGGTTACTCGGAAATGCATCCGCCGGTAATGTCCAATCCAAACTTTGCGGGCAAGTCGACTGAACGCGGGGGAGTGAATGCTGATGTTATTGCTGAAATGGATTATCGCGTGGGGCAGGTGATGCAAGCGGTTAAGGACGCGGGTATTGAGGACAACACTATATTTGTCTTCAGTAGCGATAATGCAACTGGTGGCGCAGAACCTCAGATTGGAGGGAGTACTAATGGGCCATGGCGTGGTGATTTCTTCAACGTACCGTTCGAGGGAAGTATGCGTGTTCCTGCGATGATTCGTTGGCCGGGTCATGTACCTTCGGGTGTTGTTACTCAAGAAATGTTTGCGGCGGTCGACTGGATGCCTACTTTAGCGGGAATGATTGGCGCCTCAAATTTAGTGCCAAAAGATCGACCTATCGACGGCATTAATGCAGCCCCGTTTATGTTGGGTAAGAGCAATACAACTGGGCGCGATCTTTATCCATTCTTTGGTATCGATGGTGAGTTAATGTCAATTAAGTGGAAAACATACAAGAACATCTTCCGTTATGCAGACTCACCAGCCTCTGTTGGAAAGCCTTATGTAAAGCCCCAAATTCCCTTGGTGTTTGATCTGACCAGCGATCCACATGAAGATAACAATCTCATGTATACGGATCTCACCTTGGGTTGGGTTTTTGCCCCGAGCTTTAAATGGATTGAGGGCTATGAAGCAAGCATCAAGAAATATCCCAATATCAAAGTAGGCGAAGATTTCAAAGGCTATTCGAATAAATAAGCAGTTGCGTTAACTACATCATGGGGATTGAAATGTTTTTACAAAGATTACTGATTGGGTTCTTGTCTATTTCAGTGGCTGCGCCTACAGTATTTGCCCAGTCAACTCCTGCATCCAATCAAAAGAAGCCGAATGTAGTTTTCATTCTTGCGGATAACGTCGGTTATGGAGATATGGGTCCTTATGGTGGCGGTGAATTACGTGGTGCTCCTACACCGCGCACAGATGAATTGGCAAAGAGCTCTCTTCGCCTTACTCAATATCTAGTGGAGCCTGGATGTACTCCATCGCGCGCAGCATTGATGACCGGGCAGTACTCTATTCGAAGTGGCTTATCTCTCGTCAGTGAGCCAGGCACACCAAATACACTGCCTGGAAAAGCTTACACAATGGGTCAATTATTTAAAGATGCAGGTTATGCAACCGCCATCTTTGGCAAGTGGCACCTTGGTGGCGATCCAAAAAGTCTGCCAGGCGCACATGGCTTTGATCAATACTATGGAATTCCTCCAAATACATCTTGGGATTCTGCTACCTACGTTCAGCAACAAATGCAAACACACTCTTTTGCAAATGTGCCCGAGAAAGTGTTGTATGAAAAAGGTCCTTGGATCAATCAGCAAAAAGGGAACGGGCCACTAGAGCGGGTTAAGCCCTACACGATGGCAGTGCGCGCTGAAATTGATAATGAGCTCACTGATAAGTCGATTGCATTTATGAAGCAGGAAAATGCTGCTGGAAAACCATTCTTTCTGTATCTACCATTTTCGATGGGACACTCTCCAAATCTATCTTCTAAAGAATTTGCAGGTAAGTCACGCATTGGTCAGTATGGTGACAAAATGATGGAGGGCGATTATCACGTTGGGCAAATCATGGACGCCCTTAAAGAAATGAAAATTGAGGACAATACCATTTTGGTTTTTGCTTCTGATAATGGGGGTACCGGTCAATATATGATGACTTATGACCGCTTAGGTCTTGGAGCTCCTGATATGGGCTCTAACGGCCCGTTTCGCGGTGATTTAGGCGAGGCTACTGAAGGTTCAATCCGTACATTTGCTTTCATTCGCTGGCCGGGTCATGTAAAGCCTGGAAGTACTTCTTATGCAATGTTCTCCATCATGGACTTCATGCCTACCTTTGCATCCATACTGGGCATGAAGTTACCCTCAGACCGAGCCATTGATGGTGTTAATCAAATGGATGTCCTGACAGGTAATAGTGCAATGGGTAACCGTGAATCTCTGCTGACCTTCATTGGCCCAGATTTGGTAGCTGCGCGTTGGAAACAGTGGAGGCTTTATTTTAAGGATATGAATCGCACCGGCACAGGTCAGCAGATGTTAGGCGGCATCATGGCAAATTCAGCTGGTATGTACTACCCAAAATTTTATAACATTGAAATGGATCCTCATGAGGATTTGCAGTTGGTAAATTATTCATGGGTATCGGGGCCAGCATTTAAACTTATTGAAGAATATTTGGCATCAATTAAAAAGTATCCCAATCCTCCACCTGCGAACGTCACAAACTTTTCACAACGATAAGAAAGAAGTTTGAGTGAGAGATCGGTTGCGCAGAAGAAGTCTAGGAATATTTTCTAGGCTTCTTTTTGTTTCTATCGGAACTACTTTTTCGCAAGTGACCTTTGCTGATGAAGGTGGCGTTCCCTTCTGGATGTCTGGTCAATATGCAAGCATGGCTGCAGTGCCATCCAACCCCGGTTGGTCATTGGTATTAATGCCTTACGTTTATAGCGGCAGTGCAGATAAGTCAAAAACTTTTCAGCACGGCGAGAGTGTTAATGCAGGATTAAGTACAAGGGAATCGATTGCCTTATTTCAGTTGGGTTATTCCGCTGAAGAAAAGATACTCGGCGGTCAACCATATGTTGGAGTAGGTTGGGGTCCTGGTGCAAATACCACTACTGCGTTTGCAGGGGTTACAAACTCAAATAAAGAATTCAATCGCGTTAATTCTGTTAACGGTAGCACTGATATTTACCCGCTTGCCAGTTTGACGTGGAACAAAGGTAATAATAATTTCATGACCTATGTGACTGGCGATATTCCAGTAGGTACATATAGCGCAACCAGTCTTTCGGCTATTGGTATCGGGCATGCTGCAATGGATGCCGGTGGGGGCTACACTTATTTAAATAACACGACTGGCCTTGAGTTTTCTGGTGTACTGGGTGCCACTTATAACTGGATGAATAACCAAACCAACTACAAGAATGGTGTTGACTCTCACTTGGACTGGTCTATTTCTCAATTTTTGTCGCAAAACTGGCAAGTGGGTATTGCTGGATATGCTTACTACCAGCTCACAGCAGATTCTGGTAGCGGAGATAGAGTAGGCGCTTTTAAATCTCGCGTGGCGGCCATTGGTCCACAAATTGGCTATCTATTTAATATTGGTAAAAAACAGGCTTATATCAATTTGCGTGCCTATAAAGAGTATTGGGCGCAGAACCGAGTTGAAGGGTATGCCACGATTGCAACCATCAGCATCCCACTAGGAAATTAGTCATATGAAGAATGTACAAGGTCGGGTGTTATGGATTGCAGTTCTTTTCGCTTTAGGGCTAGGCGCTTATTTGGTTTGGAGTCATTTCATATCAAAACCTCAACAAGCGATTCCAGAAATCCGTTTAGGCGATGGTGTGAATGGCCCCAAAGGAATGGCATGGATTCCTGGTGGAGAATTTTTAATGGGCAGCAATCATCAAAAATCACAAGCCAATGAGAAGCCTACACACAAAGTGAAGGTATCAGGATTTTGGATGGACACCACCCATGTCACGAACGATCAATTCGCCCAATTTATTAAAGAAACCCATTACAAAACAACTGCTGAGCAAGTTCCAGATTGGGAAACGATTCGAGTGCAGTTACCGCCTGGAACACCTAAGCCGCCTGCTTCAGTATTTGTACCTGGGGCGATGGTTTTTGTGGGCACGAAGGCTAAAGTGAATCTCAATGATTACTCCCAGTGGTGGGCCTATGTTCCTGGCGCTAATTGGCAGCATCCCACTGGACCGCAAAGCAATATTGAGGGCAAGGGCGATCACCCTGTAGTGCAAGTTAGCTACGAAGATGCTTTGGCTTATGCTAAATGGGCTGGCAAAAGATTGCCTACAGAGGCGGAGTGGGAGTTTGCGGCTCGTGGTGGCTTAAACCAAGCAACCTATGTATGGGGTGATCAATTAGAGCAACAAGGTAAGCTGCCCGCCAATATTTGGGATGTAAAAAAACAAGCCTTCCCAGTGGTGAGTCCTAAAGCTGGCGGCGCAGTTGGTACGAGCGGAGTGGGAACATTTCCTCAAAATGGCTATGGTCTCTTTGATATGACGGGTAATGCTTGGCAGTGGGTTGCTGATTGGTATCGTGCTGATTATTTTGCGATGCAAGCTAAAGAGCATGGCAATAGCGTGATTGACAATCCCCAAGGGCCTAGCAGCTCATATGATCCGGATGATTACGGTGTTCCGCCCAATGCTCCTAAAAGAGTCATACGTGGCGGATCATTTTTATGTAATGAAGATTACTGCCAATCCTATCGTCCAAGTGCGCGTCGTGGAGCGGATCCATTTAGCCCAATGTCCCATTTAGGCTTTAGATTAGCAAAAGATAGCGAGAAGTAAGTCCAAACAAAGCTTAAGTCCAGGCCTACCCCGGAAATCAAAATACTAAGCTTCGGCTCGGTTTTATGCACTCAGGGATGGGCTTTGGACTTGATGCAGGGGTATTCAGAAGTCTTTATAGTTAGGCATTATGAATAGAGACAATTTCCTATCCTCAGTAGACGCTTGGTTTAAGCAAGGCGAGTTACAAGAGGTTCTAGCCAAACGTATTGCGTATAAAACTGAGGGTGACTTGCCCGTAGCCCCGCAAGAGCTTTGGGATTATTTGAAAAATGAAATCATTCCATGCTTAACGGGAATGGGTTTTATCTCTAGGGTATTTGATAACCCTTTGCCGGATGCCGCTCCAATCTTAGTGGCAAGATTAATTGAGGACGTGAATTTACCGACCCTATTAATTTATGCCCATGGTGATGTTGTCAATGGACAAGATTCACGTTGGCAAGAGGGTTTAAATCCGTGGGTGCTATCAGTTGATGGTGAGCGCTGGTATGGTCGCGGCTCAGCTGATAACAAAGGCCAGCACACGATCACTTTTTTTGGTCTGGCAAAAGCTCTAGAGGCTCGTAGTGGAAAGCTAGGTTACAACGTCACCGTCTTAATGGAGATGGGTGAAGAGGCTGGTAGCCCTGGTTTGGCAGAGTTTTGTGAGAACAATAAAGAGTTACTCAAAGCCGACTTGTTAATTGCAAGTGATGGCCCCCGTATCAATGCGGAAACACCAACCATTTTTTTAGGATCAAGAGGGCTTATCAACTTTAGCTTGCTGGTGAAAGCTCGAGATAAGGCGTACCACTCTGGCAATTGGGGCGGGGTGCTTGTGAACCCGGCTACTCGCCTGGTCCATGCGTTAAGTAGTTTGATTGATGCTCGTGGCCGAATTTTATTAGATGGTCTTAAAGCTCCCGCTGTGGATTCCCTTATAAAAGAGGCGTTGAAGTCAGTTACAGTTGGCAATGGCAAGGGTGATCCTGAAATAGATCTTAGCTGGGGGCAGTCAGAGTTGACTCCTGCTGAGCGACTATTTGCAAGCAACACCCTGGAAATTTTGGCTCTTGGATCTGGTCAATCGGAACGCCCAGTTAATGCTATCCCGTCGCAGGCTATCGCACACTGTCAATTGCGCTTTGTTGTGGGAACGGATTGGCAGAATTTATTGGAATACGTTCGCGAGCATTTAGTGGCTTCAGGTTTTGATGATGTTGTTGTGAAGGTGAATGCACACACACCAGCTACACGCCTGGATTTGAAAAATCCTTGGGTGAATTGGGTCAAGTCATCGATAGAGAATACGACTGGTAAGCAAGTCACTGTTTTGCCCAATCTTGCGGGTTCCTTGCCAAACGATGTATTTGCCGATATTTTGGGTTTGCCAACGATTTGGGTGCCACATTCTTATCCAGCTTGTAATCAGCACGCTCCCAATGAGCATATGCTGAAATCTGTCGCCGCCGAGGGTCTGCAAATGATGGCTGGCATCTTTTGGGATTTGAGTGAAAAATCTTCTACAGCAAATTCTTCATGGGATTAATATTTTGAGCGCTTCAAAAATGACCGTAATGAAAAATCTAAAACAGTGCTATTTGGGCGCAATTATTTTTGCAATGAGCGCAGTGGTGCAAGCTCAAGCATGGCCAAGTAAGCCCCTGAATTTAATTGTCCCATTTCCTCCGGGTGGTGCTACTGATATCTTAGGCCGGGTGCTTTCAGAATCTTTGCCGTCAAAGTTAGGTCAGCCAGCCGTTGTTGAAAACAAGCCAGGTGGCTCAACCGTTATTGGGGTGATGGCTGCACTTCGCGCCCCTGCGGATGGCTATACAGTTTTGGTATCGGCGAGCAGTAGCTTTGTTGTATTGCCGGCGTTGAGATCTAATCTGCCTTATGACGTTGAAAAAGATATCTACCCAATCAATCTTTCTGTGACAACGCCTTTGGTAGTCGTCACTTCTGCAGATAAGCCTTATATGAAGCTTGCTGATTTAATTGCGCAGGCGAAGGCTAAACCCAAATCTTTGAGATATACCAGTTATGGACCAGGGACCACACCACACTTAGCAACTGAGATTTTTGCGGGTGCTGCGCAAATTGATGTTGAGCCCATTCCATATAAAGGTAGTAGCGATTCCATTTTGGCTTTAATGCGTGGCGATGCAGATTTTGGTTTGGAAACTATTGCAGCAGCCGGGGCCCAAATTAAGGCGGGTAAATTGCGCGCACTTGCCGTGACGTCTCCATCCCGCTCACGTTTTCTTCCTGAGGTTCCAGGTTTGGATGAACTGCATTTGCCGGCAGCAAATTTTGAGGTCTTTTATGGTGTTGCTTTATCTGCATCAGTTCCCAAGCCCATTGCTAATAAGTTTGCAAAGGCCGTATCGGAGGCCATGAATACGCCAGAAGTGAAGGAAAGAATGTCGGCTCAATCGCTAGAGATTGCCAATAAAGGGCCTGAGGCCATGGCCGCTTTTATGAAGGCGGAGATCACACGCTTTAAGACTTTGAATAAGCGTCTAAATATTCAGCTGGAGTAATGAACTACTTGTTCGTAAAAAAGCCACCCGAAGGTGGCGTTAATTTTGAAAATGATCATGTCACTTCGTTTTTATAATAGTGACCCAGTTTGCCCCTTTACCTCCAGGGACTCTCTCAATCAGATTTAGTTCGCCCGTGGATTGATTGATTGAGTAAAGCGAAACCTTATCTGACTTTTGACCAGAAGCAACTAAAAATTGTCCGCTAGGATCAATATTGAAACCTCTAGGCATTTCCTCTGTAGGGACAGTAAACAGATACTTTACTTTGCCAGTTTGTGGATCTACTTCAAAGCCGCTTAGTGTGCCCTTGGTTCTCTCTGATGTGTAGAGAAACTTACCGTTTGGCGTCAATTTGATTTCGGCAGAGAAGATCATGTTCGAGTCATCAAAAGCAGTCGCCTCTGGAGATCCAGTCGGAGGTCTTGGTCTTCCAGGGACTAGTTTGGAGTCACTTGGGAGGCTTGAAGTGGCTTGAAGTTGGGTTAAGCCCCCTGATTTGATATCCCTAGAAAAGACAATAACTTCTCCAGTCATCTCTGTGATGACGTAGGTAAATTTATTATCAGCTGAGATCACAATATGTCTCGGACCTTGTTGCTTTTGAAGGGCTACCGAGCTGGCTGTTTCTGAGAGAGGCTTGGGTTGAGACGCATTAAAGGCGTGGATTTTGATTTCATCTGTACCTAGTTGGGGCACATACACAAACTTATTAGACTGATCAAAGACGATTGAGTGGGGATTCTTCCCCCCACTTGGAAACGCC
>Ga0194047_10001478_pt1 | contig 14307 bp, 13 predicted proteins | sample JunL225m_MetaG_2_FD_160070 | JGI IMG/M metagenome (GOLD analysis project Ga0194047, IMG submission 160070) | Anoxic zone freshwater microbial communities from boreal shield lake in IISD Experimental Lakes Area, Ontario, Canada - Jun2016-L221-5m | ecosystem: Environmental > Aquatic > Freshwater...
GTCTTGAAAAGAAACTCTCCGAAACCGATAGACAACTCAGTTCACAAATCGCACAGAATGTCGATGCAAAACTTGGCACGATACTCGAAGAGATCAGAACGCGTGAAGCAGACTATGTTCGCTCAGCCGCTGACAAAGGCTCTGATAACCCGGAAGTCAAAACAAAAAAGCAGCAGCTTGAAGCAGTGAAAACTCGCTATGAACTGCTCAGCCGCAGTAAGATAGCCGGTGAAATAGGTTATGCAGGCAAGACACAGAAAAACAACTTCGATCTCATTTCCGAGAAGCTTCAGATCCAGAGAAAACTCAACAATCTCACCTTCAGTGCAGGGGAATACACTCGACTCAAGCAAACCTACGATGCCAAAATCAGGTTACTACCCACAAAACAGCAAAACTTCCTGAAACTGCAGAGAGACTCTGATGTTGCAAGAAAAACCTACATATCTCTCAAAGAGAAGCTCGATCAAAGCCGGATAATGCTTGCCTCGGAAGTAGGAGATGTCTCTATTATCGGCAATGCATTTCGTCCATCTATACCGGAAAATGCCAGCCCAAATAACAGTATCATCATGGCTCTGCTCTTTGGAGTTTTACTCTCTATAGCCTATGTCGTTATGGCAGAGAACCTGGACGATACCGTCAAAGACGATTTGTTTTTTAAGAATTACGGCTTTAATATTTTTTCGGTCATACCATTTATTAATCAAAATGGTGATCGAACACTTTCTAAAATTCAATCAACGCTCAGCTCTCTCTATCAGGAAAAAACAGCACCATTACGAAAAAAAATATCTGGAGTAACAAACCAATCTTCAATTTCAGGGGTTCCCATGCCTCCTGCAAAGTTTGCACCGCTCTTAACTGACAACCTATCTTCTCGATTTGCTGAGTCTTTCCGCATGCTTCGAACAGCACTTATTTTTTCCCGTATCGATGAACCGCTCAAAACAATTATTATATCAGGCACCTCAATCGGGGAAGGAAAATCAACGATCTGTTCCAATATTGCAACTGCATTTGCGATCAGCGGTAAAAAAACCCTGATTGTTGATTGTGACCTGCGTCTTGCTAAACAGCACAACATATTTAAGATCAAGAGAGAGCAGGGACTTACCGATTATCTTTTCAGCGAGCAGAGAGCAATTGATGCCAGCTTCTTTAAACCAACTTCCATAGAGAATCTCTTCGTACTTACTGCGGGGAAACAAATACCCAATCCCAATGAAGTGCTTGGATCGGAGAAAATGCAGGATCTTATCAAAGAGCTTGAAGGCACATTCGATAAAGTCTTTTTCGACAGCCCTCCATTATTTTTAAGCGATGCAGCACAGCTTGCTCACTCTGTTGATGGCATACTTCTTACTGCCCGATTGTACTATACACAAAGACGGATTTTGAAAGAGTACGTATCTGATGGTTTTTTAAAATCGCACATACTTGGCATTGCCCTTATTGATCCACGCAAACCAAAATCATTTGGCTATAGAAATTACGGTTACAGAAATTACGGGTATGACGAAAAAGTAAAAAAAGGATAAGTGTCAAAACATAGCCGATCTCCTTGCCATAGAAGAACAAAAAACTGTAAATATCAAATGTAATACACTACTCCACAGGGAACTCTAAAACCCTCAGTAGGGTTAACTCGTTATACTATCTGAAGTATGGCGTGTTTTTATGAGAGCCAGAACAAGCTTTTTGATAGCAGTGAAATTGTTAACAGATACTTCAGATCTGAAATTAATCTCTCAATCGTGTGACTGAAAGAAGCGGAGCTTTAATCCTTTCTCATCCCTAACTCTTTGCGTTGCACACGACCTCTTCAAAACAATTGATGCCCCCAGTTTCTCTCCAGCAGCAACAGCATAGTATTAGGATGTCAACCGAATCCCCCGAAATAATCCGTCTCTCATCACCCCACATGAGCGGTCGTGAGATGAAGTACGTTGTTGATGCAATGGAGCGTAATCAGGTATTCCCGCTCGGGCAGAATGTCACTGATTTTGAAGAGGCCCTTCGCACCTATTCCGGCACTGCAGCCTGCTCATGCCTTTCCTCAGGCACTGCAGCCATCCATCTTGCCCTCATTATACTCGGCGTCCAGCCAGGCGATGAAGTACTCTGTTCCACCTTCACCTTTGTCGCTTCAGCCAACCCGATTATCTATCTCCAGGCACGACCCGTTTTTATTGATTCAGAACCTTCGACCTGGAACATGGACCCCAACCTGCTCAGACAAGCCATTCAGGAAAGAATTCGAAAAACCGGAAAAAAGCCGAAACTCATCCTTGTCGTCCACCTCTACGGCATGCCAGCCGATATGGAAGGCATCATGGCCATCTCAAAAGAGTTCGATATCCCCGTTCTTGAAGATGCCGCCGAAGCACTCGGCTCAACCTACGACGGGCACCAATGCGGCACCTACGGTATCATGGGCGTATACTCCTTCAACGGCAACAAAATAATAACCACATCAGGCGGCGGAGCTCTCATATCCTCCAACGAAACATTCTGCCGCCAGGCCACCTTTCTCTCAACCCAGGCCCGCGACCCGGCACCACACTACCAGCACTCCCAAATCGGGTACAACTATCGAATGAGTAATATCTGTGCCGGCATCGGCCTCGGACAAATGGAAGTACTGACCGACCGAATCACCAAAAGACGAGAACATAACACTTTCTATCGTAACGCCTTTAAACAGACAGAAGGCATCACGTTGTTAACCGAGACTTCCCAACGCTACCATTCAAACTACTGGTTGACCACCATCCTGATTAACCCAGCCGAGACCGGAGGAGTAACCCATGAAGATATACGCCTTAAACTGAACCAATACCACATAGAAACCCGACCACTCTGGAAACCAATGCATCTCCAACCCATATTTACACCTTACCCAAGCTACATAAGCGGAGTCTCCGAGACCCTTTTTAACAAAGGTCTCTGCCTCCCCTCCGGCTCACTCATGACCGAAACCGAACGACAACAAGTAGCCGACACCATCCTAACCACCATCCTCAAGTCGTAGGTTGGGGTGATTCCTGAACCCCAACAAAAAAACTATCCTGAGTGACTATCTTATCAACTCTTATATAATGAAAGCAGTTATTCTGGCTGGAGGTCTCGGAACCCGCATCTCCGAAGAAACCCATCTAAAGCCAAAACCAATGATCGAGATTGGAGGGAAACCAATCCTCTGGCACATCATGAAGCTTTACTCGGCTCATGGTGTGAATGACTTTGTGATCTGCTGTGGATATAAGGGTTATCTGATTAAGGAGTATTTCGCCAACTACTTTTTGCACATGTCTGATGTCACCTTCGATATGGAGAACAATACCATGGAAGTACATGAGCATAAGGCGGAACCATGGAAGGTGACGCTTGTTGATACGGGCGAGGATACCTTGACTGGTGGCCGACTGAAGAGAGTTTCAGAATACCTCAATAAAGAGGAATCATTTTGTTTTACCTATGGTGATGGAGTAGCTGATGTTGATGTGTCAGCATTGATTTCATTTCATAAAGCACATGGGAAGTTAGCGACGGTAACCGCTGTTCAGCCCCCTGGTCGATATGGAGCGCTTGAAATGCGGGGATCTCTCGTGGGAGGTTTCACTGAAAAGCCACGAGGAGATGGTGGAATGATCAATGGAGGCTTTTTTATTCTTTCAGCCCGAGTACTCGATCTGATTGAAGGCGATCAGTCCAGCTGGGAAGGGGTGCCCCTTGCGCAACTTGCCGCCGATGGACAACTTATGGCTTTCGAGCATAACGGATTCTGGCAGCCCATGGATACCCTGCGCGACAAAATCCGTCTCGAAGAACTCTGGCAATCAGGTAACGCCCCATGGAAAGTATGGTAGTGAACCGGAAATTTTGGCAAGGTAAGAAAGTTTTCATAACTGGCCATACCGGCTTCAAGGGTGGGTGGATGGTGTTATGGCTTGCCGATATGGGAGCTGAAGTTTACGGATACGCGCTCAACCCCCCGACAGACCCGAACTTTTTCACAGTATGCAAGGTAGAGGAGCATCTCGCTGAAAGTATAATAGCCGACATTCGTGATATAAGAGCCCTGACCCAAGCAATGCAGGCCGCCAGTCCTGAAATCGTTCTCCATTTAGCCGCACAGCCCCTTGTGCGCTACTCTTACGCAGCACCGGTTGAAACATACGCAGTGAACGTTATGGGAACGGTGAACCTGCTCGAAGCCGCTCGTCATACTCAATGTGTCAAAGCTGTAGTCAACATCACAACCGACAAGTGCTACGATAACCGTGAATGGTTTTGGCCCTATCGTGAAAACGAGGCCATGGGAGGTATTGACCCTTACTCCAGCAGCAAGGCCTGTTCTGAGCTGGTAACAGCCGCTTATCGCCACTCCTTTATGGAATCAGCAGGGATTTGTCTTGCAAGTGCCCGGGCTGGCAATGTTATTGGTGGAGGCGATTGGGCAGCTGACCGACTTATTCCTGATTTTCTGAAAGCACTTGATGCTAGGCAGACCTTGACCATCCGTTCCCCTCATGCAGTACGTCCCTGGCAGCATGTCCTTGAACCTCTCGCAGGCTATCTCACACTGGCTCAGGTATTATATGAACAGGGAGACTCATTTGCAGAAGCATGGAACTTCGGGCCGGAAGATGGTGATGCGCGACCTGTTACGTGGATTGTCGAAACTCTGTGCAACGAGGTTCACGATGCATCCTGGCAATGCGATGAATCTCCTCAACCTCATGAGGCCCATATTCTAAAGCTTGACAGCTCCAAAGCTAAAAATAAGCTTGGGTGGCGACCTCGTTGGAATCTGCAAACCGCTCTCAGTAAGACACTATACTGGCACAAGGCATGGCGGGAAGGTAAAGATATGTCAGCAGTCAGTAGAGTGCAGATACATCAGTATGAAGCAACATTAAGGAACGCATGAGCGATCGTTTTGACATTATCGAGACACCTTTACAAGGATTAAAAATAATTCAACGAAAGCCTCTCGGTGATAGTCGTGGTTATCTTGAACGCCTCTTTTGCCAGACAGATTTTGCTGATTTTCTTAAAGGGCAAACAATAGCACAAATTAACCATACTTTTACAGTCAAAATCGGCACACTCCGTGGACTGCACTTTCAACTTCCACCCTACGCCGAAACCAAATTTGTCCAATGTCTGAAAGGCGAAGTGTATGATGTGGCGGTAGATGTTCGTTTTGATTCACCAACCTTCCTCAGCTACCATGCCGAAATCCTAAGTGCAGCAAACCATAAAACGTTCTTGATCCCCGTAGGCTTTGCCCACGGATTTCAAACAATGACGGAAGATTGCGAAATGCTCTACTTTCACACATCGCCATACTATTCAAACGCAGAAGCTGCATTAAACGCCTTGGACTCAAAGCTTGCCATTCAATGGCCGTTACCAGTAACCGAACAATCCCTTCGCGACAAACAACACCCTATGATTAAAGCGGATTTCCATGGAGTACTGGTATGAAGTGCCGCCACTGTCATTCTGAGCTTAAGCTGACCTTGATTGACTTGGGCAGTGCTCCTCCATCCAATGCTTACTTAACAACAGAGACTCTTCACAAACCCGAAAAATGGTATCCGTTAAGAGTTCTGGTTTGCGAGAGGTGTTGGTTGGTACAAACAGAGGACTTCGCTCAGGCAGATGATCTGTTCGATGCCGATTATGCCTACTTCAGTGCTTTTTCCAGCAGCTGGCTTGCTCATAGTGAACGTTATGTACAAGAAATGACTGAACGCTTCAATCTTAATGAGCATAGCCATGTAATTGAGGTTGCAGCCAATGATGGCTATCTTTTACAGTATGTTAAAGCACGTGGCATCCCCTGCACTGGCATTGAGCCTACCGCTAGCACAGCAAGTGCTGCACGCGCTAAAGGCATAAATATTGTTGAAAATTTTTTTGGGATTAATCTGGCCAAGCAACTTATCGCAGAAGGCAAGCAGGCTGACCTGACCGTAGCCAACAATGTACTCGCCCATGTGCCAGACATCAACGACTTTGTTGCCGGTTTTGCCGTTTTGCTTAAACCGAGTGGCGTGGCTACTTTTGAGTTTCCACACTTCTTGAACCTGATTGAGTTCAACCAATTCGACACCATCTACCACGAGCACTTTTCCTATCTTTCACTCACCGCGGTGCAACACATTTTTGCAGTCAATGGCCTGACCATCTTTGAGGTGCAAGAATTTCCTACTCACGGAGGCAGCCTTAGGGTATTTGCCCAGCGCTCCGATAAAGGTATTCAAGTTCTCAGCGACCAGGTAGGTAGAATAATCCAAAAGGAAGAGAGGGCTGGAATGCGCTCCACAGAGTACTACAACGGGTTCCAAGTTCGTGCCGAAAAGGTTAAGGATGATGTACTATCTTTCTTGATCGAATCCAAACGCCAAGGTAAAACTGTAGCTGCTTATGGCGCTGCTGCAAAGGGAAATACCTTGATAAACTTTGCCGGTATTCGGCCCGACCTGATTCGCTATGTTGTTGACAAAAACCCAGCCAAACAGTGCAAATGTATGCCTGGTAGTCGAATTCCGATTGTTGGCGTGGAGCAATTAAGCAAGGCACATCCAGACTATGTTCTCATTCTCCCATGGAATCTTAGTGATGAAATAATACAGCAACTGGTGTATGTACATGAATGGGGAGGCAAGTTTGTAACTGCAGTGCCAGTTCTCAAAGTTGAATGATTAAAATCGCGATTACAGGAGCTACCGGTTTTATTGGGAGCCATGTACTCACAGAATTGCATAATCAAACTGTAGAAGTTGCTGCAGTTGCTCGTTTTCTTCATGACGGCCTTCCGGAAATTAGTAATGGCCGGTGGATCCAACTGGATATCACCCAACCACCTAACGATGTATTTACATTATTAGGAAGGCCGGATATCTTAATCCACTTAGCTTGGCAAGGCTTGCCAAATTACAAATCACTGTACCATTTTGAGTCAGAATTGCCAAGGCAGTACACCTTTCTTAAACAACTTATTCAGCAAGGACTCAAATCCCTTGTTGTTTCAGGAACCTGTTTCGAGTATGGCATGCAGTCAGGTGGACTCTCTGAAGAGATAGAAACACGCCCCAGCAATCCCTACGGTTTTGCAAAAGATGCACTTCGCAAACAGTTGCAGTTTCTTCAGGCTTTTCATCCCTTCAGTCTCACTTGGGCCAGACTTTTTTATATATATGGTGAAGGTCAGCCTGCATCATCAATTTTTCCGCAGCTTAAAAAAGCCGTAGATGATGGCCTTGATGAATTCAATATGTCTGGTGGGGAGCAGTTGCGTGACTATTTGCCGGTAACAGAGGTTGCCGAAAAACTTGTTTTTCTTGCGCTTAAAAAGAAAAACATCGGTACTATAAATGTCTGTTCCGGTAAGCCTATGTCTGTTCGAAACTTGGTCGAAAAATGGATTCAAGAAGGGCATTACAGCATACATCCAAAATTGGGTTTTTACCCTTATCCGGATTATGAGCCTATGGCATTTTGGGGTGACCGGTCACGATTTGATCAAGTTATTAACGGATAAATGAAACAATTTCGCGATCTGTATAGCATTGATCAGCTTCCGATTTTTCAAAATCGAATGTATGACACTGAAGCTGAAGCAATAGCATGCCCAAAAGGAGATGTTCGCCTTGTTGAGGATTTACAGACAGGATTGGTTTATAACGCATCGTTTCGTCCGGAATTTATGGTGTATGATGAGCACTATCAGAATGAACAAGCGGTTAGTCCGCTGTTTCAAGAACATCTGATATATGTTGCTCAAATTATTAAGCGGTCCATAGGATCGGACGGTATAGTTGAAGTTGGGTGTGGCAAGGGCTATTTCCTTGAACTACTTCTTCAGAAAGGGATTGATGTCACAGGCTTTGATCCTGCCTATGAAGGTATAAATACTCGTATTGAGCGCCATTACTTTGAGCCAAGTCTTGGTATCAAGGCAAATGGTCTAATTTTGCGAAATGTATTAGAGCATATTCAGGAACCCGTTGACTTTCTTATGAGTTTGAAATACGCTAATGGTGGTTCAGGACTTATCAGGAAACACTTTTAACTACATTTGTATTGATCATGAATGAATTTCAAAAAGAAGTAGCAGGTAGAATTGCTGCTAATGGGCTTGACAGAGTTATGATTGAGGCTGGACAGGAATTTATTCGAGCCACAACGCTCACAAAATATTCATATAACTTTTCAGTCTTGGGCAGACCCATAATCCAATATCCCCAAGACATTGTAGCTATTCAGGAACTGATCTGGGAAGTCAAGCCAGATCTTATCATTGAAACAGGTATAGCCCATGGTGGGTCACTCATTTTAAGCGCATCCATGCTTGCATTGCTTGATATGACTGATGCAATTGAAAGCGGAACAACGATCAACCCACAGGAATCCAAGCGTCAAGTGCTCGGCATCGACATTGACATTCGCGCTCACAACCTTTCAGCCATCGAAGCACATCCCATGGCTTCGCGTATCAAGATGATTCAGGGCTCAAGTATAGCCAGTGAAATCATAGAACAGGTTCATGCCATTGCAGCAAACCATTTGCGCGTCTTAGTTTTTCTCGACAGCAACCATACCCATGAACACGTAATGGCTGAACTCAACGCCTATGCACCACTAACAAGTATCGGTAGTTATTGTGTTGTATTCGACACCATTGTAGAAGATATGTCCAAGGAAATGTTCCCCGACCGCCCATGGGGCCCTGGCAATAACCCAAAAACAGCCGTATGGGAGTACCTAAAAAACCACCAGGAATTTGAAATCGATAAAACGATTCAACACAAATTGCTCATCACCGTCGCACCTGATGGGTATTTGAAAAGGGTAAAATGAATAACACCCTTTTGTCAAAACTTACATTGATTATACCAACCTTTAACAGACAAGCATATGCACTTCGTAATATGCGTTATTGGTCTGGACGTGAAGCTATTATGCATGTTTTTGATGGCAGTTTTTCGGCGATAGCAGCAAAAGAACTGTCGGGGCTTGACGACAATATTTACTACCATCATTTGCCGATTTCGATGGTTGAACGGCTAAAAAGATCAATCGACTTTATTTCGACAGAGTATACTGCCCTTATGTGTGATGATGAGTTTTATATTCCAAGCGCATTGGATGCTTGTATTCGTGAATTGGAGGTTCGGTCGGATTTGGTGTCATGCATGGGGCGTTGTATAAGATTTAACTTTACCAAACAGGGTATAACTGGTACTATAGGTTACCCAGTGATGGAAAATTATACCATACTGCAAAACGATCCAATTGAGCGTATGGTGGCTCACATGTATCCATATATACCATCTACGATCTATTCAGTGGTCCGGTCTACAGTTTGGAAACGTTCTTTGTCAACTTTTCTCCAAAAGGAATTTTCTGCTTTTGCTATTGGTGAATTACAATTTGAACTTGCTGTATGCTATCAGGGAAAATCAATGGTAATTCCTAAACTTATGTGGCTTAGGTCTATGGAAGGAGAGCCAATACGAGGAAATGATCCCTCCTTGATACCAGAAAATACGTTTCAAAAATGGTGGAATGATCCGGCAAAACAACAGGAACGTAGTGAATTTTTGAATATAATGGGTGCTATACTTGCGGAAACTGTAGATAAAATCGCGGAGTTAAGCGCTGGAGTAAAAAAGGCTCTTGATGTATATGTGCAGGGGATTGACCCCAAACTTGGTTTTACCAAAAAAATTAAGCAGATAATTCTTTGTTTTTTACCTGCATCATTACAAATTCCGTTAAAAAGCATTCTTTGTGCGATTAGAAAAAACCCTTTATGCGTTGAAAAATCCATCGTAGCGGTTGCCAAAGATATGGCTGACACTGGGGTTTATGTAGACTTTCAAGAACTTTCAAAAATCGAATCAATTGTGTTAGCATTTCATTCAAATAAGCAGGGTAAACAGGTTTGATTTCGATGAATCTAAATGATAAAAAGAAAATCGCAGTTATCGGTGCTGGCTATATGGCCGAGGAGCATATTCGTGCTTTTAGCGATATAGCGGATGTCGTTGTAGCTGGTATTTTTTCAAGAACACGTATCAAGGCTGAGAATGTTGCGAATAAGTTTTCAATAGAACACGTGTGTGACTCTATTGATGAGCTTTTTGTTACTACACAAGCACAACTGGTAATTATTGCGGTTCCTGAACTCGAGGTCTGGGGGGTTTGCTCAAATGCCTTCAAGTATTCGTGGATCTCTCTTATCGAAAAGCCGGCAGGTTATAATTTTGTTGATGCCCAGGAGGTAGCAATAGCTGCCAAAAAGTTCGGTCATACAGCTTATGTTGCACTCAATCGCCGTCATTACGCCAGCACACGCACTGTCCTGCGTGAACTGAAAGGTGTTGACGGCAAGCGACTCATTCATGTTTATGATCAGGAAAATCCTGTAGTAGCTTTGGAATCGGGCACTCCGAGTGAAATCGTCAAAAACTGGATGTATGCTAATTCTATCCATGTTATTGATTATTTTAAAACGTTAGGTCGAGGTGACATTACATCAGTTGAACCCATAATTCACTGGGATCCTGAAACGCCCTGTTTTGTCATGGCAAAAATTAACTATTCATCTGGGGATATTGGTATTTATGAGGCAATATGGAACGGGCCTGGCCCATGGGCTGTTACGGTGACGACTCAACAAAAGCGCTTTGAATTGCGCCCTTTAGAGCAGGCCTCTGTTCAGTTATATAAGTCACGAAACCTTGAAAAACTTCAAGCTCACCCTTGGGATTCACAGTTCAAACCAGGCTTACGTCTACAGGCTGAAGAAGCAGTTAAAGCGTTGTGTCATCAGCAAACGCTCTTGCCAACGCTTGACGAAGCGCTTGAGTCCATGAAACTTGTCAGTTCGATTTATGAGATATAGAATATTGATTGTGGGGTCCGGTCAGTTGGGTTCACGTTATTTGCAGGGATTATCGAAAGTATCGATGCCTTTGGAAATTATTGTCTCCGATGTTTCACCTGAATCACTTGCTCGTGCAGAACTTCGTTGGCTGGAGACCGATGGCCTCAAGACTTCGCATCGAGTAAAATATGTGATGGGATTATCAGGGGTGCCGTTTGAAGTTGATGTAGCAATTATCTCCACATCTGCTGATGTTCGCGCTTCAGTAATTTCAAAATTAGCCGAACAGGTCGCCGTCCGCTACTGGGTGCTTGAGAAAGTTTTAGCTCAGAGTGAAGCGCAGTTGGATTTGATCACTTCAGTGCTTCATGAGACGACAAAAGCTTGGGTAAATACTCCGAATCGTATCATGCGTTGGCACAACTCTTTTAAGAAGGAAACTCCACACCGTTCACCAACAATTGGCTCTCTAAAAGGCTGTGATTGGGGGCTTGTCTGTAATGCCGTGCACTATCTTGATTTTATGGAATGGTGGACGGGTGAGGCATTGGCTGAAATTCAAACACAGCAACTGGCAACTCATTGGCATAAGTCAAAACGGTCAGGGTTTTGGGAAGTGGACGGTATGCTTATTGCAAAATTTTCCGGTGGTTCAGAACTCTCCTTGCATTGCAGTAACTCAGTTGCACCTTATGCATTATCTCTTGCGACGAAAGACTATCAGTGGACTATCCAGGAACTTGATGGTGTTGCTATCCGATCCGATGGCTTATCAATTCCAGGGCGTATGGAATTTCAGAGCGAAATGACAGCTGCACTTGTCGAATCAATATTGGCGACGGGAACGTGCAATTTACCAACATTGGCTGAATCTGTCGCTCTTCACCGCCCATTACTTCATGCATTGCTCGCTCATTGGAATAGTACTATGCCCGATCAATTATCTATGGTACCTATTACCTGATGTCCAATAAAGTTCTCGTCACCGGAGCAGATGGTTTCATTGGTTCTCATCTGACCGAAGCTCTTGTCCGCAAGGGCTATAATGTACGCGCATTCGTTCTATACAACTCCTTCAACTCATGGGGCTGGCTTGACCATTGTGCCTCTGATGTGAATGGCAAATTCGAGGTATTCTCTGGCGATATCCGTGATCCGTACGGGGTCAAGGAGGCGATGAAAGGCTGTGACTGCTTACTGCATCTGGCAGCTCTAATAGCCATACCATACTCTTATCATTCGCCCGACGCTTACGTGGATACCAATATAAAAGGTACGCTAAATGTACTTCAGGCAGCGCGCGAACTTGGCGTTAAAAGAATAGTGCATACATCAACGAGCGAGGTTTATGGGACAGCCCGTTTTGTGCCCATAACTGAAGACCACCCATTGCAAGGGCAGTCACCCTATTCTGCAACCAAAATCGCCGCCGATCAACTTGCTTACTCTTTCTATGCATCGTTCGGTTTGCCTGTGGTAATTGTACGTCCTTTCAACACCTATGGACCACGTCAGTCAGCACGTGCTGTTATTCCAACCATCATCACCCAGCTTGCCAATGGCCAGCGTCAAATTAAACTTGGTGCAGTATCTCCAACTCGCGATTTCAACTTTGTTCATGACACGGTAGCCGGATTTATAGCAGCAATGAATTCAGATAAAGGCTCAGGTGAAGTTGTTAACTTCGGTAGCAACTTTGAAATTTCTATTGGTGACACAGTAAAGCTTATTGCTGAAATAATGAATGCCGAAGTCGATATTATCATGGACGAGAATCGCTTGCGTCCCGAAAATTCAGAGGTGGAAAGGTTATGGGCCGATAACAGCAAAGCAAAAAAGTTATTTGGTTGGCAACCTTACTATGGTGGTCGTGAGGGCTTCAAGCGAGGTCTTGCTGAAACAGCAGAATGGTTTATGAAACCTGATAACCTTGCAAGGTATAAATCAGACATTTATAACTTGTGACTGGATTTAAACATGATTGATATTTCAGTAATCATTCCCGTTTATAGATCTTACGACAGTCTTCGAGAACTTCACCAACGATTGACAACTGTTATGCTAACCCAGGGTTTGAATTTTGAAATCTTGTTTGTAGAAGATTGCGGCGGTGACAATTCTTGGAAGTTGATTCAGACCCTTGCAGATAAAGACTCTCGAGTAAGAGGTTTAAGGATGAGTCGCAACTACGGTCAGCATAACGCATTACTTGCCGGTATTCGTGCTGCTCAAGGTCAGTTGATTGCGACAATTGATGATGACCTGCAAAATCCTCCTGAAGAGTTGCCAAAGCTACTTTCTAAAATTTCTGAAGGGTATGATGTTGTCTACGGGTCACCTGAGCAGGAGCAGCATGGGATATTTCGTAATATGGCCTCAAAAATTACTAAAATAGCGTTACAAGGGGCCATGGGTGCTGCAACAGCAAGATATGTCAGTGCATTCAGGCTTTTTCGGACAGAATTAAGTGGTGCATTTGCTGAATACAAAAGTCCTTCGGTAAACATTGATGTTCTTCTTACATGGGCGACTACAAAATTTGTTGCAGTTCCGGTAAATCATGAAGTTAGAAAATTTGGTGAATCGGGTTACACAGTTCAAAAACTTATGCAGCACGCGATTAATATGATGACCGGTTTTTCGACTTTGCCATTAAAAATAGCAAGCTTTATTGGGTTTCTGTTTTCATTATTTGGTTTTATTGTTCTAACCTATGTTATAATACATTACCTTATTGATGGTAGTCCGGTACCTGGTTTCCCTTTCCTTGCATCCATTATTTCGTTATTTTCAGGTGCACAACTCGTTGCGCTTGGTATTATTGGGGAATATTTAGCGAGAATGCATCAACGAACAATGGAAAGGCCTGCATATTTGTTAAGAGAAATTACAAAATCAAGGAAATAAAATGTCTTTGTCAAGTGACTCATTTTCTATTGAAAAAGAAGGGTTATCCCTTAAAGCTGTGCTTGTTTCTTGGGATACAGAAATTTTTAATTATCCCGTAGGCACAATCGAGTACTTAAAAATCTTTAATTTTGATCAGATTACTTTTGATTATATGGCTTTTGAATCCTGGCGGGATCTTAATCAATGTAAGCTCATGAGTTGTCGGTTAGGTCATGATCAGCTTTACGAGTCTATGTTTTTGGAGGGCAAAGGCTTTCGTTTTATCGAAACAGTTCTTCATCCAAAGCTAGAGAATCTCTTGCGACTGAATATTTCTGATCAAGGGCTTGAAATTATCCCTGCCAATGAAGCTGATATGCCAGTTCTTAAAAGAATTGCTGAGTTGGCTTTCAGAAATGAGAGGTTTCATGTTGATCCGCGACTTGACCCACGACTTGGTGATCTTCGTTACGTAAGATGGGTTATGAATTCTTTACAACACCCTCGAC
>Ga0194047_10001480_pt1 | contig 14295 bp, 15 predicted proteins | sample JunL225m_MetaG_2_FD_160070 | JGI IMG/M metagenome (GOLD analysis project Ga0194047, IMG submission 160070) | Anoxic zone freshwater microbial communities from boreal shield lake in IISD Experimental Lakes Area, Ontario, Canada - Jun2016-L221-5m | ecosystem: Environmental > Aquatic > Freshwater...
CGGATGCGTAGTTTTAGCGACAAACCGCTGGTAATAGGTTTCGGTATCAGTCGTCACGAACATTTTGTTCAGGCTACTGAGTTGGCAGATGGGGCGGTTTGCGCCAGCGCTTTGTTGGATGCTATTGAGAAAGCACCGGAGAGCCAATTGATAGAAACAGGCGCAAACTTTATCAGAAATCTGACCGGGGCGAGCAAAAATTAAGGCTTGCCAAATCTTTTAAAATCAAAATGCCAGAATATTAGTTTGTTTAGTTTTCGAGAGGAAAATTTTTAGAGAGATGGTTATCTGCAAAACGAAAGCCGAAATAGCTGAAATGCGTGAAGCCGGACGCATTGCAGGACATACGCTGGATGTGCTGGAAAAAAATATTCGTCCCGGCATAACCGCTAATGAATTGGATAAAATTGCCGAGGAGACAATCCGCTCGCAGGGTGGTACCCCCACTTTTAAGGGTTACGACCCCGGACAGCGCGGCTATGACCCAAAATTCAGAGGTTACAACGGCTATCCCAGCACGATTTGTATCTCTTTCAATGAAGAAATCGTACATGGTATTCCAAGCAAACGCGCTTTAAAAGAAGGCGATATTATCGGAATTGATATTGGCGCAACTTATAAGGATTGGGTTGGGGATACCGCTCGCACCTTTATGGTTGGAAAAGTATCAGATGAAGCCCGGAAATTGGTAGAAGTAACCGAACAGTCGCTTCATATTGCTATCGAAAAGATGCGGCTTGGTAATTATTTATTTGATATTTCAAATGCTATAGCTGATTACGTGGATAAGTTCGGATACGGCATTGTTCGCGATTATTGTGGTCATGGGGTTGGTCATCGCATGCACGAAGACCCAAATGTGCCGCATAACCGACAACAAACCCGTGGAATGGCTCTTCGGCGCGGCATGGTGCTGGCGATTGAACCGATGATTAACCTTGGCACTCACCAGACCCGCGTCAAGCCCGATAAATGGACGGTAGTGACCGCCGACGGCTCACTTTCGGCTCACTTTGAACATACGATAGCGATTACCGATGGCGACCCTATAGTCTTAACGTTACCAGAATAGTATTGACAACGGCTATGCTATCATGCCATAATCTTCCACAATCAAATAAGGTTATTGACGGTGAAAGAGACCTAGTAGCACAGCCCGGTAACTTTCAGAGAGCGGTTGATGGGTGCGAAACCGCAGCACTGGTTGTAAGCGAATTACCCTCTGGAGTCGATGATGCAAAGCGGTCAAATGCCGCAAGTAATTTCATCCGGGTGCGCCCGTTACAGCGACGGGCTATTCAACCCACTTTTCAGAGCGGGGGCGTAGCTGTCAAGGTTGTGGCAGAAATGTTACAGCAAAGTAAGGTGGTACCACGAGATGGTTTTGAGGCTTCTCGTCCTTACACTGCAAGCTCAAGGGAGCAAGGCGCAGTGACAGCTAAGGGGCGAGGGTTTTTTTATTTCCCGGTAAATTTACCCCATCACTGCATAAAATTCCCCGAACGCTGGCGTGGTTGGCGTTACTAAACCCGCCGAACCAGATTGTTTTGTTTTTTTCATGCTTAAAACGTTTATAATCTTTAACAACATACGTTGTTAGCCTAGATGAAGGCAGATTGCATCACCTAGGGCAAGAAAGGAAAGCTTTCGATGATTGTAGTGATGAAAACCGGTACCCCTGAACATGAAGTCCAAGAAATTATTAAGCGTATAGAGGAACAGGGCTTGATTGCACATCCCATTTTTGGCGCTGAACGTACCGTTGTTGGTGTAGTCGGCTCGTCTTTCAGACAGGATTTAGCCGATATGTTAAGTTCGGTAGAAGCGGTGGAATCGGTAATACCTGTTAGCAAAAAATACAAGCTCGCCAGCCGTGAATTTCATCCGGTTTCAACTACCTTTAAGGTGGGTGATGTCGAAATCGGTGGCGATGCAGTGGTGGTGATGGCAGGACCTTGCTCGGTGGAGAACGAGGAGCAAATTATTACCACTGCTCGCGCCGTTAAAGCGGCGGGCGCTCGTATTTTGCGTGGCGGAGCATTCAAGCCTCGTACCTCTCCTTACCAATTCCGAGGAATGGGAGAAGATGGGCTGAAATTGCTAGCAGCCGCCCGCGCCGAGACCGGGCTTCCGGTTATTACCGAAGTGCTAACTCCGGCAGATGTTGAGTTGGTAGCGCAATATGCCGATATTTTGCAAATCGGCGCACGCAATATGCAAAACTTTTTGCTATTGGAGGAATGTGGTCGTAGCAATAAGCCTGTGTTGCTCAAGCGCGGCATTAGCGCAACTATCGAAGAATGGTTGTTGGCGGCGGAATACATCCTTAACGCGGGCAATAAAGAAGTAATGCTTTGTGAGCGTGGCATTCGGGGCTACGATACAATGACCCGCAATATCTTTGACTTAAGCGCCGTACCGTTGGTGAAGAAGTTGAGCCACCTGCCGGTAATCGCCGACCCTAGCCATGCTACCGGCAAATGGTATTTGGTAGAACCGATGGCGATGGCATCAATAGCTTGTGGCGCTGATGGCTTAATCATTGAAGTGCATCCAAACCCTGACCACGCTCTCAGCGATGGTCCCCAATCGCTTACTCTGGAGAATTTTGCGAAACTTATGCCCAAAGTGGATAGAATTGCCGCAGCCACCGAAAGATATGTTCTTCCTCGACTTTCGCAAGCAAGATAATTATTTAGAGTTGGAATTATAAAAGCAGGGGCGATAAAAGCCCCTCTTTTTAGTTGCGTTGCGTTCTAAATTTTGTGGGCAGCTTTGGTATAACGCTCGGATATGCACTGCAATAGGTGGGATTGCTTTCAGTATTCTGATAGCTCAAATTCAAGCGGCTATAGTTGCGCCCATCCCATCACAAATAGTTCACGGGTAGTCAAGCGGGCGCTGGCTTTACCTACACCCGCTACTTCTTCTAGCAGCAATTTTAAACGCTCTGGGCTATAGCGAATTTTGAGTATTCCTCTAACACGCCCATCCTTGAATTCGTGTTGCTGCATCTCCTCCTCCGATTGGTTGGGAAACGGCGCAGACTCAAGCACAAGGATATGACCACCCGTACGCAAAACTCTTTTAACTTCTTGCAAAAACTCTGCTGTTCTATCGTTTGGAACATGCCCAAGCCAAAAGCTCAGCAAAACGCCATCAAAACTGTGACTGTCAAAAGGGAGTTGGTAAGCATCCCCCTGTAGCAAGCTAACCCCATTAACCAATTCCAGTTCCAAAAGCCTAGAATGCGCCATTTCTAGCATTGCGCTCGACCAATCTAAAGCTACAATATGTGCGTCAGAAGGTAACGTACGGGCGAGATGCGAAAACCACCAACCCGTGCCGCAGGCAAGGTCAAGAGCGCGTATTCCGCTAGTATGCGGCAAACTCGCGGCGAAATAGGTCACTTCTCTGCTGAGTTCGTGAACTTGCGCCAGAAAAATGGCGTTGGAAGAAGGCTCGTAAAATTTGCCATGCCGAGTCCAATAATCCTCATATTCGGCGGCGGTTTCATGATAATAGAGGCGCATTGCCTCGTCTAATTGGTCAATCATGCGTTACCTTGCTACCCTTTCTATTTACCCTGAAATTGTACCACAAGGGCATTGGTAGAGGGCTGAGATGATTCAGCGGTTGATTCACTGAATCGATTCATGAATCAATCAGCATGCTGATTCAGGCTGAATTAGAATCAAAACAAACTCACTATACCGCGCAACTGAATGTATATACATTCAGGAGGTAGTAAAATTGACATAAAATTCGTTATAAAAATACCCTTAAACCCCTTTTCTCGTTTTACATAATGTGCTAAAATAACATCAATTAAAAGCCTTGCGTTAAAAGAGGGTGTATATGATGCAGAAAAGGATTGACGAATTCCTTAAGTCTCTTACGGACGAGAAGGACTTTTCTGACAACACTTTAGCGGCATACAGTAACGATTTGACCCAGTTTCGGCAATTTCTTCAGAATGAAATCAACCTAGAGTTAATTGCCGATAACGTGACCCAACTTGATTACCCTTTTGAGTCCAATGGAAGTGGCGCAAAACGCTCAAATGCGCGGAAGCGGCATACTGCTGAGCCTTCCAACGGAACCAATGGGCATTATGTTCATATGGCTGAACCGGTTAAGCTAATTAATGGTCGGCATTATGATAGTGATTATGGTTCGGAACTGGAAATTGCTGCTGAAGATAAAGTTGTCGCAGGTGGGGTTCAGGGACGTAAGCTAGGAATATCCGAAAGAAACAAAGCTCTTACCGACTGGCATGAAATCGGTAAAGAGGATATTATGGATTACATTATGTTTCTTAAGGAACGCGCCTATGCTACTTCTACTGTAGCACGCAAAATTGCAGCTATCAAGTCCTTCTTTCATTATCTGGCAGCTCATGGAGTGGTTGATTTTGACGCAACCGAACACCTTGATTCGCCTAAAGTTAACAAATACCTGCCAAAAGCTATTTCGGTAAACGAAATCCATCTTTTGTTAGAGCAGCCTGATAAGCACCAAACCCCTGAGGCAGTGCGTGATAAAGCGATGCTTGGGTTGTTGTATGCTACCGGGATGCGTGTTACCGAATTGGTTTCATTAGATTTGGAAGATGTTGATTTGGCAGGTGGCAAGGTTAAGTGTTTGGGTAAATCTAATAAATCGCGCATGATTCCAATTCCTGAGGAACAACACCTTAGCCTTGTAGCGTATTTAAATGTGGTACGTCCTCATTTGGTGGGTACGAATAACGAAATTGCCATTTTTGTTAATCATCGCGGCAAAAGGTTGACTCGTCAGGGCTTCTGGCTAATTTTGAAAGCCTATGCCAATCAAGCCGGAATTTCAGATATTACTCCTCATACTTTGCGGCATAGCTTCGCCGCTCATATGCTGGGAGACGGTGAGAATCTTAGAAGGGTACAGGAATTACTGGGGCATGCTAGCATCAGTACCACCCAGATTTATACCCAGCTTAATGCACAAACGCGCCATTCTGACCCCAACCGGGTTATTAGCATCGGCGGTAAGGAAGTGGCTATTAACGCAGGGGATGAGACTCCCACAACTCCTCCCAAACGAGGTAGGGGGAGACGCAAGGCAGTAATTGCCGCAACCGGAAGTTAGCCTCTGACCAATTTCCCATTGGACTGGGAAATCAAAATGGTATAATGAAATCCGGTTCAGGTGAGCCGGATTTTTTAATTTCTAAGGAGAGATGCTAACAATGGGTTTGAAAGAACAATTACAAGCGGATATGGTTGCTGCGATGAAAGGTGGCGACAAAGCTCGTACCGATGCTGTGCGTTTGATAAAGGCGGCAATTCAGCGTTTTGAGCTTGACCACACCGACTCAAAAAGCCCGCTCTACGGCAAGCCAATTACGGAAGATGATTATCTTGGAGTAGTAGCTAAGGAAATCAAACAGCGGCGAGAGTCGATTGAGCAGTTCCGAAAGGGCAATCGCGAGGATTTGGCAGAGAAGGAAGAGGCTGAAATACGAATCTTTGAAGTATATTTGCCTCTTCAACTTACGCGGGATGAAATTGTTCAGCTTGTAAGCTCTATAATTGAGCGGGAAGGCAAAGAATTCAAGAAAGTGATGCCTTTAGCGGCGAAAGAATTTAAAGGCAAAGCGGATGGAAAACTGGTAAGTGAGGTTGTACGCGAACTAACCAGCTAAAAGCCCGGCAACTGCTTCTGGGCAGTTTCGAGGAGGCGCTTATGGAACGTCTGCGAAAACTAATATTGGTGTTAGTGGTGTCGGTTACTTTTCTTTTGAGTGCTTGCGATGATGCGCCTGAACAAGGTAATAAAAGCCAGTATGTGCAGGATGCTATCAATGCAGTCAACGGCGGAACGCCTATACCTGTCCCAACCGTTGACCCGCAACAAATAATAAATCTGCAATTGTTTTTGGGACAGGTGGATTATTCTCGTCAGAAAGACCCACCCCCAAAGGTGGTACTATTCGTTCTAAATACTGGCAGAACTACTATTTACATCAGTTCTTGTGAAGGCACGATTTTACAGCGCAATGAAAATTCTACTTGGATAAATATTGCTGCGGCGCGTCCATGCGGAACCAAGCCCCAACCGCTTGAACTTAAACCCGGTCTTGAATATAATCTATCATTCGAGTTTCTGAAAGCGAGTCCTTATAAGGGTCAGAGTTTTTATGTGGATGGGAAATACCGTTTGGTGGTGAATTATGCCATTGCTTGCCCGCTTGCCAATGCGGATTACTCGCAATGTATAAATCGTAATTGGGTCGCTTCGTCCGAATTTGATTTGCTTCAAATGCCTAAATAAAGCTTACTAATCAAGGAGAACAAGGAAAAAGCCGGTGGGCGAAATCTGGGATGAATTGGTAAAGTATTTTACAACTGGAAAATCGGGCAACTCGCTGGTGGACATCCTGCTGTCAATATTTGTATTTTTGTTTTGGTTGCTCTTGTTATTGTGGCTTGGTCATATCTCTCGACGCGCCCTTCAGAAATTTGCCGTCCGCAATAGCCGCAACCCTAATCTGGGAGTGCTGCTTGGCAATATAGCCTACATGTCGTTCCTTACGCTCGCACTCCTATTAGCTATAACTTTTCTGACTGGTGCTTCAATCAATAATATATTTACCTTTCTGGGCTTTGTCGGCGCCGGACTTGGCATTGCCCTTCGTGATGTAATATTAAGTATTATTGCGGGAATCTGGATATTGTTGGAAAAGCCTTTCAAAATTGGAGATATTATCAAGGTAAAAGAGGTGGAAGGGCGCGTAACCGGCATTCATATTCGCACCACTCATTTGAGGACTCTAACCGATATACCACTGATAATTCCTAACTTCATTCTTTTTTCAGAAATTGTCACCAATCAATCTGATGGGGATAAAAAGCAGGTAATCTTGCGCCTTATGTTGCCCGCTACTATTTCCTATGAGGATTTAAGGGCGCAAGTTAAAGAAGCAGTTCAAAAACTTGAAAAAGTGGATGAGTTCAGTCGTGGTGAACCTGCACTCTATCTAGAAAGAATCCGGGGTGATAGGATGCTGATTAGAATTGAACTTCCGGTTTCCTATACCACCGACCAACAATTTGGTACGCTGGCTGGCTATGCAATCAGACTACTTTTGCCGGAAGCGGAAATACTTTCAATTGAATAGAGAGGCAGAGATTATTGCAGCGTATCGGCATAATTGGCGGCACTTTTGACCCGATTCATACCGGGCATTTGATTATAGCGCAGGAAGTCGCTTGGCGGCTTGGTTTAGATAAGGTCTTATTTGTTCCGGCGGGTAATCCGCCCCATAAACGCAACCAACTGGTCACTGAGGCGTATCATCGCCTTGAAATGGTACGGCTGGCTATAGAAGGAAATTCGCTCTTTGAGCTTTCAATGGTGGATGCTGTCCGGGTTGGTTATTCTTATACTGCTGATATGCTGGAAGAACTTAGCCTTGAATTCAAAGACTCCGAGTTATACTTTATAATCGGTGCGGATGCTGCTTCCGAACTGGTAAATTGGCATAAACCGGAAAAAGTGCTTGAACTGGCTCAGCTCGCGGTGGTGAGTCGTCCCGGCTATAACCTTAATCTCGATGATTTAAAAGAGCGATTTCCTGAAATTCAAAGCCGCATGGTGTTGCTTGACTCTGCTATGATACAATTGGCAGCAAACCAGATTCGCCAGTATGTGCAGAAAGGTGAGTCGATTCGTTATCTTGTTCCGCCTTCGGTAGAAGCCTATATTTATAGGGAGCGGCTTTACTCTTCGCCTGAAAGTTCAAAATAAAGAGGTCTAATGTGATTTCAAATAGATTTAAGCCTTTGGCATTAATTTTGGCACTATTTGCTATCATTAATTTACTGGTAGCATGCGGCAGCGAAGCCTCTGCTACCCTTACTCCCGCTCTTACTACGCTTGCCACTACTAATATTTCTAACACGACTACGGCGCTTCAAACCGCTGCTACTATTGCTACGACTGCTATCACGCCAACCACCGCCGCTATAATCGCTTCTACGGTAGCGACAAGCCCAAAGCCAACTCCAACAATCGGAAATGTTTATCCTTCGGGACCTGCTCCAACTGCGGCTATGCCTGCGGGTGGTTTAGTGTCTGTGCAGTTGCAGATACCAGAGCAATTACGCAAGCGCAGTTTTACTGTCTCCCACACCTTGAATTTACCCGCCGGGTTTTCTGCTTCACTTTACGCCTTGCTGGATGAAGGGGTGCGCTTTATGACCCTCAGCCCGGATGGGGTAGTGTTTGTTAGCGAAATGGGTAGCGGTCAGGTAGCGCTACTAAAGGATACCAACGGGGTGGCAGAGCGGGTCAGTTTCACGGATGGGTTGGATGCGCCGCATGGTCTGGCATTTCATACCAGCAATGGTATTACCTACTTATACGTGGCGGAAATGACTCGTGTGGTGCGGTTCGCTTACCAACCCGGTCAACAACGCGCCGACAAAAAAGAAACCATCGTTACCGGAATACCGGGTGGCGGCAATCATCGCACACGCACGGTTGTATTTGGCAAGGATGGCAAGATGTATCTTTCAGTTGGTAGCAGTTGCAACGTGTGCGAGGAGTCTGACCCACGGCGCGGTTCGGTACTACAATTTAACGATGATGGCACTAACGGGCGCATATTTTCCACCGGACTACGCAACGGGGTAGGTCTGGTGGTGAACCCGTTTACAGGCGAACTCTGGGAAACTGAAAACGGTCGCGATATTATCGGGGATAATATACCACCCGAAGAAATAAATATCTTGGTAGATGGCGGAAATTATGGCTGGCCCTACTGTTATAGTAATGGTGTGTGGGATAGCAACTTTGGTAAGCGCGATCAGGCGTTTTGCAATACCACCACTAAGCCTGTTTTGCCAATGCAGGCGCACAGCGCACCGCTTGGTATTGATATTTACACCGGAAAACAATTCCCGTCAGAATATGTGGGCGATGCCTTTGTAGGCTTTCACGGTTCGTGGAATCGTAACGAAAAGACGGGCTATAAAGTAGTGCGCTTGCGGGTTAAAGATGGTCGCCCGGTAAGCTACGAAGATTTTGCAACGGGTTGGCTGGTAAATGGTCAAATCTGGGGTCGCCCGGTAATGCCAATGATGACGGCAGACGGTAGCCTTTTGGTAAGCGATGACTTGGCAAATGCAGTTTACAGGATTTCCTATACGGGGCGATAGTTAAAGTCAAGGAGGGGTGAGAGTGGCGATTAGAGCGGTGTTATTAGATTTGGGCGACACTCTGATAAGCGGCAATATCACTAGCGGTGATACCGAAACGGTCTGGGAGGAAGTTTATTGTACCCTGATAAATCCTTCTCAAACTTCCTCCCTGCCTTCGTTCCTAAACCTGAGAGCTGCCATTAAAGAGCATGTTTATAACAAAATGGAGCAAGTCTGGAAGTATAAAATCGAAAGAGAGCAAGATGCACTGGAAATGTACAGCATTGCTTTTGCGGCGACAGGTTTTGAGGTAGATACTTGCTTTATTCATAGGGTGCTAGAGTTGGAACACAAATTGCTATATCGGCATTTGGTTCGAGTAGGTCCCACCGTTTTTCCCACGCTTCAACACTTGCGAGAGCGCGGCTATCTGCTAGGCTTATGCTCTAATTTCTGTAACCTTACCGAAGTGGTATATGAAAGCCTACGGGAAGTAAAGCTACTGGAACAATTTGACCAGCTTGCTGTTTCATGCGAAGTGGGTTGGCGCAAACCCTCGCCTCGTATTTATGCCGCTATTTGCGAAAGACTGGCGGTAACGCCGGAGGAGTGTCTGTTCGTGGGCGACAGGCTTATTGAGGATGTAAAAGGCCCACAAGAATATGGTATGCGGGCTATCCTAACGCATGAGTTCAGACAGGAAGAGCCTACCCCTGAGATACTGCCCTTTGCCGTGATTACTCGACTGGATCAACTTCTTGAGCATGTTGAGGAATGACAGCTTTTACCGCGTTTGTTATAATAAAATTATTATACTGGACGTTAAGAAGTAGTGTACCCTTATCTAAGAATATAAAAGGAGTTTGAGAAAGATGGCTCAGAACAAGAACGATGCGGTTATAGTAAGCGGGGTGCGTACCCCACTTGGCAAGTTTGGCGGTACTTTGGCAGATACACCTGCTAGTAAGTTGGGCGCTATTGTGATTTCAGAGGCGTTGCGCCGCGCTGACATCAAGCCGGACCAGATTAGCGAAGTAATAATGGGAAACGTTTTGCAAGCCGGTCAGGGCATGAATCCGGCTCGTCAGGCTACCCTGAAAGCAGGCTTGCCTGTAACCATACCTGCTTTGAGCATAAATAAAGTCTGCGGTAGCGGTATGAAAGCGGTTATTTTAGCGGCTCAGGCGGTGCAATTAGGCGATGCCGATATAGTAGTAGCCGGTGGTCTTGAAAATATGAACCAAGCGCCTTACTTGCTGCCCAAAGCTCGCAACGGGTATCGTATGGGTAATGGCGAAATCATTGACTCGATGGTCAATGACGGTTTGTGGGATATATTCGAAAATTACCACATGGGTATCACTGCCGAGAACGTAGCTAAAGAATATGACATTTCTCGCCAAGAACAGGACGAATTTGCCTTACGCAGCCAGCAACGAGCGGCGGCGGCTATCGCGTCGGGTCACTTCAAGGCTGAAATCGTGCCGGTAGAAATCAAGACTAAAAAAGAAACCGTTCAGTTTGATACTGACGAGGGTGTACGCGGCGATACTACTCTTGAAGGTCTTACCAAGCTGAAACCAGCATTTCAAACGAATGGCGGTACTGTAACGGCGGGTAATTCCAGCAGCATAAATGATGGTGCTGCTGCCTTGGTAATAATGAGCCGCGCTAAAGCCGAATCGCTGGGCTTGAAACCGCTGGCGACAATTCGCGGATATGCCAGCGCTGGGGTTGAACCTCGCGTTATGGGCATCGGACCAGTTCCTGCCAGCAAGAAAGCCCTTGAGAAAGCCGGGCTGACCGCTTCCGATATTGAACTGGTAGAAGCCAATGAAGCTTTTGCAGCGCAGGCTTGTGCCGTTGGTAAAGGACTGGGCTTGAACGGTGACATCGTAAACGTTAGCGGTGGTGCGATTGCGTTAGGTCATCCGATTGGAGCGAGCGGCGCACGAATCATTGTCACCTTGCTTTACGGCTTGCAGCGTTTGGGCAAGCGCACCGGTCTTGCCACCCTTTGCATCGGCGGTGGGCAGGGTATCGCGGTGGTGGTTGAGCGCGAATAGCTTTTACCAGAAATGTGAGGGATGCGGGATAATCGTCCCCATCCCTTTTTCTTTTGACCTTCTATTTTTTGAATCTGAAAAATCATGATTTCATCAAGAACAGAACTTTCTGACATTCTCGAACCGGGGGTAAAACTGTTAATAGTGGGCTTTAACCCCTCGCTGGTGTCGTGGGATAAAGGGCATCACTACGCCAACCCCGTCAACAACTTTTACCGCTTGCTGTATCAATCGGGACTGACCCCGCGCTTGCTCAAGCCGGATGAGGACGGCTTGTTACCGCAATACGGTATTGGGCTGACCAATTTCGTACTACATATCCCGTCTGCCAACGAAAGCAAAGTACCCGCTTCCGTATATCGCGCCGGAATTGAAGGGCTGGACGAAAAAGTTAAACGCTATAGCCCCAAACTGATATGCTTTAACGGCATGAAGCTATATTGCTATTATTTCAATAAGAAACTGCCAGGCTTTGGTTTGCAGCAAGATACAGTGGCAGGTAAGCCTCTTTTCGTTACGCCAAGCAGCAGCGGTGCAGCAAATATGTACTTTGCGCGACGGCAAGAGCTATATCGTGAGATGAAAGAATTGCTGGACAGTTATGTGTAATAAAAAAGCCCCCTCAAGAAGCTGAAGGGGCGAAAGATTATTGAGCTTGTGGACGTTTGTCCATCTCGATAAAGGCGTAGGCATTGTGATTGTGAATGCTTTCGTCGTTATCGCTTTCCACTGTGAACCAGTCAATACGGGGGTCATCGAGCAAAACCTGAGTCAAATCACGCACCACATCTTCAACAAATTTGGGGTTTTCATAGGCGCGTTCGGTTACGTACTTCTCGTCCACTCGCTTAATCAGCGAATACACCTCACAACTTCCACTTTGCTCGGCGATACTGATTAGGTCTTCTAACCAGACTAATACGTTAGATCGGATTTTAATGGTCACAAAACTGCGCTGGTTATGTGCGCCATACTCGCTAATTTCTTTCGAGCAAGGGCATAAAGTTGTAACCGGAACTTCAACCATCGTGATAAGGTCGGTGCTACCATCGGGTCCCTGCATTGCTGAGAATCCGCATTTATACTCCAGCAAGCTTTTGATACGGCTGACAGGAGCTTCTTTGGTTAGAAAATAAGGAAAAGCTATCTCAAAATGTGCTTCATCTGCGGTCAGTTTTTCGCGCATAGTGGTGAGAATTGTTTCTATATTGGCTGGCTCGATTTCCCCTTCAAATTGATTAAGAATTGCGACAAAACGACTCAAATGTGTGCCTTTGAATTCTTTAGGGAGGGACACATACATATTGATGTCTCCAACGGTGTGTTGCAAACCGTTGTCGCGTTCTTTCACTGCGATGGGAAATCGAATATCCTTGATACCGACTTTATTGATGGCGATGTTTCTTTTATCAGGTCTGCTCTGAATGTCAGGTAAAACCCGATTATTTATTTGAAGCATGTATTTAGTATCCTTCCTAAAAGCTACTCGGCGCAGGTTGGAACAAAGCCCTGAAACCAACATGCAAACCGCGCAGCCTCATAAAAATAAATTTGCGTGTTTATTCTAGTCCAATCAGTTAGCAACTGCAACGGTTAATAAGCAAACTACCATTTATATATCCTTATTTATAACTTCTTTTAGCAATGATTAGTGCGTTGTGAAGGAATCGGCAAAAGTTTATTTTGAGGGTTTTTATTCATCCAGAAAGGGAAAATAAAAAACCCGGCGATTGTTTAGACCGCCGGCTCAGAAGGAGAGAAATTCATATAATTTAGGAGAGAGTTTCATTTTTGAATTGGTAAACCCCAACCGGGTTTTTAGTCTCTATGTGATGCGTAGCTTTAAGGGCAGCTATAGCCAGTGAGGAAGGAAGCGCCCACGCAATCCCTATCAGTAAGCCCATCTGAGCATAAGCAATGCCACGAGTGAAAATCCCGGTAACAAGTTCTATAAAATCTACGGATGGGGCTGCTTTTACCGCATTATTCAAAATTTGAGCGCCTATCACGCAACTGCTCCATATTCCGAAAGCTGCAATTGCAAAGAAAAGAGGAGCTAACAACAACCATACCACCGGATGAAGGTTATGCTCAAGCGCTTTGCGAGTAAAATATCGGGCTACTAGGGCTGCTACCAGAATAATAAAGAGCGGTGCAATTACATTGTAGTTGAAACTACCCATAAAATACAGGTAAGCTGCGGTTACAACCGCACCAGTTAAGGTGAAAACGCTATTGATTTTTTGATTATTACGACTATTCATATGGTTACCCGTTTCAAGTCCCTGTCCCATTTGTCTTGTGATAACTACGTTACTTTATAATTTATCTACTTAAATAATAACTCCCCAACATTACAATTAGTATGACGTAAATCATAATCTATAAATAATAGGCTGAAAGTACCTATTACTTTTGGGTCTGTTACCTTATTTCTATGATTAATTTTTGCCCTTGCTTCTTTTTGGTGCTGGTCTAAGGGTCTAATACTGCTTTGACCTTCGGATAAGGGTGTCAAGCGCATAAAAGCCAAGCTCAAAGTGTTGGCGAGGGTAGTGAAAAATACTACACCGGATACCTCTGTATTGACCTCTCTAGCAAGTCTTAACCTTGCGCTTGGCGTAGATATGAATTATTATCATTTCCAGACAAACGGTAAGAATCCAAAAGAAACGGATCAAGGATGTTTTGTATTAAATGCGGTAAGGAAAACAGGGAAGGGGCAAAGGTTTGCTACTATTGTGGCGCGTTGCTGGTAAACCAAAAACCACCTGAGCCAACCCCGATTGAGAAGGTTGGGGATCAGGTTTCCAGCGATGAAACTACTTCAACTACTTGTTACAAGTGTGGCAAAGAAAACAGGGAAGGGGCAAAGGTTTGCTACTATTGTGGCGCGTTGTTGGTAAAGCCCAAACCGCCGGAATTGGAAAAGGTAGAAACCCCAGCAGTTCAATATCCAACCGAACCGTCTGCCACATTGCCTATAAACAATAATGCGCCGGGTAACTTCCCGCCCTACTATAACCCAACATCTGGAGGTTATCCCC
>Ga0194047_10001484_pt1 | contig 14271 bp, 10 predicted proteins | sample JunL225m_MetaG_2_FD_160070 | JGI IMG/M metagenome (GOLD analysis project Ga0194047, IMG submission 160070) | Anoxic zone freshwater microbial communities from boreal shield lake in IISD Experimental Lakes Area, Ontario, Canada - Jun2016-L221-5m | ecosystem: Environmental > Aquatic > Freshwater...
GTTTGGTATTTGGGGCGGACTTTCAGAGCGCGAACGCCGTCGCCTCAAGCGCCGTTCGGCTTAATTACCTCATCTTCGTTTTAGTGGGTGCCAACTATGGCAACTAAATCTTCAACATCGACAGATGATTTCTTTGTAACAGCAGTATTAGTAACCCACGATGGTGCGACTTGGCTTCCTCGAGTAATCGCAGCACTTTCATCTCAAAGCAGATCAATCAACCGAACTATTGCCGTTGATACAGCTTCTATAGATGCATCCGCGAAACTTGTGACTTCTTCTGGAATCCCTGTCATTAAAGCTGATCGAGAAATTGGCTACGGGGATGCAATTGAACTAGCACTCCAACATTCACCTCGAATATACGAATCTAATTCCCCAGGTAAAGAATGGATATGGCTCATTCACGATGATTGCGCCCCTACCAAGAATGCATTGAACTTGTTAATTGATGCTGTGAAAGACCGTCCACAGGTTGTCATTGCTGGGCCAAAATTAGTTGGCTGGTATGACCATGAGCACCTTCTTGAAGTTGGAGTTTCAATTGCTGGTAACGGTTCTAGGTGGACTGGACTTGAACCTGGTGAACAAAATCAAGGACAACATGATCAAACAAGAGAAGTTCTAGCGGTTAGTACAGCCGGAATGCTCGTCAGACGAGATGTCTTTGAAGAACTTGGAGGGCTTGACCCAAACCTCGCACTTTTTAGAGATGACGTGGATTTAGGGTGGAGAGCTCACGTTGCTGGCTATGGCGTCATTTGTGTAGGCGAAGCAACTGCTTTCCATGCTCAAGCATCTTCCACTGAACGCAGAAGAGTTGATGTCTCGGAAGCCTTTTTGCACCGCCCACTTTTACTTGATCGCCGTAATGCCGCCTATGTTCTATTGGTTAACTCATCATGGTGGATGTTGCCTTGGGTAAGTCTTCAAGTTATTGGTACATCACTGCTGAGGGCATCGTTTGACTTGCTTGCCAAACTTCCAGGCTACGCTGCTGATGAAATTGTTGCTGTTGGACTATTACTCATTCATCCAGCAGAGTTGTTTACGGCACGAAGAGCTCGTAAACAAAAGCGGCTCCTAAGCCCTAACATCATTAAACGTTTTATCCCTCCTCGGGGAAGCCAGGTTCGCGCTGGAATTGACCGAGTTGTTACAACTCTTTCACGTAAATTTCGTGATCACGAATCTGAGCAGCTACAGCCACAAAGCTATGCAGATATTGGAACCATTAATGAGGAATTTGATGAGCAAGATCTTTCTGCGCCGATTAAAACTTCGGTGATAAAAGAAGTTCTCCGTAGACCCGAATTTCTTTCACTGATTATCATCACACTAATCTCTTTTATTGCGGGCCGAGCCCGCTTTGGTTCTATATCAGGAGGCGCACTGGGAGTATCTCCTGGAAGCGGCTTTGACCTGCTGCGTTCCTATGTAAGTTCTTGGCACCAGGTTGGAATGGGTTCAGCCATATCAACTCCTCCATGGGTTGCACTTACTGGTCTTGCTGCAATTTTAAGTTTTGGCCACCTTCCCTTACTGATCTCAGCGCTATTTCTTTTTACACCACCACTTGCCTTTTATATTTTCTACTCTTGCATGCGCAACATTTTAAATACTCGAATTGCAGCCACCATCGGGGCTTGCGTATACGTTTTGACGCCACTCCTTTGGGGATCGCTCAACCAAGGTCGCCTTGATACCTTGGTCTTTTATCTCATTGCCCCTTGCTTTCTATTTATACATCCATTTTCAGCAGATATTGATACAGCATCTTGGCGCAGAGTATTTGCTATCTCACTTTTTGCTGGGGCAATTCTCTCTTTCTCCCCGCTACTTTTAGCACTCTGGTCCATTGGTCAAATTGTTCTAATGGTTCAGAAATTTCTTACGGCTCGCTCATCACTAAAAACTCAGTCATTTTTTGATACTTTAGAAAGCGAAGAATTCAGACCAGTTCTTCGTAGATTAGCAATGCTCCTTGTTCCAATGTCTATCACTTTGCCTTGGTCAGCTTCTCTTATTGTCCACCCCACACATTTTCTCGTTGCCCCAGGAATTCCGGTCTCTTCCGGTGGCCTCTCACATGTCCTTTTACTCAACTCTGGGGGCGTTGGTGCACCGCCGATCTGGCTCGTTGCCCCTCTCGTCTTTTTCTTAATTGCAGCGCTACTCATTCGTGCTCTCCACCTCCAAGGATTATTTGCATCAGGTCTTCTTTCATTAGCGATTTTTCTTAACATTTATCATGTAAGTGGAAATGGCGCAGTTGCAAGTGTGTGGATTGGTCCGCTGCTCCTCGTCATATCGATAGCGATCATTCCTGCCGTCTTGCTCCAAGCAGAAAAAGTGATCCCGACTCTGCGTGATAGCCGATTTGGATTGACTCATATTGCCGTTGCTGGCGCAGCAGTATTTACCGCGGTTTCTGCGGTTGCGATGGTTATCTGGATTTGCGCCGGCACATCTACATCACTTGTTAAAGCTGACCAACCAGCAGTAGTACCTGCATTTGTTTCTGCACTTGAAGGTACTTCAATTCGCCCTAAAACTCTTGTGATTGATTCAAACTTACAAGGGACTTCTTACTATGTTTCACGAGGAAGCGAAGTGGAATTAGGAGATGCAGATGTTGCTTCTCTGGTTCCACTTGCCGTTCAGGATGCAATTAGTCAGTTAGTCACTGAAGGCAGTGGGGCCTCAGGAAAAGTTTTGGGAAGCTTTGGAATTCAGTATGTTTTCGCTAAAGCCCCAGTATCAGCATCACTTGCACGGTCAATCGATGGTGTTGGCGGTTTTACACGGATGTCGGCTACATCTGCAGGAGATATCTGGAAAGTTGTTGGAGCGGCGCCAAGAGTGATGTTCACAAACTCAGCGAACGAAAGCTTCCTCATACCAGCAAGCCCAATTGGAGCAGCTGCAGTGATCAACGGCCCAGGGCTGGTTACTGTCGCAGAAAAGTATGACAAGCGTTGGCATATGTTGCTCGACGGCACTCAAGTCCCGATTCAGCATTCCCAAGGTGATTTGCCAGTCTTTACTGCAACACATGGCGGACATGTAGTCATCCTTTTTGATGGAACAATTCATCGGGCATTGATTTCTTTGCAATTTCTATCGCTCATTATCGTGATTGTCATGGCTTTGCCGTGGGGTCGCCGTCGCCGTGAAGTTCCTATTGAGGAGCTGGTATGAAAACTATCAAATTGAGCATCCCAAAAGTTAGATTGAATTTTTCTTTTCGTATGCTCCTTGCGCCAGCTTTGCTGCTTGTCATCTCTTTAGTTGCGATGCTTGTCCCTCAGACAAAGCAAGCACTAACTATTTCTCATGACTATCCTGCCGTCATTTGCCCGGGCGCACTTTCAGGTGGGACGCAGATAATTTCTCTTCCTGCAAAGAAACTACAAATTAGAGGGGTCGGATCAAAGTCTTTAAAGCCATTTACAACCTCTCTCACCCAGTTGGGCTCAAACTCAAATCCAACATATGTATCTGGAAACTCTGGATCTGAGATTGCATTCAACACTATCGCTGGATCAATTAGCGCAGCTGCGGTGTGTAGCGTTGGAGAGCCGGTGGAATGGTTTATTGGCGGCTCAGCAGGTGTCACAAGCGCCGGTGTTCTCAACATAGTTAATAGTGGACTGAGTGAATCAAGCGTCATGATCTATCCGTTCACTTCCAAGGTTGCACTTGCCCCAATCCCTGTCAAGGTAAAAGCGAACTCAGATTCGAAAATTTCACTTTCTAGCATTGCTCCTGGTGAGAGTTCGGTAGCACTTAAAGTAGTCACTCAATCTGGGCGGGTAACGAGCTTTTTACTTGATCACCAAAAGCAGGGACTACGCGAGATAGGCGCAAGTTTTGTTAATCCAGTTTTCACACCTACAAAGACTGTATTCATAGGCGGACTCTTTAACGGAACTTCAAAGAGCGCTTCTTCCTCGCACCTGATGCGCTTCTTAGTCCCAGGAAGCATTAATGCAAATATTTCAATTACGCTTTACTCAGGCGATGGCTCGTTTACCCCACTGGGATTTGATCAGTTATCAATCACACATCAAAAAGTCACCGACATTGAACTCCCAACGCTCAATATTTCTTCACCCTTTGGAATCGAAATAACTTCTGATCAACCGATCTTTGCCTCTACTCTTACAAATCCACAGGCTCGAGGTGGCAGAGACTACGCATGGGCCACGCAACTTTCTCCTATCTCTAAATTTGCACTCAACCTTGCTGGTAACTCGGCAAGCTTTGTCTTTATGGGTAAGAAAGTTTCATTAGGACTGAGTTGGCAAGGTGCAAATGGAAAGACTAAGCGTGCGACTTTGAATAGCCCTGATGTTGCCGTTTGGAAACCAACAGAAACAATCCGAGGCTTAACCATCACCCCAAGGGTTAAAACACCGATCTATGGTGGAGCGGTGCTTATGAATCCAGGGGGAACTTCTTTAAACTATCTACCGTTAGTTTCGAATCAAGTACTTGCTGGAGCTTCACTGCCAACGCTGGATATTCGGACACTCACCCACGATTAATCTGGCGCGTCTGTTAAATCCACAAGTTTATGAGGCTGAACCGATAGCCTTTATATTGTGAGAACACCTCAGCGATCAACTAGAACTTGCTCCCGTGCAAGTTGTCGCACTCCTGCAAGCATGACCCTCACATACATTTATTCAGATTCAACAGCGGTTCTTGGACCACTAGCCACATTTGCTGAACCACATGCATACGACTTATGCCCACTTCACAGTGAAAAGCTCACAGTGCCAAATGGTTGGTCTGTTGTTAAATCTGATATCCAAACTGACAGCGTTGGTCCCAATGAAGATGACTTAATGGCAATTGCGGATGCAGTCAGAGAAGTTGGCACAAGTCAGGTTCAAGCTAATCTTGTTGAAACCAAGCCATCTGAAATTGGTCGTAGAGGGCACTTACGCGCACTGCCTTCAAACTAAGGTTCCTTCAGAGATATGTTCACTATTGAGCAACTTGATAAAGTAATAAAAGCTTATGATGTTCGAGGTCTTGTTAACAAAGAGATCACCGCTGACTTTTCATTTGTCTTAGCAACTGCCTTTGCTCGTTTTCTCCAAGAAGAGCGAGAACCGGGGACTGTCGTTATTGGTCAAGATATGAGGCCATCATCTGAACCCCTTGCATCAGCATTTGCTGATGGCATCACCTCTCAAGGATTAGATGTGATTCGCATTGGCTTGGCATCAACGGATATGTTGTATTTTGCTTCTGGTTCCTTAAATGTTCCGGGAGTTATGTTTACGGCTAGCCATAATCCTGCTGCATATAACGGTATGAAATTGGCAAAAAGTGGTGCTCGCCCAATTGGATCGGATTCAGGACTCAACAGAATTAAAGACCTTATGACTAAAGGTGTTCCGATTAATAGTCGTGGTATTGGGCGCATTACCGAAAGAAACATGCTCCCAGAATATGTTGACTTTTTATTAAGTCTATTTGGCAAGAAAGAATTCTCAGGAAAGCGTAAATTAAAAGTAGTTATTGACGCTGGTAACGGCATGGCTGGCTACACAGCGCCTGCAATCATGGAGCGCTTAAATGTCGAAGTAATCCCCTTGTATTTTGAGCTAGATGGAGATTTTCCTAACCATGAAGCGAACCCACTTGATCCTAAAAATCTTAAAGACCTTGTGAAGGAAGTAAAAAAGAGTAATGCAGATATTGGCCTTGCTTTTGATGGAGATGCTGACCGGTGCTTTTTGGTTGATGAAAACGGAGACCTCGTTAACCCGTCGACCCTCACTTCTTTAATTGCAATCCGCGAACTGAAGCGGAAGCCTGAGTCTAAAATTATTTACAACCTGATTTCATCACAGGCAGTTCCTGAAATTGTTAGTGAGCATGGGGGAGTACCTATCCGGTCAAGGGTCGGCCATTCATATATTAAGAAAATGATGGCAGATACTGGAGCAATATTTGGTGGAGAACATTCAGGGCACTTTTATTTTGCTGACTTTTGGAAGGCAGATTCTGGAGCTCTTGCCGCTCTTTATGCGATTGCCGAATTATCTGCATCAAAGAAAACTCTTTCAGAATTACTTGCGCCACTGAATCGATACGTTTCAAGTGGGGAAATCAACACAAAAGTATCTGACCCCCAAGCCGCCGTGAATTTTGTTAGAGAGTCCTTTAAGCAAGATTATGCAATAGATGAGCTCGATGGAGTCACCGTGACTGGCCCTGACTGGTGGTTTAACGTAAGGCCTTCTAACACCGAGCCACTGCTCCGACTTAATGTTGAGGCTAAAACCCCTGAGCGCATGAAGCAAGTCAGGGATCAGGTCCTAGCCCTTTTCAGGTAATGTTGCGCCATACCTAAAGGCCATCAGATTTCATAAGGAGCACTTGTGTCAGTTGAAACAAAAGTAGGACATGATATTGCGAACGCATCATTAGCTGCTGAAGGAAAGAAAAAGATTGAATGGGCAGAGCGCAATATGCCTGTGCTGGCACAGATCAAAGCTCGCTTTGAAAAGGAAAAGCCATTTACAGGTATTCGTATCGCTGCTTGTATGCATGTGACTACAGAGACAGCAAACCTGATGCGCGCTCTTAAAGCTGGCGGAGCAGAACTCGCACTTTGTGCCTCAAATCCTCTTTCAACTCAGGATGACACCGCTGCTGCGCTTGTTCATGAATATGGAATTAATGTTTTTGCTCGCAATGCTGTTGACCGTGATGGCTACTACGGACACCTCAACTCTGCATTAGATATCAAACCAAATCTTGTATTTGATGATGGTTGCGATCTTGTAAACACCCTCCACACCACTCGTACTGAACTCATTGATGGAATTATGGGTGGGTGCGAAGAGACAACGACAGGTGTTATTCGTTTAAGTCAGATGACAAAAGATGGTGCACTGAAATTCCCTATGATCGCAGTCAATGACACTGATACAAAGCATATGTTCGACAACCGCTTTGGAACTGGTCAATCAACAATGGACGCAATTTTCCGTGCAACCAACGGCTTGATCGCTGGAAGTACTTTCGTAGTCCTTGGTTTTGGTTATTGCGGTAAGGGTGTTGCAGAACGCGCACGCGGTATGGGTGCAAACGTCATTGTCACTGAGATTGACCCAACTAAAGCACTTGATGCCCTCATGCAGGGATATCGCGTAGTAGATTCATTCGAAGCTGCAAAACTTGGAGATTTCTTCGTTACCGTCACAGGTAACCGCGATGTATTGCGCGAGGAGCATTTCGCAGTAATGAAAGATGGCGCAATTTTTGCAAATGCTGGTCACTTTGACATTGAAATTGACGTTGCCTGGCTTGAGAAGAATGCCAAACAAAAGAAGCGTATTCGCCACCAGACAGATGAATATGTATTAGCCGATGGTCGCCGCTTACTGCTTATTGCAGAAGGTCGCTTGGTTAACCTTGGCGCTGCTGAAGGTCATCCAGCCTCAGTTATGGATATGTCATTTTCTGATCAAGCCCTAACAGCCGAATGGCTGATTAAATCTGCAGCAGGACTTGGCGCCGGTCTGCATGATGTTCCAACACATATTGATAAAGAAGTTGCTCGCCTTAAGTTGGAAAGCATGGGCGTTTCAATCGATTCCCTTACTCCGGCTCAAGAACTGTATTTGAACTCTTGGGAGCACGGTAGCTAATGACTCTGATCATGGTCGTCGATGACGACCAAGATCTTGCGGAAATGCTTGGCATCGTCCTTACGGGGTCTGGCTATGAAGTTGATTTAGTAAGTTCTGGTGATCAAGTAATGACACTTTTTGATACGCATCAACCCGATCTTATTTTGTTGGATGTAATGCTTCCAGGAATGGATGGGGTTGAAGTCTGTAAAGCGGTTCGAGCAAAATCGATGGTTCCTATTGTTATGTTGACAGCTAAAGGCGATACACAAGATGTTGTTCTTGGGCTAGAAGCCGGCGCGGATGATTACATGGTGAAGCCTTTTAATCCGAATGAGCTCATCGCTCGCCTAAAGGTTCGCTTGCGCCGCACAGGTGTTAACACAGGAGCAACGCAGCTCACTATTGGCGATGTAGTTATTGACCAAGTTGCACACACGATTATAAAAAATAGCAAGACGATTCCTCTTACACGTCTTGAATTTGATTTATTACTAGCACTTGCGCGTGAACCTGGTCGAGTCTTTACCCGCGAAGCTTTACTTGATGAGGTCTGGGGTTATCAAAATGCGACGGACACACGATTGGTGAATGTCCACGTTCAGCGCCTTCGCGCCAAGATTGAAGCAGATGTAAATAACCCGCTAATTATTCAAACTGTTCGCGGGGTGGGATACAAGGCGGGCGTATGAAGTTTCTAAGTGATCGCTGGAGAACTTCACTTTTATTTAGAGTCATCTCCACAACATTTGTACTCTCTATTTTGCTTATTGGAGCAACGGGTAGTGCACTTTATTTTCAAATAGCGAATGGCATTTATAAAGAAAAAACTAATGGGTCGGTTGTTGAAGCGCAGTCACTTATTCAATTCTCACAAGAGCAACTGTATTCAACGGAGTATATTGCTAAGATAAAAGTTAAAGATGTTATAGCCAATATTGTTCGCTCCACAGATCAAACTCTTACATCATCACCCCGAGATGTTGTTTTAGTAGGAACACCAATTAAGAACCGTAAAAATGATTTGTATAACAGCTCTTCTGGGGGCGTTCCAGTTAATGGGATTCCAGCTAGCCTTCGAAAACAAGTAGAGCACTCAAAGAAAATAGAATGGGCAAGAGATTTCATTCGCTTCAGTGATGGAAATAAATCTGATGCCATTATTGTGGGAGGTCTTATCGATATCCCAAATCAACCTTCTTATGAGCTCTACTATGTATTCCTTTTAACTGAACAAGAAACAATTCTTAGTTTGGTTCTAAGCCTTTTTTGGTTTACCGGAGTGTTTCTTATTTTGCTCATTGGGCTCTTATCTTGGTATGTCGTGGGGCAAACAGTTAACCCTGTGCGCGCAGCAGCTCAGATTGCGGAGATGTTAACGGCAGGTGATCTTGATCGACGAATGACCGTGCATGGCAAGGATGAGATGGCAAGACTGGCAATTTCATTTAATGAAATGGCAGTGTCAATGCAGCAGCAGATCTCACGTTTGGAGAATTTGTCACGTTTGCAACAGCGGTTTGTATCTGATGTTTCTCATGAGTTGCGGACACCTTTGACCACCATTCGAATGGCTTCCCAAGTAATTTTCGATGAAAAAGAGAAGCTGGATGCCTCCGCAGCAAGAAGTGCGGAACTTTTGATGTCACAGATCGCGCGTTTTGAACTTCTCCTCACAGATTTGCTAGAAGTGAGCCGATTTGACGCAAGCGCTTCAATACTTGAAGGTTCTCCAGTTGATATCAAAGCGCTGGTCAGTCGCACAATTGATCAACTTCAGCCTGAAGATGTTCATCAGATCAAGAGTGATTTCCCAAGCAATGACGTAGTGGCAGAAGTAGATCCCCGGCGCATTGAGCGAATTATGCGCAACCTTATTGCTAACGCAATCGACCACAGCAGAGAAAAACCGATAGTCATTACCATTAAAGATAGCCAAAATGAGGTTGCAATTGGAGTAAGAGACTTTGGAATTGGATTTAACGGGAGCGAAGCGAAGCGTCTATTTGACCGTTTTTGGAGAGCTGACCCATCACGTTCAAGAATTCGTGGAGGAACGGGCTTAGGTCTATCTATCTCACTTGATGATGCGAAACTTCACCAAGGGACTTTGCTGGCATGGGGATCTCCGAATAATGGGGCTCATTTTGTTTTGACAGTCCCAAAATTTCCAGGGATCCCTATTCAAAGTGACTTAATTCCTGCTGACCCCAACCTTGCGGTATCCACAGGCTTTCTGAACTTTAATGAGGATGATATTTAATATAAGGGATAGTTGTTTTGTGCCTAGAAGAATTTACATCCAAGGGCTTTCTGACTTAGTTTTTCCCAAGAAATGTCTGATCTGTGAAGTACCAGGATCAAATATCTGCGCACATTGCATAAATACCATTGCACCCGCCCCTATTTCCTTGGAGGTAGATGGGGTCCAAGTTAAGGCTGGCGCCCTTTACTCAGATTCAACAGCGGCTCTGGTTGTTCTTGCAAAAGAGGAAAATAGCTCTGATGCACGAAACATGCTTGTCGAACTTCTTTATATTGCATTGCAAGCTGCAATATCTGATTTTGATTTTGCAGAATATTTGCTCATTCCAATGCCGTCTAGTAAAAAATCTAATCGCAGGCGTGGGTATAAACACTCAGTATCATTAACAAAGTCTCTGCTTAAGCGAGTTTTGCGAGATAGAACCAATGAAAAAAAGTTCCAGTTAGGTGACTTTGTAGATATAAATAGAAGGACTTTTGATCAGAGTCAATTAAATGCTGAAAGCCGCAGGAAAAACCTGCATGGGGCCTTTGAATTTGCTCAGAGTTCAGAGAGTAAAAAAATGCTTGCACCCCGAAAGCAGGGGTTACTGCTAGTTGATGACGTGATGACTACGGGTACTACATTCAAAGAAGCGATTAGGGCCCTGCGGATTGAAGGATTTGAGCCCTCTGTGGCCCTCTGTGCATGTGTCTCGGGGAAGAGATTTTACTAATAAGATACGGGGATGGCTGTTTTAGACAAGATCCTGCGCGCTGGCGAAGGCCGTGCGGTCCGGAACCTAGAAAAACTCGCAGCCGAGATCAACACCTGGGAGCCAAAGATTGCTCCACTCAGTGATGATGAATTAAAGAATCAGACTCAAAAGTTTCGTGACCGTTTAGCTAACGGAGAAGATCTAGATGCCCTTCTTCCTGAAGCATTCGCAACAGTCCGTGAAGCTGCAAAGCGCACACTTGGTCAACGACATTACGATGTTCAACTTATGGGTGGCGCAGCGCTACATCAAGGCAATATTGCTGAGATGCGCACCGGTGAAGGTAAGACGCTTGTATCAACACTTCCTGCATATCTGAACGCTCTTGCGGGTAAAGGTGTACACGTTGTCACCACGAACGACTATTTGGCAGAGCGCGACAGTGAATGGATGGGTCGTGTTCATCGCTTCCTAGGTTTAAAAGTCGGGGTAATTCTTGCAAGCATGACACCCGCTGAGCGCCGAGATGCGTATGCGGCAGATATTACATACGGTACAAATAATGAATTCGGTTTTGACTACCTGCGTGACAATATGGCTTGGTCGCTAGAGGATTGTGTCCAGCGTGTACATAACTTTGCAATTGTTGATGAAGTTGACTCAATTTTAATTGATGAGGCAAGAACACCACTCATCATAAGCGGGCCTGCTGATAAAGCAACGAAGTGGTATGTTGAATTTGCCAATTTAGTGAACCAAATGCAGCGAGATGTCCACTATGAAATCGATGAAAAGAAGAAGACTGTAAGCGTTTTAGATGAAGGCGTCACTAAAGTAGAAAATTCTTTAGGAATTACAAATTTGTATGAAGCAGCGAATACTCCGATGATTGGCTATCTCAACAATGCGATACGGGCAAAAGAGCTCTTTAAGCGCGACAAAGATTATGTAGTGATGAATGGTGAATTGCTTATTGTTGATGAGCACACAGGTCGCATGCTCTCTGGCCGTCGCTATAGCGAGGGTCTTCACCAGGCACTTGAAGCAAAAGAACGAATTGAAATTAAGGATGAGAACCAAACACTTGCCACAATCACTCTTCAGAACTATTTCCGTCTCTATAAAAAACTTTCAGGAATGACGGGAACTGCGATGACAGAGGCTGCAGAATTTATGCAGATCTACAAGCTTGGTGTTATTCCAATCCCTACAAATAAGCCAACCGCTCGCTCAGACCAGTCAGATCTCATCTATAAGAGTGAAGCAGCAAAATTCCAAGCTGTTGCAACAGATATCCTTGCAAGGCATAAAAAAGGCCAGCCAGTATTGGTCGGTACGGTTTCAGTCGAAAAGTCTGAAGAGCTTTCACAAATCCTTACACGCAATGGTGTAAAACATGAAGTGCTTAATGCTAAGCAGCATCAAAGAGAAGCCGCTGTGATTGCTCGTGCTGGAACCATTGGTGCAGTGACAGTTGCAACTAATATGGCTGGACGCGGAACCGACATCATGCTGGGTGGCAACCCAGAATTTATGGCTGATTTTGAATTACAGCAACGTGGTTTAAATCCTGCAGATACTCCAGAAGAGTATGAATCCGCTTGGCCAGCAGAAATTGCAAAGCAGAAAGCCGCAGTGAAATTAGAGCATGAAACTGTTGTTGCAGCAGGTGGTTTGTATGTATTAGGTACCGAGCGTCACGAGTCACGTCGTATTGATAATCAGTTGCGCGGTCGTTCTGGTCGCCAAGGAGATCCTGGCGAATCTCGCTTTTATCTTTCTCTTCAAGATGATTTGATGCGCCGCTTTAACTCAGGCCTAGTTGAACGTTTCTTGGGAGCTGCAGGAGTTGGCGAAGAGGTCCCAATCGAATCAAAGATGGTCTCAAACGCTATTCGTTCAGCCCAAACTCAGGTTGAATCACTGAACTTTGAAATGCGTAAGAACGTTCTTAAGTATGACGATGTTATGAATCGTCAGCGTGAAGTTATTTATAGTGAGCGCCGCGAGGTTCTTGAAGGTGCTGATATTCAAGAGCAAGTTCAAAATTTCATGACCGATACGCTCACCGCGTATGTCGATGGAGCAACAGCTGAGGGATTTCCAGAGAACTGGGATCTAGATACTTTATTCCAAGCTATTCATACTCTTTTTCCTATCTCATTCACTCCAGAATCACTCGCTGCAGAAGTTGGGGGCAGAGAAGGGCTTGACTCTGATTTCATCCTTGGCAAAGTGCTAGATGATGCGCAGAAACAGTACTCAAAGCGTGAAGCTGATCTAACCCCAGAAGTCATGCGCGAACTTGAACGCAAAGTTCTTTTATCTGTCCTCGATCGCAAGTGGCGTGAGCATCTCTACGAGATGGACTATTTGCAAGAAGGTATTGGACTTCGTGCGATGGCTCAACGCGATCCGCTTGTTGAGTATCAAAAGGAAGGCTACGACCTCTTTGCCGCGATGATGGATGCAATCAAGGAAGAGCTTGTAGGACTTCTTTTCCATGTTGATGTAAACATTGAGCAAGAAGGTGGAGCGCCAGTCATTCAATCGCCCGAGTTAGATGCTCCAAAGCAAGTTGCAAGCGAACAATTACGCTACACAGCCGCCGATGTTGATGGTGAAGTTGTGAGTGGCGGTGGAACATCAAAGAATGCTCCATGTCCTTGTGGTTCAGGGCGTAAATACAAGCGCTGTCACGGCGCTGCATAACTCTTTAAACAAGAGCAAGTTCAGTACATAGCCAACGCTTATCTGCCCCTTCAAAGCGCATCACAAGTGAGCGAACTCTTTCATTAAAGCGAAGCGTCACAGTAGTTTCTGCCACACCTTCGATTGGCTCTGATATATACACCTTTCTGATTTTAGGTATCTCACGTTTTTCACCAGCCATACTCAGAAGTGTTGCATAGACGCTTCTATGAGAAAGTCTCGCCAATTGCATTGGCTGGCGTCTTCCACCCCAAATTTCAACCACTCCCAATACGTAGCGAGTAATCGTTTCTTGTAGTGGAGGCAGCTCACTGCGATAGGACGGTATACGAGAGGAGTCTTGATCATCAGGGTATGAACCGTCATCTATTGGCTTTGGAACAAGAAATAATTTATGCCCACCAATTCCCCTGTTTTCGACAGGAAGATTAATTTTAATCAAAGGCCCATCTAGGTTGAGCATTGGCTCCGAAAGAAAGTTAGGGCTTGGAAATGTATTTCCAGGCAACGAATGTGCTACTGCTCTTACATGTATGAGATTTTCCATAAGGGAAATATTGCAAAGAACCGCCTAGGAAAAATCATCCAAAAGGATGATCATCTATTAATAACTGCCTGTGGATAGACAAATCCAGATTCTCAGGGGATACGTTATGAATCTCCTATGATCGATTACCAAAAATTTATTCAGAGAAATTCACGAAGAATCTATGCAAGCGCGGCATTAGTAGCAGCTCTATTTGCAGGCTCGATTCTGCTCAATAGTGGGCCAACTGGAACAGCTTGGGTTGTTAGAAACTCTATTTCTAGCGGCTCCATCATCACTGCCTTGGATGTGTCTTCTATACAAGTAAACCTCGCAACCGACGCGGCTCACTACGTTTCGGCAAAAGAGGGTGTTATTGGACAATTTGCTACCCGCACCTTAAGTCCTGGAG
>Ga0194047_10001485_pt1 | contig 14253 bp, 5 predicted proteins | sample JunL225m_MetaG_2_FD_160070 | JGI IMG/M metagenome (GOLD analysis project Ga0194047, IMG submission 160070) | Anoxic zone freshwater microbial communities from boreal shield lake in IISD Experimental Lakes Area, Ontario, Canada - Jun2016-L221-5m | ecosystem: Environmental > Aquatic > Freshwater >...
TAGGGGTGTCAGGAACATACGGACAAAAATGGGTCACAATAATTAAGCCTACCTTGGAGACTACCTTAATTAGTGGTACTACTTTTATCAAGTTTAGCCATTTCATTTGTAATGGCCCAGTACTCTTCAAACCCACGCTATCTTTTCTACTTCCCTTTGCAAATCACTCTTTGTACCTTGAATATAGATCCTTGTGGTATCAAGCGACGAATGACCCATTATCTGCGCCAAGCGATGCAACGGCACTTGTTCTGCCATCCGGTAGCCAAAACGATGACGTAAATCATGCGGACTAACCTCTTTCAATTTAGCTTTGTCGGCGTATTTTTTGATCAGATGCCCTAATGCACGCTCAGTCAACGATTTACCGGTCTTTTCGGAAGGGAAAACATACACCGCCTCGGCTCCTAAATGGGTTAGATAGTTACTCAATACCTTGCGGGCAGTGGCATTGAGTGGCACTTCCCGGTATTTGTTACCCTTACCTACTATGGTCAGAGTACCCCTTCGCCCTGCAATTTCCACTTGTTCCCGCTTGAGCAAGCACACTTCACTCGCCCTCAGTCCGGTATGTAATAGAAGTATCACCAGTGTTCGGTCACGCAGGCTACCTTCCTGATTGACCGCTGCTACTAGGGCTTCTTCCTCCTCCACGGAGAGGTGGCGTGGAGCTTGTTCTACTAAGACTACCATTTTCACCGGTTTGGAAGGGTCTTCCTCAAGCAATCCTCTTTGGACGACCCAACTGAAATAACGTTTCAGGCTGATCAGCGCACGATTGACACTGGACGGTTTGATACGCATTTGTAAATAAGCCCGGTAGCGCGTCAAGGTGGGAGTGGTGATGATTGTTGGTTGGAACGTTTTCCTAACTTCCGCTTCGCTTCGGCTGGTCGTACTCTCCTCATACCAAGCGGCGAAATGGCGCAGGTCACACAGGTAGTTACGCAGGCTGGTTGGATTTACATCTTCATACTGGCGCACGTAGGCTTCGTACTGCTCTAAAGCCTCTTGAGCAGCAGCCGAGATTAAGGGATTGGCTTTCCGTTTAGCGGTAGACATCAGTGGCGTGGCCTTACCTTTCAGACCCCTTTAAGTTAATAAGGAAAGGGGAACCGTGACAGGAACAAACTCAAAAACATTACCAGACATGGCTAAAACGGCTTTTTGTGGTATATTACCAGACATCACAGGGCGGTTTTGACGGTCTTCATGTCTGGTATGTTCAATTATCAGAGATCAGTCTATGATGCTTTGGCATTACCTACTAGTTTCAAAGACCAGGTCAACTGGTTGCTACGACCAGGTCAACGTAACCTAGGTTGGTTGCTACGACTGTCTACGCTCTTTCCCTAGTTCGTCTAATCCGATTATACACCCTTTTGTAGACTGGTCTCGGTGCGAACTGTGCTGCCAATCGGTGCTTGGCACACCGCCTCGGCTGGCCGCAAAGCTAAATCCAAAAATTAAAGGAGTCTCCTTACATGGCGATGATTGAGCGTACTGCCTACCCCCGCTTCAAACTTAAGCTGACCGCCTCTGAACTCAAAGAGTTTTATACCCCTACCCCAGTTGAGATAGAACTGGCTCACAAAAATGCTCTCGGCCCACGACCAGTACTCAGTTTCCTCATTCTGCTCAAAAGCTTCCAACGCCTCGGTTACTTTCCCAACCTTAAACAAGTACCACTGGACATCAAGGAACATCTACAAAATTGCATTGGTGTCTCTGACGAGCAGTCGGCTACGCTGGCGGTGACACAACGCAGTAAATCGCTCTATCGCTATCACCAGACTATTCGCACCTACCTTGATGTTAAAACCTACGATGACCAAGCACTCGCTCTGGCAACTAAAGCGGTGGAAGAGGTGGCCCAATCCAAAAGCAATCCGGCTGACCTTATCAACGTGGCACTTGAAATCCTCATCAAAGAACGCTACGAATTACCCGGCTTCCGTGTCTTAGACACGTTGGTACAGCGCATTCGCACCCAAGTCAATCAGCAGTATTTCGATTTGGTGTTGAAACGCCTCTTCAGTGAAGAACGCCAGCGGCTGGATGCCATGCTCAGCCGTTTGGTGGCTCAACCTTCGGTTACCGCCGAGGCGGAGGAGGGGGAGGGACTGGTTCCCTTTACTCCTGAGCCTACTCCTACGAACCGAACAGCACCACCCGTCAATCTAGGCGAAACTACCTCAGATAGTGCCAGTACCACCAAGACTGAGGCTGAAGCTGAAAAAAGGAGTGACACCGAGTGGAACAGACTCAAAGAAATTCCTCAAAGTGCCAGTCTGACCCATTTTCAACAATTACAAGAACGCTATACCTGGCTGCTCGGGCTGCCTGATACCGACCGGTTTTTGTCAGGGCTACCACCTGGCAAAATCAAAGATTTTGCAGCCCAAGCCCAGCCGCTAAAAGCTCGCGAAATTCTTAGTAATACTCCAGCCCGCCGCTACACCTTGATCCTCTGCCTAATCCATCAAGCTAGGGTCTCTACCCGCGACAATCTGGTCGAAACTTTTGTTAAGCGGGTGGCTTTCTTCCACACTCACGCCAAAGCCGAACTAGTGGCGATCCGCCAGCGACAGCAAACTACCGCCGAAAGACTGCTAGGCGTATTGACCGAAATTCTGCGGGTGAGCCACAATGCTAACTGCTTGGAAGACCAAGCCGCTTTTGGTAAGTTGACCTTGAAGGTACTCAATAAAGGGGGCGGAACCGAAACACTCCTAGCGGAATGTGAGGAGCTGACCGCTTACAATGACAACAACTACCTACCACTTCTACACCGCTACTACAAAAGTCACCGTACCCACCTCTTCCGGCTGGTCAAAACTCTTAAATTCGTCGCTACCACCGAAGACAAAAAGGTCAAGAACGCCCTCACCTTCCTGCTCAAACTCGAAGATAGCACTGAAGAATACCTGCCTTACCGTGAAAGTGAGGGTGAAATAGAGCTTTCGTTTCTGAGCGAACAGTGGCGAAAATTGGTAATCACTACTAACCAGTCCGGCGAAAAGAAATTGAACCGCCGTCACCTAGAAATCTGCCTCTTTTCCTATCTGGCCTCTGACCTTAAAAATGGCGATCTGGCCGTGACCGATGCCGAGAAGTATGGCGATTACCGCCAACAACTGCTGAGTTGGGCCGATTGCCAACCACTTTTGGCCGATTATTCAAACCAAGTGGGCCTGCCCACTGACCCTAAAAAATTGGTGCAACACCTTAAAGCGGCTCTGACCAAAAAAATAGAGGAAGTGGACGCTTTTTATCCCGAAAACACTCAATTCCTGATTGATGAGAAGGGGAAGCCTACGGTTAAAAAGATGCCCGCCAAAACCTACTCCAAAAACCTGAAAAGCCTAGAGGCAGCACTCAAGGAACGGATGCCATCGCGCAGCGTCTTGGAAATTCTGAGCAACGTCCAACATTACACCAACTTCACCCGTCACTTTGGCCCACCATCCGGTTCTGACCCTAAATTAGATCAGCCGACTGAGCGTTATTTACTGACTACCTTTTGTTATGGCACTAATATGGGGCCAACCCAATTGGTCAAACATCTGAAAAATCCGGTGACTGACCAACAACTCTCCTTCGCCAACTACCGTCATATTGATACGGATCGTCTGCTCTCGGCCCGGGCCGATATTATTAACGGCTACGCCCGCTTCGATCTGCCTCAATTGTGGGGAGATGGCAGTCGGGTAGCAGCCGACGGCACTAAAATCGCGATGGCGCGTAACAATCTGATGAGTGAGTATCACATCCGCTACGGTGGTTTTGGTGGAATACGCTATCACTTCGTGACTGACCATTATCTGGCCCTGTTCACCAGCTTCATTACCTGTGGTGTATGGGAGGGTGCTTATATCCTGGACGTGTTCAGCCAAAACAAAAGTGAGGTAAAACCTGACACGGTTTTTAGCGATACTCAAGGTCAGAATTTACCCATTTTTGGCCTCTCTTATCTGCTGGGTATCAAGCTTTCGCCCCGCATACGCAATTTCAAGGATCTGGTCTTTTACCGACCAGACAAAACCAGCCATTATAAGCACATTGATAGTCTCTTTACCGATGTAATTGATTGGGAATTGATCGAACGACATATACCTGACCTGTTAAGAGTAGTTCTTTCGATCAAAAGTGGGAAAATTCTGCCTTCGACCTTGTTACGGCGCTTAAACAACTATTCTCGCAAGAATAAACTCTATCAAGCTATACGTGAATTGGGCCGGGTGGTAAGGACGATCTTCTTGTTACGCTGGTTGACCGATGGCGAGTTTCGGGTGGAAGTAACTGCTCAGACTAATAAAGTGGAAGGTTACAACCATTTTTCAGCTTGGCTTTCCTTCGGCAATGAGGGTATAGTGACTGAAAATGATCCCCAAGAGCAGGAAAAGCGCAGCCATTACTTGGATCTGGTAGCGGATGCAGCAATTTATCAAAACGTGGTAGATATGAGTAGGGTCTTAAAGAACTTGGCCGTTGAAGGGCTAGAATTTAACCAAGAGGATCTGGAAGCTTTAAGTCCCTATCTGACCCGCCATATCAAACGTTTCGGAGAGTATGTGCTAGATCTGAGCAAAATGCCAGACCCCTGGGACGGCAAGCTAGAACTGCCTAAAATGAAAATTGATCTAAAAACCGTTAGCTGAATAGATCAGACAAAGGCAATATCATTAATTGAGGTAGTCTCTAAGGTAGGCTTAATTATTGTGACCCATTTTTGTCCGTATATTCCTGACACCCCTAATAACGTTACCGGAAAGGAGAAGAGGTGGTGTGGCATCTTCCATCAATGCTTTGCCTCCCTTTTCCTTCAGGTCAAAGGCAAAACTAGAGTTTAGAACTACCGTTCTCTATAGTAGTTTAAGGCTAAAATTAGACATCTCAGTAAGTAATTTGGGGGCTGAAGTGGGACAGTTCCAATTTTTGCCGTATTTTTCCTACACATCCTATACGAAGGCGCGGCTGAGTACCTCCTCAATGGTGTTAACGGGCGTAAGTTTTAGGGTGTCGAGGATATAGGCTGGTAGACCCTCGGCATCTTTTAGGTTGTCGGCGGGAAGCAACACTTCTTTTAGGCCCGCTTCGTAGGCGGCTTGCACTTTTTGTTGGATACCGCCGACGGGTAGCACTTTGCCCATGATGGTTATTTCGCCAGTCATTGCTAGGTCGTTGCGTACTGGACGCTTTTTCAGGGCCGAGACCATACCCGTGACGATGGTGACTCCGGCGGAGGGTCCTTCTTTGGGAATGCCCATAAAGGCTGCCTGTACCGCAATATCAAAGTTTTCGTACCAAGTGGCGCTAATTCCTAATTCGGTGCTGTGGGATTTGATGTACTGGATTGCGGCATCAATGCTCTCCCGCATTACGCGCTGAATCGAGCCGAGTGGTATTATTCGCCCGTTGCCTTTGGTAACTTGCATTTCAAAGCGTAAGATGCTGCCATGATCGCCCGTTACGGAGAGGCCGATTACTTCGCCGATGGCTGGTTTTTCGGGGAGGGTCACTTTCTGTACCCGGCCCTCCTCCGATAGCGTGGGGGCTGCCTGTTTGCCTGTCTCGTTGAGTTTTACGCCCAGCCGAACTTTGTCGTACTCGCCGGGAGCCAACAGGTGGAGTTGGTTGCGGACGCGCTGGCGCATTTCGCAGGCTAATAGCAAGATCGTTTCCAGTTCCTCGTCTGTAATCTTGCCGTGTGGGTAGAGCAATTTTAGTAGGCCGGAAGCGGTCTTCAGGATGGCACGTTGGTCGCGCCCCGAAAGACCCTGTGGGGTGTTAGCCAGATCCACTAGCTCGAAGCGGGGGCGCAGTTCACCCAAGGGGTCAATCCGGCGTAGTTCGTGCATAATTTCGCAGAAGTAGTCCGCGATGAATCCATAATCTTTGGAATAGCTATTGGGGCGCAATTTTGGTAGTTCCCAACCCGGTAGGTAGGAGTGTAGACGATCCAGAAAGGCAATCACTTGCAAGAAATCGGGCAATGGCTCGAAGAGGTGATAATATTTCTCGTGGGGTAGGTTGCCCTGCACATCGAGGTTGCCGACAAAAACCAGACTAGCAAAGGCCAATAGCTCTTTTTTGCCCCGGCTAAACTTGGCATCCTGCATATAGCCCTGCATAATGCTGACGAAGGCTTTGGGGTCGCTGAAATCGGTGTTGGCGATTTCGTCGAAGACTACTGCGTCGCGAGTGCCAACCTCCCCGATTTTGCCAGTGTTCAGGTTGACGAACAACTGGGCTGGAGTAGCTTTGCCGCCCGAAAGGACGTGGGAATAGTAAGAGATATTGCGGTAGAGGTAGGTTTTGCCAGTTTCGCGGGGAGCCAACTCCACCATATTATAGTTGTTCTCTACCAATGGCAGGCAGCGACAGAGGTAGAGCAGTTTTTGGCGAGGGTTGAGCAGAGCCGGATTGAGACCGCAGGAATTAATTAGCATGTCAATCCATTCCTCGGTGCTGAACTCGGCCCGCTTGGTCAGATATTCATCCAAATTGATAACGCTGACCTGAAAGGGGGTGAAGGCCGTAATTTTGAAGGGCCGAATCTTCTTGCTATGAATTTCGGTCTCATCATAGGTCAGGTCTATCGTACCCCACATACCGCCGGAGAGCAGCATCGGGTATTGCCGCACGATGCTCTCCGGGATGTTAACAAAATTCTCGTTGATGGCGGAGATAGCACCCCAATATTTGTCCTCTGTCTCAACTAAGCGGACTTCCATATTGGCTATAACCGAGTGTTGGCGGTTCTCGCGGATGTAGTGGCGGATTCTTTCGGCCTCGGCTCCGTAGACATAGGCTTCTTTGAGGCGGCGCACCACCTTCTCCATATCTTGATAGAAGGTCTCTTCTTCGCAATAGTTGTCAATCAGGTATTCCACCACGTAGCGGGGAAATTCGTCCACGCCCGTATTGATGGTATGGGCCTTGTTGACCACCTTTCCCTTAAAAATTGTTTTGAACCGCGTATTCATCAAGACTCCTGCTCTTAGAATTAAGTTAAGTAACACAGAGTACACAGATCAACCAGTTGACACCACAGAGTACACAGATATTTTTATATATTTAATTTTATCTGTGTTACGCTCCTAATTCCTCGGTCTTCTTTTTGCTCTTCTTCGGCTTTTTGGCCTCGGCTGCCTGAGCTAGACGACGGCTACAGATGGTGTAATCCTCTTCCACGCTGACGGCGAGTTCATCGGGTAGGTTATCGGTGTTTAGGCCACCCTTTTCGTAAAGCAGTTTGCCCTGCTCAAAGAGCAAGGTGCGCTTACAGTGGCGTATCCATTCGGCTAGGGTTGCGTCGTTGGGCTGATCGTGGGGGGGAATCGCTACGCTTTGTTGCAGGTAGGCCAAGAAACGCTTGATCTGGCGATTAGTGCCTGCCGTTCGGCCCCGCTTCTTCTCCTCTTCCTCGTTGGCGTTGAGGGGCAGGCGATAAGTACCCTCCTCGGTTTTGTAGAAATAGTCCAGCAGCCAATCATTGAGGGGGCGGCGGGGCTTATCCGCCACGCTATAAATATAATGCTCGAATAGATCGGAATAGTGGACACCCTCGCTATTGGGGTGCTTTTTGATCCACTCTTTTATGAAAATAGTGGCTCGCTGAGCCGCCGCCTCTTCTTTCTCCGCTTCGGCGGTATCTAGCACCACCGTCTCGGTCTCCTTCAGATACCAGCGTCCGATTTCGTGCGTTCCAAATAGGTTGGGCGTTTCGTCCTCCCAGAGATTTTTGCGGACGGGTTCGCGCACCTCTTCGGCTACCTGCCGCAGCAGTTCGTCAAAGTTATGGGCCTCCATCTGTCCGGCCCGTACCATGCGGCTGACCACCTCATCATAGACTCGGTCTTTGCTGGTACCCGGATTGGCTATCAGGTAGTCGCGGATAATGGTTTGGGCCTTTTCCCGGAAGGTGCTATCGTCCTCATCTCCGGTAATAGTCAAGGCTGCCGCTACTTCGCCGGGTTTGGGCTTGCGGAAGTTTATTACTAGGTCGCGCTTGGTTACTTTATCAGCTTGACTTTGATTATACGTTTTTTGGCCTGTATCAATAAAGAGGGCTGCTCCAGACGAATTATCCACTACAAAACCCGCTTCAGCCATAATATCCTGTAGTACGCTCCACGTCCCTTCGGATGTATCGTGATAGCAGAGACTAATCCAATGCCCCGGTTTTAGTATTCGGTAACATTCCTGCATGGCCTGTTGTATGAGACTAGCCCAATCTCTCTCACTTTTGCCGCGTACTTCATTGACAATAATTTCGTCATCGTGCCATTTGGTATCAAGCCCTAACCAAGCTTCCCAAATAAAGTTAAGCTCACCATACTGTACCTTATCTGCATAGGGTGGATCAGTAAAAATGTAATCTACACTATTAGGTAATATTTGTTCTAATAGTGTAGAGCTTTGTGTGGTTATGCACACTTCATTACTTTTTAGTACTTCGGACAATTGTTTCTCAGCCGCAATAATATCCTGAAATTTTCTAAAAAAGGATGTCCAAGCTTCATTCTCTTTGTTAGTTTGAGGAATATAATAATTCCCTGTTGGTTGTCCTCCCCCTGAGTCTCTAAACTTGTACAATCTGGATAGGTTTAACAAAAACGAGCTAATTGTAAATTGTAAAGCATCTTTTATTACAGATGTTTGTTGTAATGTTTTTATATTTTGAAATAAGACGGCCAAAGCCCACAGATTACGCTTGGTGAAAAGGTCAGCAATCTTACGGAAGTTACGACCTTCTCGCCATTCTGCTCCCCAAGGTTTAGAGTCATCTTCCACATTCATCATTTTGTGGGTAGGATACCAGTGGGGTATAGGCTTTGCTTCGATCTCCTTAATTTTAGCTAAGTCGTATTTTTCAAAATAGTCTCGCTTCTTTGGATCAGAATCGTTGTGGCGACGTTCATCACGCGCTGGCTTACAGCCGTTTTCGCATAGATGGCTAACCAGTACCGGAATTGCCCCAAATTTCTTGCTACTCCGGGTGCTAATCTCCTCCGTGAAATCCCGCTTATAACAATGCGGACAAACCGTGATCTTCTTTGGCTTGCCATCGGCAGTTTGACTCTCTAACTCGGTACAATCAAAGAGCGGTATTCTGGACATACAGCGCGAACATTCAAAGACTTGCGAATAGACGGTGTAGGCGGTAGTGGCGAGGCCATCGCAACGGTCGCAACGGGTTTGGTAGAGCCAATCTATTTCAGGCTTTACCCGTTGCTTTAGCTCCTCGAAAGCGGTCTGCAAGGCTTCCACATCTACCGGGGTGCAGTAGTTTTTAGTAATGAAGGTGGCGGCCGGGCTGCGGTCAATTGCAATGGCCTTGCGCCCCTCCATCAAAGCGGCCAAGGCCGTGCCGCCCGAACCAGAGAAGGGGTCTAGGACGAGATCGCCCGGTTGGGTGTAGTGGCAGATATATTGGCGGATGGCATCGTGGGGCTTTTTCGACCAGTAGGTGTGCATATTGTAAATGGCGGTGGCTTTGGTGGTCTCTATCGCATGGTCAAAGGCCGAAACGTTGTAGCTATCGGTGATCGGATTGTAGGGCTTTTCGCGCAGGTGGGCCTCGACAAAGGCTCGCAAATTGGGGTTGGGCTTATCGCCAGAGTAGTAGCCCTCCGGCATCTGCGGTACTTTCGGCTGGAACATATTGCTTTGTTGGATGTTTTTCTTTCGGCCTGCCATAATCGCCTTTCTAAATAATTAAGTTAGGAACAACCAGTTGACGTAACACAGATGAACACAGATATTTTTTATATATCTATATTATGCCGCCAATATTATTCAATAATTTTGTAGGAGGGATTTCTAAGTCAACTGGTTGCCCGATTTGAGCAAGACCTATTCGGGATTAGAAATCCCTCCTACAGTTCTACCCGAACTGGTGAGCGAGAGCCAAATGAGAGATTTAGACCTATTCGGGATTAGAAATCCCTCCTACAGTTCTACCCGAACTGGTGAGCGAGAGCCAAATGAGAGATTTAGACCTATTCGGGATTAGAAATCCCTCCTACAGTTCTACCCTTATTTAATAGTATTGGCTTTAATTCTGGGTCTGGTTTTCACCGTTGGGTGGATTATTCCTCTGGTTCAGAAGGTCTAGGTACTTCTGAAGTTGTTCTGGTGTAAATTTAGCCATCACTTGTTCTGGCGTAAGACCTTCCAGCCTTTGTTCTGGTGTAAGCCCGGCGAGGCGTTCCTCTGATGCTAACCCGGCGAGGCGTTCCTCTGGTGCTAACCCGGCGAGGCGTTCCTCTGGTGCTAACCCGGCAAGGCGGAGTTCAGGTTTCACGCCGGAGAAGAGTTCCTTGGCTATTTCCGGGTTTTGTTCTTCCAAATCGTTGAATTCTGCTTTGAGCAACTCCACCAAATCCCTATCGCTGCTTGAGCTTAATTCCTTCACCATGTTAAATTCTGCTTTGAGCAGCTCCACCAAATCCCTATCGCTGCTTGAACTTAATTTCTTCACCATGTTAAATTCCACTTTGAGCAACTCCACCCACTCTCTTCGGTAGGCCGCCTGCCCTTCGGGGTTCAGTTCTTTAAATTGTTCCACAAATTGTTCCATAATTCCTGGTAACATAATCCTATACTCCCTTAAATTTAACTTTTTAACTACTTCTAATTGGTTTCTGTTACCTTTGAGTAGCATGAGTGTAACAAATTCGCGCCATTTCACGCTAGTGGCGGGGGCGAATTGAAGCCAATCGTAGAAACGCTCTTCTAAAGGCAACAACCGACAAACTACGATTGCTACCGCTAAAGTCCAAATCCGACAACGTAAGAGCCAAGGTGTGGCTGGATCAATCTCAATGGTGATACCTTCAGCCTTGAGATGATCTAACACACTATCCGGTTGCTCGGAACAGACAAAGACGGTCAGCAATTTATTATAAGGTATCTTCTTATATTGGCTAAAAAAGAGAAAGGTACGGGCTAGATTCTTGGCAAACTCGAATCGGTCAAAATCATCGTTGGTAGATTTAAATTCGAGTATAGAATAAGGCAATAGGAAATCAAAGGGTGTGCCGGAGAGGTCTTTGCCCTCTGGCACAGCCAAGAGCATATCGGCTCGGAGTAGCTGGGGCAACTCCACATTCAGCATTTCAATCTCGGAGACTAAGGCGGCCTTGGTAATAAGCTCCTTAAACATCGGGTCAGGCCGAATAAGGTTGCCCTCTTGATCACTCTTCTCCTGTTTTGCCATAGTTACCTTTCTAAGTAGGGGTTTATTGCATAAACCCCTCCCACATTGGGCGTATGCAATACGCCCCTACCACGATTTATTGAAATGATAAATTTCTAAGTCAAGTAACACCGCTTTATTATATCTAATTTTATCTGTGTTCTCTGTGGTTCTCCGTGTTCCTCTGTGTTCCTAATTTCGTTGCCTAGGTGTCAGGCCCATTATACTGCCTAGGCTGGAAGGGACACGACGAATAACGCGCTCGGATTTAAGCTGGACGGTAAACCGCAACGACTGAGATTTGCGGACGGTGCGCCGTCCTTCGCGGTAGCTGATCGTGATGGTCAGCAAGCACTTCATGCGTTCGTGCTGCAATTCGCTCAGGGTAGCCTGCTCCCGGCCCGGTTTGAAACGGTAGATCACCTCGGCTGGCCGTTCGGCTGGCCGTTCGGCTGGCCGTTCGGTGGGCCGGTCCACTGGTGGTCGGGTGGCCTGACTGGAGAGATAGAGAAGTTGTCGGGGCAGGTTTAAAGAGAGCGCGTCCTCGTAACGAGAAGTTTCTTCGCCGACTTCTAGGCTGGTACAGGTAGCCTCTACCTCCACCTCCAAATCTTCGCCGTCTTTCTGGTTGTGGTGTAGTTGGAGCCGAAAGACTACTTCTTCGCCCTCCAACGCCTCATTAGGCCCACTGATCGGGTCTAGGGTCAGCAACCCTTTCTCGCGAGTTTTGACCTTCATCACCACCATAGGAATCATCAATTCTTGGATGGAGATACCCCCATGCGAATAGGCATCCGGTCTGTAGGGAAAACCGTTACGGCTGAAAGAGTAACCTACTTTCGGAAAGACTACCGCCTCGTACTTAGGATAGTACGAACCAGTTTTTTTAGTGATGGTCTCATGATCGTACATCCTCAATTGCTGAGGTGTAAATGAAATAATATTGGCCCTGACATGGTTGGGCAAGAGTGCCTGCTCGATAGGAACCTTGAGTAAGGCGTGAAGATAGACGCAATCTGCTGGATCGTTTAAATCATTACTGTCGAACCAGAGCTTTTGGCGAGCCACCGGGCCAAAACCATGATCGGCGGTGATAAAGACTTTAGTACCAGGATCCAAGTGGCGTACTATCGCCATTACTTCGGTTTCAATCAAGTTTTTGATCTGTTGTTCGTAGACATAAGTCAAAGGGCGGGTAGATACTTCGCTCCCATCATCTCGTCTCTTGACCTGCATCGAATGTAGAGCCTTGTCGCAGAACTCAAAGATATAATAATCGAGACTTCCGGCCCTGTAACGCACTGTTTCACCCGTGCCAGCACCTTCCGGTACAAGCGGTACTACCTCTCCGGTATAGCCAAACTCGCGAGCCAACCCTTCTTTGAGGTGTATGTTTTCGGCCCGGCCCGGCCAGAATTGCTGCGGTTCGGTTCCAGCAGCGATGGCCCAGCGCGAGACTTCGGTCTCGGAGGGCAAGAGTGCCGAAGCCGGAAAATCTTCCAACAGTTCTAGGCGGTCTTCCAACATAGGGCGCAGCAATTCGTCCCAAATGTCATAGCGCATCCCATCAAAGACAAAGACGGCGGCCTTTTCGGTGGTGGGGTCCCAGTAGGGTTTTAGGCAACGCCGCAAAAATTGGCTAGTCAGACGCACTTCGCTATCTTCGGAGACCCAAGTAGGATATTGCCGCACCACCATCTCCTGAAAGCGTACATTCAATGCACCTAGCAGATTGTTTACCTCCTGCTTAATCTCACTCACCCGCGTTTTCAGGCTGGAGATACTCTCCCGGAAGATCAGAGGCAGTTCGTTTTCGTCACGCATCAGCAAATTATTATTGTAGACTAGGCGTTCTAGGGCCGAGAGGTAATATTCCAGTCGGTTTAATTGCTTGCCGTTCCACCAGTCGCGGAAGAGTTGGTAAGTCAACTGCTCTGGCTTAATTACCTTCAGTTGCTTGATAAAGTCCTTGAGGTCAACCCGAATAGCCTGAATCCGATAAGCCAGCCGATAGACTTCTACCAGATCCAACCAAGGTTGCGAGACGCGGCTCTCCACAAATGATTTGTTGGAGGCGGCTCCGTCCGGCGATGCTCCGCCAGTGGAAAAAACTGCTTGATAAATTCGGGGCTGGGCATCACGTTGGGGTGGGTAGACCAACAACTGTTCTAGGGCCAGCAGCAGAGCCAAGCCACGCAGTAAGGTGGAATAACCCTCTTTTTCCAAGACGGCAGTAAAGCCCGCCGGTTCTTCCAACTTCAATTGATCCAGTAGTAAAAACTGAAGCGCGTCGTAGTCTAAAGATTGTTCCAGGGTTTCCAGATCACGCCGGGCCTGTTCTGGGTCTAATTCCACCAACCGCACCGAGGCTTCTTGCAGGACGGCGGGAGCTATATCCGTCAGCTTAGTCAGCGAGGGGTCAAGATGACCCAAGACCAACTTCCAGTTGGGCAAATGTTGGTTTAACAACACCGCCAAATAGAAGGCCCGGATCACCGTTTCGTGATCGTGGTCGGCCAGCCAGCGAAAAGGCGCGGGAGCTTGCCGCAATTCGTCCTTGATCGTGGCGGTAACTTCGGGGGCCAAATGCTCCAACTCTTCAAAGCTCTCGTGACCCAGTAGCCCAATTTTCCAGTAATCCCTAGCGTCCAGCTTTTTAAAAGCAGATTCGGCTACACCTAACGCAGCAAAAGCCACAATTCGCTTAAAATCTTGGTCAGTAAAACGGCCAAGTGCGATGTTTCGCAAGTTCTGATAAGCCCGCACTACCCCATCCAAGTGCAGCATAATCAGGCGAGCATAGCGCGGCTCATTCGTCTCATGGGGCCAGCCCGAATCTCCGGTAATTTCGCGCAGAAAGCGACGCAAATCAAGTTCCAGCCGAGCTTGGGTGGGAGTCTGAGCCAAAAAATCGGGATAGAAGGGGGGAGGAGCTTTTTTGCCTACCACGTTGTTGCGAAATACTGGAGCCTGATCTATCAAGAGCAATTTTTTGTAAGAAGGGTCGGCCTTTGCCAGTTCGTAAAGCTGACGAAAAGCTAGGTTAG
>Ga0194047_10001487_pt1 | contig 14244 bp, 15 predicted proteins | sample JunL225m_MetaG_2_FD_160070 | JGI IMG/M metagenome (GOLD analysis project Ga0194047, IMG submission 160070) | Anoxic zone freshwater microbial communities from boreal shield lake in IISD Experimental Lakes Area, Ontario, Canada - Jun2016-L221-5m | ecosystem: Environmental > Aquatic > Freshwater...
GGCGGGGGTGGAGTGATTGGTGCTGAAAGAGGGGCTAATGCTGCTCCCGATGGCTATACCTTAGTAATGACTGGCGTTGGTCAAAATGCAGTTGCGCATGGCTTAGATCCCAATTTGAAATACGATTCTTTAAAGGATTTTGCACACATCTCATTGATTGATTTGGGCCCCAATGTTTTAGTAGTGAATCCGGATCGCCCATTTAAAACTCTAAAAGATATTGTCGATTACGCCAGGGCTAATCCTGGGAAGCTTGACTATGGCTACACCTACGCTTCATCTGGCCACATGGCAATGGAATTACTTAGACAAGCTACATCAACCTGTGCGGATGTAAAGAAGAAGCTCAACTGCAATCCTTTGCCCTTGGTAGGCATTCCTTATCGTGGAGGCGGCCCTCTCATGAACGCCATATTGGCAAATGAAATTCCGCTTGAGTTCATTAATCAGGATGCTGCACTCCCTTATGTCCAGGCAGGGAAGTTGCGTCCTATCGCAGTGAGCAGCTTGCAGCGTAATCCTTTATATCCAAATGTTCCCACTGTGGCAGAAAGTGGCTATCCAGGATTTCAGGCGTTATCTTGGGCTGGCATCAGCGCGCCAAAAGGAACGCCTAAACCCGTCATCGATAAATTAGAGGCTGCGATGATTCAGGCCCTGCAAACGCCCGAGGTAAGACAACGCTTAGAATCAGTGGGTTTTGTAGTGCCAACCCCTGGATCAGCAGCTTATGTCAGCTTTTTAAAGTCAGAGTTAGATCAGTGGGTCGCATTGATTAAAAAGTCTGGGATCAAACCAGAGTAGTTCGCTTTTACGTAATTGAATTTGCGCTTTGCTGTAAATCCATCTTTGGGTGGTTTTTATTTCTAGTCAAGCAAGGTTTATAATTCTCTAAGCGATTGAATTAAAAGAGATTATTCTCAAAAAACCCTTCTGTTTGGTTTGACAGTCCCGATGGGGTCTTGGACAATACCCAAAGTGGTTTGATTCAAGCCTACGACATTCATGACAGCCACTATTTCACAGACCTCTCATACATCTGAAGATGTGCTTCAGGCGCATATGCTGAGCTGCGTGCGTGGTGAGCGCATGCTCTTTGCTGATCTGGATCTGCAAGTACATGCTGGAGAATGTTTGCATGTATGCGGCGAGAACGGGGTAGGTAAAACGAGTTTATTGCGTCTTTTGACGGGTTTGTCAAAGCCCGAATCTGGCGAGATTTTATGGAAGGGTCAGGCGATTACTTTGGATCCTTCACAGTATCACCGAGATCTATTATTTCTGGGTCATCGCGATGCATTAAAGGATGATCTCACTGCTTTAGAAAATATCCAGATGTACGCAGCAATAGATGATATTGCTCTCTCGCAAGAGCAGGCCCTCTCCTCTTTATGGAATTTTGGCCTACGTGGTCGAGAGCATCTACCAGTCAGTTTTTTATCAGCAGGCCAAAAGCGGCGCGTCTTGATGGCACGTATGGCTACACGTCAAGCTAAGTTATGGATACTAGACGAACCTTTTAATGCGCTTGATCTCAATGCAGTGCAAGCATTACAAACTTTAATTGCCCAGCATCTAGAGCAAGGTGGATTGGTTGTTTTAACAAGCCATCAAAATATTGTTATACCGCATGTGAAGGTGTTGGAGCTATGAACGCCTTTTTTGCAATCATCCATCGAGATTTACTTTTGGTAATGCGTCGTAAGAGTGAAGTCCTGACCGCACTTTTCTTCTTTGTAGTGGTAACCAGTTTGTTTCCTTTGGGTATCGGAGCGGATGCTGCCTTACTGCGCAAGATTGCTCCTGGTGTTTTATGGGTAGCCGCTTTACTTTCAACCTTACTGGGTTTACAGAGAATGTTCGCAGCCGACTATCTGGATGGCGCTTTAGAGCAGCTAGTCTTATCCCCACAGCCATTAGTGCTATTAGTTACTGGGAAGATTGTGGCGCACTGGTTGGTCTGTGGTTTACCTTTGGTTTTAATAGCCCCCATCATCGGAATTCAGTTTGATTTAGATGCAAGCTCTTTATATGTTTTGATGGGCACTCTTCTATTAGGAACCCCTGTACTATCTTTGTTGGGCTCGATCGGTGCCGCTCTGACCTTGGGTGTCCGTGGTGGAAGTGTATTGATGAGCTTATTGATTTTGCCGCTGTATATTCCAGTGTTGATTTTTGGGGCTGGAGCGGTTTATGCCAATAGCGTAGGTTTAGATAGCACAGGGTATTTTTCCCTCTTAAGCGCCTTATTGATTTTGGCTTTAGCATTTGTACCTTGGGTGAGCACTGCAGCCCTAAAGATTGCGATTGAATGAGTAAGCAAAATAATTCTTCCTTTTCAGATAACCGTTGGATTCATTGGTTTAAGTTATCTAGCCCAAGCACTTTTTATCCGGTAGCGGGAAAGCTGATTCCGATCTTTTGGGTACTCACTGCAGTATTTGGCATAGCTGGTCTATGGATTAGCTTTTTTGTTGCTCCAGTGGATGCTGTTCAAGGACAGGGTTATCGTATTATTTTTATCCATGTCCCAGCCTCATGGATGTCGATGTTTATTTATCTTGTGATGGCAGCATGGGCAGGACTTGGTTTAGTTTTTAATACGCGGCTTTCTGCCATGATGGCTCAAGCCTTGGCTCCGGTTGGTGCATGGATGACATTTTTATCTTTGTGGACTGGCGCCTTTTGGGGAAAACCAATGTGGGGCGCCTGGTGGGTATGGGATGCGCGCCTGACTTCTGAGCTGATCTTGTTATTTTTATACCTCGGTTTCATCGCACTGCAAGCTTCGATTGATAATCCTCGTAGGGCAGACAAAGCGGGTGCGATCTTGGCTTTAGTAGGCGTGGTAAATATTCCCATCATTTATTTTTCAGTGAAATGGTGGAATACCTTGCATCAGGGGGCATCTGTTTCTTTAACGAAGTCTCCGGCTATGGCGCAGACCATGCTTTGGGGTATGTTGCTAATGGCTCTCTGTTTTTGGATGTATTCCATTGCGGTGGGCTTGATGCGAGTAAGGACCATCATTCTTGAGCGTGAGTCCCATACGGTTTGGGTGAGACAATTAAGCGAGGTAAAACGCTAATGTGGAATAGTCCTTCTGAATTTTTCGCTATGGGTGGTTATGCACTTTATGTGTGGAGTAGTTTCGGGGTATGCGCCCTCGTTTTATTGCTAGAGCCACTGGTGATTCGTGCTCGCAATAAAACGGTGATACGCAGGTTGCATCAGCAATTATTAGCAGAGCAGTTTGATAAAGAAAGTAGTCAGTGAAGCCTAGACATAAGCGTGCATTCTTGATTGTTGCTGCTTTAGTAGTCATCGGAGTTGCAGCCCTCTTAATTCTGAATGCTCTCAATAGCAATATTGCCCTCTATGTAACCCCAAGTGAGGTAGTTGCTGGCAAGGCACCACAAGGGCAAGCATTTCGGATTGGTGGTATGGTGAAAGACGGCTCTTTAAGACGAGATGGCTTGACTGTGCACTTTGTAATTACAGATTTAGTAAAAGATATTCCTGTTGCCTATACTGGCATTCTTCCGGATTTGTTTAAAGAAGGTAAGGGCGCTGTGATTCAGGGACGACTCGATGGTAATGGCCAGTTCATCGCCAGTGAAGTGCTTGCCAAGCATGATGAAAACTATATGCCCCCAGAAGCAAAGCATGCCTTAGAGCAGGCGCAAAAAAATGGAAGTAATAAATGATTCCTGAGTTTGGGCATTACGCATTAATTCTGGCACTTTGTATTGCGCTCATACAAGGTATCTTGCCGCTCATTGGCGCACATCAAGGTCGCCGCGAGTGGTTGATGTTGGCTCGACCTGCAGCCCAAGTCGTCTTTCTATTGCTCTTCATTGCATTTGTGAGTCTGGCATGGAGTTTCTATGCCAATGATTTTTCTGTGCTTTATGTAGCTGAGCATTCCAATTCTCAAATGCCTCTGGTTTATCGACTCGGCGCAGTTTGGGGAGGTCATGAGGGATCACTCCTGCTTTGGATATTCTTACTGAGCATTTGGACTATTTTGGTTGCTCAGCTTTCTAAAGCACTTGATGAATTTATGGTGGCTCGCGTTATCGGTGTTTTAGGTTTGGTAACGAGTGGTTTATTGTTGTTTGTGCTGACCACTTCCAATCCTTTTGCAAGGTTACTTCCTGCTGCTCAGGATGGACGCTCATTAAATCCTTTATTGCAAGATCCAGGTTTAGTGTTTCATCCACCAATGCTGTATATGGGCTATGTGGGTTTTTCGGTCGCTTTTGCTTTTGCAATCGCATCTTTATTATCAGGAAGATTAGATGCTGCGTGGGCGCGCTGGTCACGTCCTTGGACTACTGCTGCATGGGTCTTTTTAACTTTAGGTATTGCACTCGGATCTTGGTGGGCTTATTACGAGCTCGGTTGGGGAGGTTGGTGGTTTTGGGATCCCGTAGAGAACGCTTCCTTCATTCCTTGGTTAGTCGGTACGGCACTCCTGCACTCCCTAGCAGTCACTGAGAAGCGGGGCGGTTTTAAAAGTTGGACAGTATTACTTGCGATCACTGCTTTTTCTTTATCGCTTCTAGGAACTTTCTTGGTTCGCTCTGGCGTACTCACTTCAGTGCATGCGTTTGCTACCGATCCTAAGCGGGGCATTTTTATTCTGATCTTCTTATCTCTCGTAGTTGGATCATCCTTGGCGCTTTACGCTTGGCGAGCTCCAAAGAGTACCATGGGCGGTAAGTTCAGCTTGAGCTCGCGTGAGACTTTGATCTTGCTGGGTAATGTCTTTTTGGTGGTTTCTGCCGGCTCAGTGTTATTGGGCACTTTATATCCCTTACTGATCGATGCTTTGCATCTAGGCAAAATTTCTGTTGGACCTCCTTACTTCAATAGTGTGTTTGTCCCCATCATGATTCCTTTATTGGTCTTAATGGGTATAGGCCCATGGGCAAACTGGAAAAATACGGATCTGCTGGCGATTATCAAGCGCTTATGGATAGCAGGTGTCATTGCGATAATCGCAGGTATTGCGATTCCTCTGATCATGGGCGAGTTCACTTGGTTAGCTAGCATTGGTTTCTTGCTAGCATTCTGGGTCATTACTTCAGGATGTTTGCAGCTTATACGTCAGGCTAAAGTAGGTAAGCCAACCCGCTCCTTTATTGGAATGCAATTTGCGCATTTGGGTATTGCGGTCTTTGTAATTGGCGTGACCATGGTGGGTGCTTATCAAGAAGAAAAAGATGTTCGTATGCTTGCTGGTGAAACCGTTAGTGTCGGCGGCTACCAAATTCAATTAGAGGGTGTGAGCTCTGTTCCTGGGCCAAACTACAATGCAATGCGCGGCACTTTCTTGCTTAGTAAGAATGGTGCAAGCCCAACCACCCTCTATCCTGAAAAGCGGAGTTACTTTTCTTCAAGCATGCCCATGACTGAAGCAGCTATTGATGCTGGGTTGACACGAGATATTTATGTCTCCTTAGGAGAAGAATTGGATGATAAGTCTTGGGCTGTCCGAGTCTATTACAAACCTTTTGTAGATTGGATTTGGGGCGGTTGTTTGCTGATGGCCTTAGGCGGTATCTTTGCCATTTCTGATAAGCGCTATCGCATGAAGTTAAAAAGACAGGCATCATGAAAGCAAAGTTTCTGATTCCTTTGTTGTTATTTATCATCCTGGTAGTATTTCTGGCTATTGGTCTCAATCGTGATCCCCACGAAGTACCTTCTCCATTAATTAATAAGCCAGCACCTGCATTTGATATTGCTCAATTAGAGCAGCCCAATAAGAATTTTTCACCTGCCAGCATGAAAGGTCAGGTTTGGATTTTGAATGTTTGGGCTTCATGGTGTGTGGCTTGTCGTGAAGAGCATCCGGTCCTTGTGGAGTTAGCAAACTCTCAAATTGCTCCAGTGATTGGTTTGGATTATAAAGATAAGCGTGAACAGGCGTTAGCTATGCTAGCTACACAAGGCAATCCTTATACATTGTCAGCATTCGATGCTAATGGCCGTGTCGGAATTGATTATGGCGTCTACGGTGTTCCAGAAACCTACATCATTGATAAAGCAGGGATTATTCGTTTTAAGCATATAGGACCCATTAACTCTCAGCTTTTAAATCAGAAAATTTATCCATTGGTGAGTGAGCTTAAAAAATCATGAAATCACTATTTTGGATTCTGTTGACTTGCGTTTGCTTTAATACTTCCTTTGCTAAGGATGCCGCTCCATTGGCAGATGATCCTGTGATAGAGCAACGCCTGATAAGTATTTCAGAAGAAATGCGTTGCTTAGTTTGTCAGAATGAATCTTTAGCGGGTTCTCGCTCAGAACTGGCAAATGATCTGCGTAGAGAAATTCGAACCCTCATTCAAGAGGGAAAGAGCGACGATCAAATTAGATCCTTCATGGTTGAACGCTATGGTGATTTTGTTCTCTACCGCCCACCTGTAAAACCGATTACCTGGCTGCTCTGGATTGGTCCGTTTGTTATTCTGATAATTGGTATAGCGATCTTACTCGGATATTTGCGTCGCAGAAATCAAGGTATTCCAAGTACAACACTTTCAGCGGCCGATAACCAAAAGATTGATGCCTTGCTTAATCAAGACAAGAGAGATGGCTTAAATGACTAGTTTTTTCATCGCAGCCTTTTTCTTGCTAGTACTGGTACTAGTGCTACTCTTACGTCCTTTTATATTTCCAGAAAAAATACAGGCCACTTCTCGTAGGCAGATGAATGCTGCAATTTATCGCGAGGAGTTGGATAAATTAGAGGTGGAGCGGGAAGCGGGTTTAATAAATCCTGCAGACTATGAGATTTCCCATGCTGAGATGCGTCAACGCCTCTTTCAAGATACCAATGAAGAGGATGATCGTGCAAGCTTAGGCTCTACTAAGAAGACTGCAATTGGTCTTTGTGTTTTTGTTGTGCTACTTTCTGCTGGACTGTATTTTTCTTTGGGTGATGTTGAACGCGTGGCTCAGAAAAATAATGAAAAGCCAATTACTCAAGAAGGTGTTGAGAAGATGGTCTCTGAATTTGCCATCAAGATGGAGAAAGATCCAGGTAATCTTGAGGGCTGGGCGATGTTGGCGCGCTCCTATCGTATGTTGGGCCGCAATGAAGATGCCGCTAAGGCATATGCTCGTGCTGGTAAATTGGTAGACACAGATCCGCAGCTATTGGCCGATTATGCAGATACATTAGCTGCAAATGCTAACGGGAATTTCGCTGGTAAGCCATTGCTCTTAATCAATCAGGCTTTAAAGCTAGACCCTAACAACCTACTGGCACTTTGGTTATCCGGAACAGCCTCTTTTAATGCTGCTAACTATAAGTCTGCAGTACAGGTTTGGGAAAAGCTGGCAGGGCAATTACCTCCAAATTCTGAAGAGGCAAAGGCAATCACAGAATCAATCGCAGAAGCACGCTCTAAGGGGGGTTTACTTGCCAAGGCACCTGTTGTAGCAACCGGTAAAGTTATTAGCGGAAAGATTGAGCTATCCAATGAGCTGAAATCTAAGGTCAATAGTAGTGACATCGTTTTGGTAATTGCCCGACAGGTAGGTGAGCGCATGCCAGTGGCGGTATTGAAAACGCCGGTTGCAAAATTTCCAATGAATTTTGTATTGAATGATTCTTTGGCAATGAATCCGAGTGCACCAATATCAAAGATGACAGAAGTCTCTGTTGAAGTCAGAATTTCTAAAACGGGGATGGCTAAACCTGAGCCAGGTGATTTGATTTCCTCTGTTAAGACTATTAAAGTTGGAGCAGGGAATGTCCAACTCTTAGTGGATCAGGTTCGCCAATAAGGCTTTACCCTCTGCCAACAAATGGCATCTTCGTAGCCATAATAGTCATCGATAGAATATTGCTCTCTAATGGAAGTTGCGCCATATGGAGTACTGCTTCACCTACATGAGTCACATCCATGCGTGGCTCAATCTTGATAGATTGATCGGCTTGCAAAATACCGTTGGCCATACGTTCCGTCATTTCAGTTGCTGCATTGCCGATATCAATTTGTCCACACGTAATATTGAATGGGCGACCATCTAGTGCGATTGTTTTGGTGAGACCGCTAATGGCATGCTTAGTCGAAGTGTAGGGCGCAGACATTGGTCTGGGTGCATGCGCAGAAATTGAACCATTATTGATAATTCTGCCACCTTGTGGCGACTGCGCTTTCATCATGCGAATAGCTTCTTGTGAGCATAAGAATGCACCGCAAAGATTGGCATTGACGACATTCATCCACTGCTCGTAAGTAAGATCTTCCATAGGTATAGCTGGAGCACCCATGCCAGCGTTATTAAACAACACATCTATACGGCCGAATTTATCTTTTAGGCCAGCAAATAATGTCTTGACCTCCAGAGGTTTTCCGACATCACAAGAAACTGCTAGGCAGTTACTGTCATTGCCACCAATGTCACCTATAGCTTTTTGAAGTCTCTCTAGATTACGTCCTGTAAGCACAACATTAAATCCTCCTTTTAGGAGAGCTTTAGCAGCCGCTTTTCCGATACCAGTTCCAGCGCCAGTGACTAGGGCTACTTTTGCTTGATTCATGTTGATCTCTATAAATTAGAAACCCCCATCTTATCTCGATTTATTTAAAAAATGCATTCTCTTGTCAATTTCAAAGCTCGGGGCATAATGCAAAAAAGAACAGAGAATACGATGCATTCCTTAAAAAAATACCTTTATAACCCGTGGGCTATTACCCTCAGTTTTTTATTGCTTTTGGGCATTCTTTTTGGGGTTTTATGGATATTGATTCCGCCGCCACCCAAAACTATCGAGATGGCAACTGGCTTTCCTGCTGGCCTGTATTACCAGTTTGGTGAGCGTTTGAAGTCTGAATTACATCAAGAAGGGGTTGAACTCAAGCTCAAGGCTACGGGTGGTACCTTAGATAACTTAGCTTTATTAGGCGATCCAAAATCAGGAATTACTTTTGCAATGGTGCAGGGTGGAGTGGCTGATGCCAAGCAATATCCAAATTTGGTCTCTATCGCTGGAATGTTTTACGAGCCAGTATGGGTTTGGTATCGCGAGCCTGCTTTTAAAATTGAGACTGGGCATTTGCGAGTACTTAGTCAGTTAAAAGGAAAGCGTGTCTCAATAGGCAATGAGGGTAGTGGCACATTAGCTTTAAGTCAGACCCTACTAAGGGTTAGCGGGATAACAGAGAATGACCTCCATGTTGAAAAGTTAAAACCCGATGAAGCTATTAAAAAGCTCAATAGTGGTGAGTTAGATGCAGCATTTATTGTGGCAGCTGCAGAGGCGCCCATACTTGAAAAGTTTTATATGATTCCCGGTATTCGTTTAATGAATTTTGATCAGGCAGATGCTTATGTCCGCAATCTTCCTTACCTGTCAAAAGTGAATGTACCTAGAGGATTGTTAAGTATTGAGTACGACTTGCCTCGTCAAGATATTCAGGTGCTTGCTCCAACCGCAACCTTAGTCGCTCAGAGTGATATTAGTCCAGCATTGGTATCACTGATGTTAGGGGCGTCTTACGATATTTTGAAATCTTATTCTCGCTTACAAAAATCAGGCGAGTTTCCTTCTAAAGCAGGTCTGGACTTTCCTTTACAGGAGGATGCAGAAATTTATATCAAGGATGGTCCTTCTTTTTTACATCGCAATCTACCATTTTGGACAGCGGTATGGGTTGGTCGCTTTATGAAGATCATCATTCCACTGTTAGTAATACTAATTCCACTATTTACCTATCTTCCAGCGGCCAGTAACTTACTGCTTAAGCTAAAGCTTGCTCGGGTATACGAAGAGCTGAAAACGATTGATAAAAATGCCTTAAATCCTGAGTTGAGAGAGCAGAGCTTTAGAGATCTAGATTCGATTGAAAAGCGCGTTGCTAATATCAAGGTATCGAGATTAGATGCTAAAGAGTTATATGACTTAAAAGGCCATGTAGGAGATGTACGTAATCGCTTAAATCATATGAAATAGTGAGACATGAAAATGAATAAACATTTATATCAATATATATTGGCTGCAGTGTTGAGCTTGCTTGCATTACAACTTGCGGCACAGCCGCAAACCTATCCGAATAAACCCATTTCTTTAGTGGTTCCGCAAACTGCTGGAGGCACTAACGATATCGTCGCTCGGCTAATAGCGCCTGCCTTTGGTGAGGCCATTGGTACGTCGGTCGTGGTAGAAAATAAGCCGGGCGCCGGGGGTAATATTGGTACACAAGGTGTAGCGCGTTCAGCAAAAGATGGCTACACCTTATTGTTAACAATCAATAGCGCTCAAGCTATCAATCCTGCGCTCTATAAGAATCCTGGATTTGATCCGATTAATGACTTCGTGCCTTTGTATTACATAGGTGCGACACCATATGTTTTAGTGACTCCACCAGGCTCCCCATACAAGACCTTAGCTGACGTCATTAATGCGGCCAAGAAAAAACCTGGAGAGCTCTCTTATGCCTCTGCTGGGAACGGCACTATCAGTCATCTACTTGGGGCAATGCTTAATACCAGTGCTGGAATTGAGATGCAACATATTCCCTATAAAGGAGTTGCACCCGCAATTAACGATGTCCTAGGTGGTCAAGTTCCTCTGGCGTTTGCTAGCTTACCTTCCGCTCTAAATTACATCAAGGCAGGCAAATTACAGGCGATTGCGATTAGTTCAGCTAAGCGTTCCAGCGCTGCACCAGAAATCCCCACGATTGCAGAGACTTATCCAGATTGTGTTGGTGAGGTTTGGGTAGCAATCTTTGCGCCAATCGGTGTAAATGTAGAGGTAGTCAAGAAAACTCAAGCCGCAATGGATAAGGTAATGGCAAGACCAGATGTGAGAGAAAAGCTCATTGCGCAAGGCTTGGATTTAAATCCAGTGCCTCCAGCGAAACTGCCTGCTTTACTAAAGGATGAACTGGCTAAGTGGGTAAAGATTGTGAAAGCCTCTGGCGCCCAATTAGATTAAAAATATATTTTTCGGCATTGCCATAAAATGAATCCATGAAGATTGTTCCCTTAGCCCCGCCTTTAACACCAACGAAAGAGCTTGCACAAGGATTACGTTCGGATGGATTTGTTGTGGCTTCTGCAGAATCGGTTGCCGAACTTGCTCAGGTTTCTTTGGCGAGTTTGCAGAATCTAGTGCAATATTGGGAGGGTTTACCTCGTGATCCTTATTTAAAGGATGGTGGCCGTTATCGCTTTCGTCGTCATGCCAGTTATGAGATGAAGGGAAATATGCTGTCTTTAGTGCCGCATCGCGCACATTGGCAGTCAGTAAACTATAACGCTCTACATGGGGGTATTGAACGTTGGTTTGAGCCTGTGCAGACTCAATTGATGAGTAGCCCTGCATGGCAATCACTGCTACTGGGATTGGGTCAGCTGCTCAATGGTTTGAAGCCAGTGAATACCTGGTTTATAGAAGCACACCAATTTCGGATTGATACTACTGATGGCATAGGCCGACCCACTCCAGAGGGCGCTCATCGCGATGGTGTCGATTTTGTGGCAGTGTTCTTACTGGACCGTATGGGTATTAAGGGTGGCGAAACCAGAATCTTCGATGCCCAAGGTTCGGCTGGTTTGCGTTTCACACTGACGCAACCTTGGTCTTTATTGCTCATGAATGATGAGAAGATGATTCATGAATCTACCCCGATACAGCCATCTGGAGACTATGGCTATCGGGATACGCTAGTGCTTACCTATCGTTCAAATGGATTTCAGGATTCACCGAATCGCAGTCAGCAATAGAGGATCGTAGTTACTCTGGTTCCATGCCAGCATCTTTAATGGCTTTGGCCCATTTCACGGTTTCTAATTTAATCTTCTGACCAAGTGCCTCTGGCGTGCCTGGCTGTGATTCAAAACCCATTGCAGAGAAACGATCAATCAAATCTTTAGATTTAGCAGCATCGTTGATGGCTTTATTGAGTTTTAGCACAGCATCTTTTGGCATGCCTGCTGGTCCAAAGGCTGCAAAAAATGCAATCAGCTCATAGCCCTTGATACCGAGAGCCTCGTTAACGGTTGGCAATTCTGGGATAGCGGGTGAGCGCTTTAATGAGGTAACAGCCAGCCCACGAATTTTCCCAGCTTGTACTTGTGGCAAGCTAACAGCAAAGTCTGAGGTAAACATATTGACTTGGCCGCCGATCAGATCTGTCATTGCATTTGGACCACTCTTATAAGAGACGCCTGTCATCTTGATACCAGCAACACTTGCTAGCATTTCTGAGGAAACGCGCTGCGATGTACTGGCATAGGCAAAGGTCATTTTTCCTGGATCAGCTTTAGCAAGCGCTACAAAACCATTAAGAGATTTTGCGGGTACATCATTATTGATAGCAACGATCAGTGGTACTGAACCAAAATAGCCAATAGGAACAAATGCAGTTTCTTGGTTATAAGGAAGATTTTTTACTAAGCTTTTTAAAGCTGCGTTCGTACTATTAGTTCCAAAGAGTAGTGTGTATCCATCGGCAGGAGCCTTGGCGACTTGATCGGCACCTATCATGCCATTTGCGCCAGGCCGATTCTCAATAACTACCGGTTGACCTAATGACTCTGACATCTTGACAGCAAAGGCGCGGCCAATTTGATCAGTAGCACTGCCGGCAGCAAATGGAACAATTGCTTTAATCGGTTTTGAGGGATAGCTATCTGCCATCACCCGAGTACTGATCAGAGCCATGATGAGGCTTGAGCAGAGTAGGGTAAAGAAATTGAAGAAGGTTTTGGTTTTCATAGTGTCTCCAGCTTGTTTTTCATAGTGTAGCGGCTCTTGAGGGCTTGGGGCGAGTAGAATTAGTTCTCGTTTTTACTGAGTCTTTATGCGCTTTCGATCGGCTGGCTATACCCCTCTTATGCTCATAGCACAAACCGGTGCTTTATTGGGCTTTGCTTGTTACGCCGTTGTCTTGACTACCCTGCAAGAGGAATGGCAACTTTCTAATTTGGAATCAGGTTTAATCGCCAGCGCCTTTTTCTTAGGTTATATGTTGGTAGTTCCCTTAGCTACTGCGCTGACCGATCGAGTAGATGCACGTAAGGTCTATTTAGTTGGCGGCCTCTCTGCTACTTGCGGACTGTTAGGAATGGCATTTTTTGCTGTTAACTTTTGGACTGCTCTCATTTTTATGGCCATTAATGGTGCCGGACTAGCAGCTACCTATATGCCTGGGCTCAAAATTTTGTCAGATCGCATCGAGACTGGTGAGCTCACACGACATATTGCTTTCTATACAGCCTTTTTTGGTATTGGGACTGGTTTCTCTTATTTATGTTCTGGTTGGATCTTAAATGGACTGGGATGGCATTATGTTTTTGGGATTATTGCTTTAGGACCATTGAGTGCATTTCTGATTGTGCTTTTATTCATACCATCACTGCAACATGAGAAGTGGAAGGGCCCAATCAATATTCGTCTGCATGACATCTTTCCAGTAGATAAATGGAAACTCGTCTTGCAGGATAAAAATGCTTCGGGCTTTATCTTTGGTTACACCGCCCACTCATTAGAGTTATTCGCTTCTAGAAGTTGGATCGTTGCTTTCTTTGCATTTTGCACGGTAGTCACTGGTGAAACCTTTCTTTTAGCAGCAACTACCTTAGCTGGTGTAATTAATTTCTTTGGTGTTCCCTCATCCATAGTGGGAAATGAAATTGCGCTCAGGATTGGTCGGCAAAAATGGGTCTGTATTGTGATGCTTACCAGTGCAGTATTGGGTATTTTATTGGCTTGCTCTACTGGCCAGTCCTGGTGGTTAATATTTGCCTTAGCTTCAGGGCATGCCATCTTTATCATGGCAGACTCTTCAACCTTAACAGCAGGCTTAGTAATGAGTGCAAAAGAAAACATCAAAGGTGCAGCGATGGGCTTGCATTCTTTAATGGGATTTGGCGGAGGCTTATTAGGTCCTGCGATTTTTGGATTTGTTTTAGATATTTCTGGATCGCGGGCTTCTCAAACTTCGTGGGTTTGGGCCTATGTTTCAGTGGTGATTTGGGGCGTCTTATTTGTGATCTATGAGCGACGTAATGGCTGGGGTAGTAAAGTAAGTCGATAGCTTAAGGCTTACTTTATGGCTACTCATACTTCATACCACTGAAAAATTAAGAGATTCGACTACCTACCCAGTAGGCAAAGCCGGCAGTAAGTGAAGTGACGAAAGTCCCCCAAGCGATATCAACTAGGGCAAGGCGGATGGGGAAGTCTCGAATGACGGCCAGACCGGTGAG
>Ga0194047_10001489_pt1 | contig 14221 bp, 7 predicted proteins | sample JunL225m_MetaG_2_FD_160070 | JGI IMG/M metagenome (GOLD analysis project Ga0194047, IMG submission 160070) | Anoxic zone freshwater microbial communities from boreal shield lake in IISD Experimental Lakes Area, Ontario, Canada - Jun2016-L221-5m | ecosystem: Environmental > Aquatic > Freshwater >...
AATCCACCTACAGGTGACCAAGTAGCGGCTGTTGAAGGAACACCAACTACATAGGTAACATCGAGGTTCCATGAAGTTAATACGCCAACATCGCCTGCGCCACCATCATACATAGCTAATGTATAAGTACCGTTTGCAGCAACACCTGCACCATATAATGGAGTCCATGATGTGGTAGTTGGCAAATAACCTGTTGGACCTGTTGGGCCAAAAGGACCGGTAAGTAAAGCATCAGCTTTGAATAGGCCGGTATAGGTTCCAGAGCCAGCGCCAAGTGCTGTAACCCCTGTTGAACCAACAGCAGTATTTACAAAACCTGTAGTGGCACCTGCACCACCTGTACTTGATAAGAAATAATCAAGGTTCAGGATCGCACCGGTTGCTGATTTAAGTACGAATATCATATCACCATCCCAAGTGTGGGTCATGTTCCATGTTGCTTTCAGTCCGCTAACATTACCATTGGCAGGAACACCTGAAACGGTTAAGTTACTAAATGTACCTGCAGTATTGTTATCAGGAACAGCAACAGCAATAGTACCTGAATTGAATGACAGGGTTGTACTGGTTGCTGAAGAGCTGGTTAAGCGAACAGCTGCATCACCTAAACACATGGCAACAGGGTTAGGCGTAACCGTTGGTGCCGGTGGTGTATAGTTAACCAGGGCAACAGCTGTATTGCTACAACCGGTTGTTCCATCTGTACCTGTTACTGTATAAGCAGTGAATTGGGTTGGAGCTGCATACACACTTGGTGTTTGTGTACCTGCTACATAAGCATTGGTAGTGGTTGCATTATTATACAAGCCAGCTGCCGGAGCCCATGTGAAAGTTAATGGAGATCCAGAACCACCCGGAGTGGTATAATCTACTTGTAAAGACCATGAGGTCAATACACCCACATCACCTGCACCACCATCATACATAGCAAGGGTATAAGTACCGTTGCCACCATACAATGGAGCCCAAGTTGTTGCGGTTGGTGTATAACCTGTAGGACCGCCTGAGCCACCGCCACCGGTGATCACTGCATCAGCTTTAAATAAGCCGGTATAAGAACCAGAGCCGGTATTTAAAGCTGCAACTCCTGTAGAACCTATTGAGGTATTGGTAAAGCCGGTTGTTGCACCTGCACCACCTGTATTAGACAAATAGTAATCAAGGTTCAACACTGCACCAGTTGGTGATTTAAGTGCCATTACAATATCACCATCCCAAGTATGGGTCATATTGAAGGTTACTTTCAATCCGGTTACTGTTGCAGTACCCGGTATTGTTGATACGGCTAAGTTGCTTACAGCACCCGCAATACTATTATCAGGAATAGGTACGCTAATGGCTCCTGAGCTAATGGTAACAGTTCCTGGAACCGGAGGTGCCAGAGAACCGGTAGATAATAATAAACCATTGATACCTGCAACGCCACCACAACCAGAAGTTGGAGTAACCGCTACATTAGGTAAGGCTTTAACAGTAAGGATCGCTCCGTTAGAAAGAGCCACCGGTGTACATGTGCCACTTACTGCACAACGATAACGATAACCATTCATAACATTGCTTACCGGATTTACCGTTAAGGTTGTTGTAGTAGCACCCGAGTAAATACCACCATTGGTTATGTTGGTATAAGTAGTACCTCCATTGGTGCTTTCTTGCCATTGGTAACTGATACCCGTACCCGTAGCTGCAACCGTAAAGCTGGCTGAAGTTGTTGAGCAAACACTCACATTGGCAGGTTGTGTGGTAACTGCAGGGCGTTGATTAACTGTAATGGTAATGGTGGCCTGCCTGTTACAACCTGAACCATTATTATTAACTACGGTATAAGTAGTTGTCGTTGCAGGAGATGCTGCTACAGGGTTTGAAGTTGTTGAACTTAAACCTGCTGCAGGAGTCCACAAGAACGTTCCACTAATTACAATCGTACCTGGAGCTTGAACCGCTCCGATCAGATCCTGGATCAGATGTGTATTAGGGAATCCTATTGAAGCATATGTAACCGGGGTGCCAAGACCACAGGCCGCTGCTGAAATATAACTTGGAGATGTTTCTCCTGCTGAAGTAGCACCAGGGAAGTATCTCGTATTAACTACGCCGGCAGTTACTACTTCCACAACAACTGTTTGTGAATTGGTAACTGTAGGGGGCGTGGTAAATGTAGCCGTTTGTATAGTATTATTGAGGTTAGCTACGCTTACCGTTTGTGTAGCGATTAACGTGCGTGTACCAGCCGGAAATGCACCACCTGTTTGGTTATAAAGGTTAACGGTCACATTTTGTGGACCACCGGTGGAAATTTCAACAGCGAACCTTACTGAACTTATCGTAAAGTTACCTGTTACCGCTGGATATGTTGTAAGATCATATGCACGCCAGTAGCTGTTTATAGATGTTGTAGCAGGCGTTCCGCATGAAACACCAAGACCTCCTGTAACTGTTGTGTTACCTCCAGTTGCTGATGTGGTAACAGGAGTTGTTCCTGAACCTTCCATTACGGTTAAGCGGGTTGGGTCTCCAGCACAAAGTGTAGTACCAGGGTCAGCCACGATGAACATTGGCAGGGCGGCATTGAACGTAACGGTTGCCACCGTTGAGTTGGCAGCAGCACATCCTGTAGCCTGAACAACTGCCCTGTACTGGGTAGTTTGAGTAATATTGGTAAATGTATAAGTATTGGTTGTGTTGGCGATAGGCACCCAAGTAGTACCTCCGTTAATGGAAGATTCCCAGCGTATAACCGTACCCGTGAAGCCAGATAAGGTTAGCAATCCGCTATTGGTAGTTCCGCAAACAGAAGTTGATGCTGGCGAAACAGTACCACCCACAGATAAAGTAACCACTGTTAATACAGCTGCGTTACTGGTTGCTGTAGGAGCACATTGTCCGGTAACCACACAACGATATTGGTAGGTGGTCATGCCCGCTGTAACAGCACTGATATTCAGTGTAGCTGTAGTAGCATTAGAATAGATACCACCATTGGTAATATTGGTGAATGTTCCACCGCCATTGGTGCTTTCCTGCCATTGGTAAGCATAAGGTGAAGTGCCCACTGAAGCTGTGCTAAAGCTTACGGCAGTAGAAGCACAAACCGTAGTACTGCTTGGCTGAGTGATAATGGTAGGAGGCGTACAACCTGATGGAGGTAGTATCAACGTTACCGTATCCTTGAACTGGGAAGCACAACTACCGGTACCGAATAACGTAGTCCGCATATTTACCTGTGCCACAGAAGTAATATTGATATCATCAACATACCAGCCTGTTGCAGCCGTATTATCATCAGACGTCATGCGGAAACGGAATTGCGCCGTGGTGTTGGCATAAGGGGTTAGATCAACTGTTGTTTGGATCCATCCACCGCTGTTGCCGCTGAATGCCGACCTTCCTGCGATAGGGTTGGTTCCACCCACAGAATTGTTATATCCATTGATGGTCATACGTGGCCCCAGGTCAACCCAGGTTCCTCCACCATTGGTACTGATCTCTACAACACCACCATCCCATCCGGACTCCGTGTTGTAATTATGCCAGAAAGTAAGTTTTGCGCTTGGAGGGCCTAAGGCGATCGGACTACTGGTTATCCTGAAATCGGTGATCGCTGTGGCATTATCAACCGCAAAGAGTGAACTCGGCGCACTATGGCTTTGAGCCGATGAGACCGCCCAGTTATTGGGACCGGTTCCAATAGTTGTTGTCCATGATGCTGGAATACCAGGTCCGGCAACTGGTTCGTTCAATAATGTTACAGGTGCAAAATAAGCACCGGCATTTATGACAACCGTAAACTGATAGTTTTGTGAAGTGCCTGACGCAAGATTTACCGTCCAGCTCACTACCCGGTTACCTGCATTATAAGCACCTCCATTGGTAGCACTTACAAAGGTTACGTTTGAGGGTAATGTATCTGTAAGCAAATAGTTGGTGAGGGCTACACAACCTGTGTTGTTCACGGTGTTGGTGTAAACAATATTTTGTCCTTCTGGTACAGATGGCAACGCCTGTGTTAAACCAAATGATGAACTCTCTACATTACAATCGCCGAGCTTGAATTGAGCAACGCGCGTTGCCCATGATGAAGCCGAGCTTCCCCACATGGATGTCATCCAGAAAAGAGAATCATTCACCACATCAGGCGTAACTTCATTGTAATCTCCCCACCTGTTTCCAAATGTACCATATGCGGTTCCTGCTTGTATCAATGTTTCCTGTGCGGTCATTGTATTCAGCGGATCCGTAGCATTACGGCCTGTAAAATACATGGATGCATATTTTGAAGTAGAACTAAGGTCATATCCAAGGGCGATCTGGCCTTTACTGTTGATATTGATACTTCCCATCCATCTCCAATCTGTACCACAGGGAGCAAATGTTGATTGCTGATATATACTCCACGGGCCACCGGTCTTCCTCAGTTCATACCATCGTAAACCAGCCCTGGATGATCCAAGGCCCACATTCGCATCCACGGTATAATTCAATACGATGGCTTCATAAGATCCGAAATTCCGGTAAACCACTCGATTCATGATCCTGTCTGCGAGGGCGTCATATCCATTTCCACTAGCGGAAGGAACACAGTTTCGGCCGCCACAGAACGACGACTTGAATGGAGCAGTCATTAAATTTTGAGCCAGGGTAAGTGTTGTATTTGCAGGCACTGCAAAGTTGGGCTGGAAATTAATGATGCCGATACTATCCTTATCATTGGGATCTGCGGTAAAGTCATCATCAGTATAATACATGAACATACCGGGGGTATTTGCTGGCGGCGGTGTTGCACCACTCACATTTACCGGGAAACTATTAAAAGTTAAACGAAAATGCTGCGATGCGGCTGTTGCACTTCCTGCAATCATGGCTGCCTTATCAAAAGCATAAACGGAAGATCCAAGGTATGCTGTTCCGGCTGTATTAAAGTCGTTGGTTGATGCGTAATACGCATTTGGCATAGCACTCCATTTTGGATAATCGGGGAAAAAACTCGCATCGGTGAATTTATAAACATTCCATGCCCCAAGTGGGTCATTCGTTTGTGATATACAGGCAATGAGCGTATTGATGCCCGAGCCCGCGCCAGCATGTCCAAACTCAGTAAGCAGGTAACGGTCAGCCATTTGGTCGTACATAGCAACCGGGTCGCCTGATCCGGTATAACCGGGGCTGGCAACAAGGTTCACAATAAGTGTCTGGTTCAGCAGCACATTACCATTTCTGTCCCATATTTTAAAATAGGAACTCGAGCTGTTGTTGATGGTTTGAATAACCGCTGTAGGCCCGGCACACATATTTGGATCGGCCGGAGATACATTTGTATATCCCAATCCCGCAAAATTCTGGGTAACTGCGCCACCCGCGAAATTGCCTGGTAATGGATTAGGGCTTTGCAGACCTGAGGAACTGTTGCCGCCCACACCTAAAATTTTTTGTACCACCGGATCAGGGGTCTCTACCTTGCTGTATTGCTTTGCTGGCCTGGACTCATTGTCCTCGTTAATGCCAACAACCCTGTCACCAATCCTGGTAATGGGTGCATGAAATCCAGCGGGCGTTTGATAATCTTTAAGCGAAGGGATCACTTTGATCAGTTCCCCCATAGTTACTTGGGGATTCCGGAGTTCTCTCTGTGCGTAGGAAGTATTTCCCAGCAAGAATAACACAAGCAAAATCGGGAAAAACTTTAACGATCGTTTCATTGAAACAATCGTTCTCTCTGAATAAGCGGAGATTGGTCTCATAATTAAAATTTAATAAACGTTAAATATAAAATTTTGGTGGAGGGGTATTAATTTGTTTTGCAGAAAATAAAATCGGTTCGGCATATTCAGGGTGCAAAGCACCTGTATATACAGTATGTATCAATTCATTTTGTCTTTCGAAAATCACACAATCAGTCATCTGGAATTTGATGGTATGGCTAGCTTGCTTATTCCCAGAATTCTGTTCAGCCCCTGATTTCACTGCATCTGCGCGAGCTTTAAGTAATTGTGCTTCCTTTTTATCGCTAAGGCAGTATAGCCAGGTGTGTTTTCCAATGGTCTTTGTTTTGGCGATGTCATACAATTCGCCAAGCAGGTAAAATTCTTTCCCTTGCTCTTCCCATCTGATATCCCCATTGATTGTAGATAATTCAAAAACGGTAAAATTATTTTCAGGAATGCTGGCAAGTAATTGTGTTTCCATGTCTTCCCTTGCCCAATATTGTTGAAGAGAACTGAGGGCGTAATATCCAATTTGTGTAAAGGAGATCAACAGCAATAAAAATATAGAAACAAATTTTCTCAACAAGCAAGTTTAAGTGATGCAAAATAAGAAATTTTGAAGAATACACTAGTTTTTGGATTATATATTTTGTTGGGAACGAATTCCTTAGAATTAAATTAAAAAAATATTATAAGTGTATAAAATCTTCAGATAAAATAGCTTGAACTTTAGATGTTTACTTTCTAAAAAGCTTTTTTTGAAGAAAAAAAACAGGGGGAGCTTACCATTTTCTGCGCTTTGCAGCATACTTAATATTTATTGCCTCATTTTTTTGCCATTACAACTGTCAACCCCTACCTTTGCAGCCTGAAAAATCAGCCCTTTTACAAAATAATTAATTGATATTTTATGGTAGAAATTAAACCGGATGAGATATCGGCGATCCTCCGTCAACAATTGAGTAATTTCAATGCCTCAGCAAGTTTGGAAGAGGTTGGTACCGTTTTGCAGGTGGGAGATGGTATCGCCCGTGTATATGGCTTGAACAATGTACGTTCGGGTGAGTTGGTGGAATTTGATAATGGCGTTAAAGCCATTGCCCTGAACCTGGAAGAAGATAATGTGGGTGTGGTATTGATGGGAGACAGCAGCGAGATCAAAGAAGGAGATAAAGTAAAGCGTACCGGGCAGATCGCCTCCATCAAAGTTGGAGAAGGAATGTGTGGTCGTGTGATCAATACCCTTGGTGAACCCATCGATGGTAAAGGTCCTATCAAAGGCGAATTATATGAGATGCCCCTGGAAAGGAAAGCACCTGGTGTAATTTTTCGTGAACCGGTAAAAGAACCACTGCAAACCGGTATCAAGGCTATCGACGCGATGATCCCGATCGGACGCGGACAAAGGGAATTGGTGATCGGTGATCGCCAGACCGGTAAAACTGCGATCTGCGTAGATACCATCATCAATCAAAAAGAATTTTATGCTGCCGGCAAACCGGTATATTGTATTTATGTAGCCATCGGACAAAAAGCCAGTACCATTGCCGGGATCATGAAGACCCTGGAAGAACATGGTGCAATGGCCTACACCACAATTGTAGCTGCCTCTGCTTCTGATCCGGCTCCATTACAGTTCTATGCTCCATTCGCTGGCGCCGCCATCGGAGAGTTCTTCCGCGATACCGGCAGACCAGCCCTGATCATTTATGATGATCTTTCTAAACAGGCTGTTGCATATCGTGAAGTTTCTTTGTTGTTGCGTCGCCCACCCGGACGTGAAGCTTATCCTGGAGACGTATTCTACTTACATAGCCGTTTACTGGAAAGAGCAGCCAAAGTAATTGCCAAAGATGAAATTGCTCAACAGATGAATGACCTGCCTGAATCGATCAGGCACTTGGTAAAAGGTGGCGGATCTTTGACCGCCCTTCCAATCATTGAAACACAGGCTGGTGACGTATCTGCATATATCCCTACCAACGTGATCTCAATTACCGACGGTCAGATATTCCTAGAAGGTAACCTGTTCAATGCAGGTATTCGTCCGGCTATTAACGTAGGTATCTCGGTTAGCCGTGTGGGTGGTAATGCCCAGATAAAATCCATGAAAAAAGTGGCCGGTACCCTGAAACTGGATCAGGCACTTTATCGTGAACTTGAAGCCTTCTCTAAATTCGGTGGCGATCTGGATGCTGCAACCAAGAACGTAATTGATAAAGGTGCCCGTAACGTGGAAATATTGAAACAATTACAATATTCCCCCATGAGCGTGGAAAAACAGGTGGCCATGATCTACCTGGGAACTCAGGGTTTATTGAGAGAAGTGGCTGTTAAAAATGTGAAAGCATTTGAAGAACACTTCCTGTTGGAAATGGAAAACAAACACCCCGAGATCCTGGCTGAATTTAAAAAAGGTAACCTGCCCGAGGATGGTCTGAAAAAAATGACAGAACTGTGTAAGGGTTTGGTTGGACAGTATAAAGCATAACCTGATTTATTTTAAATATGTTCAAGGAGGGATTTGTTTCCCTCCTTTTTTATTTTCCTCACCGGTGCGGTTACCCCATATTTTGCCGAAATGGCATAAATAATTTTTGGCTTGTCATTTGTATTTCCCTTTATGTGCAGTTTTATAAAACAGGCAGATAACTATTGTCAAACTTTATTGGACATAGCACATTTAAGTATATTTGTCTGAACAATTAATCATCAACTAATATCTTTTACATGGATTTTGGAAAAGAATTTCAAAAATATGCCATCAAGCACCGCGGTATCAGCAGCAACATGCTGGATGGGTATATCAAACACAATGTTACCGGACTCACACCGAATATTATTGAAGAGCGGCCAATGAATATTGCTGTGATGGATGTGTACAGCAGGCTCATGATGGACCGCATTATTTTTTTGGGATATCCCATCAGTGATGAAGTAGCCAATATCGTTACAGCACAATTGTTGTTTCTGGAAAGTACCGACCGCACCAGGGATATACAGATGTACATCAACAGTCCGGGCGGTAGTGTATACGCCGGTCTTGGTATGTATGATACCATGCAATTCATCACGCCCGACATCGCTACCATTTGTACAGGCATGGCCGCCAGCATGGGTTCCTTGCTGATGTGTGCAGGTGCTAAAGGGAAAAGAACTGCGCTTAAGCATAGCCGTATCATGATGCACCAGCCCAGTGCAGGCGCCGGCGGACAAGCCAGCGATATTGCCATTACGGTGAATGAAGTAAGAAAAGTAAAAAAAGAATTGTACGAAATATATGCACAACATTGCAATCAGTCTTTGGAGCGAGTGGCAGAAGATTGTAACCGCGATCATTGGATGACCTCTACCGAAGCCAAGGAGTATGGACTGATCGATGAAGTGCTGACCACCAATCCGAAAAAACAAAAAAAAGATTGATGATCGTTTCTGAACCAGCAGTATAATTTAATCAAAAAAATAAACGATGAATTTTAATACCTATAAATTGAACAGGATGGAAGATGAAGACCAACCTGCCGAAACACCCGAGAACCCGATGGAGAAAATGATGTCGGGATGGCAATTTGATAAAAAATTTATTGAGCAACGTAAGATCTTTTTATGGGGCGTAGTAGATGACAAATCTTCCAAAGACATCACCAACCGGTTAATGTACCTCGAAGCCATTGACCCCGGAAAAGAGATCACCTTTTATATTAATAGTCCGGGGGGCATCGTTACCAGCGGAATGGTAATATATGATACTATGCAATTGATCAGCTCTCCGGTAAGTACCGTATGCATGGGCATGGCTGCCAGTATGGGAAGTATCTTACTCAGTGGAGGTAAAAAAGGCAGACGCTTTATTTTCCCCAGTGGTGAGGTGATGATCCATCAACCCAGTGGTGGCGGACAAGGAACCAGCGCCGACCTGGAGATCATGGCCGAACAGATCATGCAAACCAAGGAACTAGGAGCAAATATCCTGGCTAAGAACTGTGGACAAACCTTTGAAAAGGTGATGAAAGATTTCGACCGCGACTACTGGATGCATGCTAAAGAGGCAGTGGAATATGGGATTGTAGATGAAATTCTGACCAAATTATAGTCAAAAACACCAAGAATGATTAAAAAAGGCCCTTTTTTGGGTCTTTTTTAATCATATTCCTTCAAAAGCAACGTTATTATCCTGTGGATTGTCTTTCAACAAGCATAGAACTTATTATATCTTTGCAGTTGACCGGTTTTTAAAAAAGCATTGTTCAAAGCAGAACTGATATGGCCAAACAACAAACATTACATTGTTCTTTCTGCGGGCGCAGCCGCGATGAGGTGAAGATCCTTATTGCAGGCCAGGATGGGCATATCTGCGAAAATTGCGTAGAGCATGCTGAAGAGATCATTGAACAGGAACTCGGAAACTCGGCCGATATTAAAGGCGCACATGCCCCTGCCCTAAAACTGACGGTTAAAAAGCCCATCGAAATAAAAAAATTCCTTGATGAATATGTGATCGGGCAGGAAGATGCAAAAAGGATCTTAGCCGTGGCGGTATACAACCATTATAAAAGGCTGAATCAGAAAGTGGAGAATGATGTGGAGATTGAGAAAAGTAATATCATCATGGTGGGCGAAACAGGTACCGGCAAAACCTTGCTGGCAAAATCCATCGCCCGCATGCTGAATGTTCCGTTTGCTATCGTTGATGCTACTGTATTTACTGAAGCAGGTTATGTGGGAGAAGATGTGGAAAGCATGCTCAGCAGATTATTGCAGGCTTGCAATTATGATGTACCGGCAGCTGAAAGAGGAATTGTGTTCATTGATGAGATCGATAAAATAGCCCGTAAAAGTGATAACCCATCCATTACCCGTGATGTTAGCGGTGAAGGAGTGCAACAGGGATTGTTGAAATTGCTGGAAGGTACAGAAGTACTGGTACCTCCTCAGGGCGGCCGCAAACATCCTGAGCAAAAACTGATCAAAGTAAATACACAGAATATTTTGTTTATATGTGGAGGGGCATTTGATGGGGTTGATAAACTGATCGCCCGCAGGGTTAATACCAACGCGATCGGATTTAATGTGAATAAGGAAATGCAGGAATACCAGCATAACAATCTTCTGCATTTTGTAAATGCGGTGGACCTCAAGCATTTTGGTTTGATACCGGAATTGCTGGGCCGGTTACCGGTTGTCACTTACCTTAATCCGTTGGATGCTACTACTCTCAGAAGTATCCTTACCGAACCCCGGAATGCCCTGATCAAACAATTTACCCGCTTATTTGAAATGGAAGGGATCGAATTGAAATTCGAACCCGCCGTATACGATTTCATGGTTGAAAAAGCAATGGAATACAAGCTGGGTGCCCGCGGACTTCGCAGCATCTGCGAAAGCATCTTAACCGATGCGATGTATGAATTGCCCTCTCAGAAAGTAAAAAACTTTGATGTAACCCTAGAATATGCACAACGGAAGTTCAGCAGCAGCAAGCTCAGTTTACTGAAAGTAGCTTAACCGCACAGTATCCGGGATCCCGGGCCTTTACTGATGTTATCTTTTTTCTCAATTTTTAAATTACCCGATATCATTTTAGGTGGTTGATGTAATTCAATTTATTTTTACGGCCTGGTATAAATGTGAAAGCATAATTTTAATTATTAAAACCACAATGCTACATGGTAGACGTAATACTCGGACTCCAATGGGGGGATGAAGGAAAGGGAAAAATAGTAGACTATTTCGCAAGCAATTATGATGTGATTGCTCGATTCCAGGGAGGTCCAAATGCAGGTCATACTTTGTATGTGGACGGAAAAAAAATTGTGTTGCACCAAATTCCCAGTGGAATTTTTCACGAAGGAAAGACCAACCTGATCGGAAATGGAGTAGTACTCGATCCGGTAACTTTAAAAAGAGAATGTGGTAATGTGGCGGCAATGGGTGTTGATTATAAAAAGAACCTGTATATCAGCGAGCGGGCTCATCTCATCCTTCCCACACACCGGGCGATTGACAAAGCCAGTGAGTTATCAAAAGGGATCGAAAAAATAGGTAGTACATTAAAAGGAATTGGGCCAGCGTATATGGATAAAACCGGCAGGAATGGTTTGCGTGTAGGAAATCTGCTGGATAAAAGTTTTACCACCGAATACATTAAGTTGCGATTGAAACACCAGAAATTACTGGATAGTTTTAATTTTCAGGAAGATATAAGTGCATGGGAAGAAGAATTTTTTGACGCCATTGATTTTATGAGAGATTTTAAGATCGTGAATGGCGAATATTTCATCAATGATAAGATCAGCAAGGGTAACCGGATACTGGCCGAGGGTGCACAGGGAAGTATGCTGGATGTGGATTTTGGAACATTTCCATTTGTAACAAGCAGCAATACGATTTCGGCTGGTGTCTGTACAGGTTTAGGCGTTGCACCACAAAAGATAAAAGAAGTGTTTGGTGTGTCGAAGGCCTATTGTACAAGGGTTGGTAGCGGACCATTCCCTACCGAATTGCTGGATGAAACCGGGGAACTGATCAGGAAAACAGGTAATGAATTTGGAAGTACAACCGGAAGACCGCGTCGCTGCGGATGGATCGATGGAGTTGCCTTACAATTTGCCTGTATGATCAATGGAGTAACCCAGATCATCATGACAAAGTCCGATATTCTGGATAACCTGGATACGCTAAAAGTTTGTAACGGATATAAAATAAACGGAGAAGAAAAATCATATGTGCCCTTTCAGATGAATAAGGTACAAATTGAGCCGTTATATAAGAGTTTTGATGGCTGGAAACAAGATATCAGTTCCATTGGAAATTATGCCGACCTTCCAGTACAAATGAAAAATTATATTGAATATCTGAATGGGTATTTGAAAGTGCCGGTTAAATATATCAGTAATGGTCCCGGCCGCGACCAGATCGTAGTAGCATAAAAAAAATAAAAAAAATTCATTTTTTTTTGGCTATTTGAAAAACTCGTGGAAATTTTACAGAACTAATCCTGTTTGAACTATGGCTTCTAAATCTGAGAACACAAAAAAGACAGTTTCTAAAGTGAGTGCAGCTCCCGCCACAGGGGTGGCAAAAAAAGCAGCGTCTAAATCCAAAAAGGAAGAAGATGAGGATGATGATTTGATTGATGATGATGCTGAAACCACACCTGCTAAAAAAGGTAAACCCAGCTCCAAAAAGAAATCCGATGATGAAGAGGAAGATGATGTTGATGTTGAAGATGATTGGGAAAAAGTAGAGGAGGAGGAAGAGTGGGATCCTGATTTTGATGAATTTGATGTTCCCAAATCAAAAGGGAAAAAAACTGTCGGCAAAAAACCAAGTAAAGCTGAGGATGATGAATTTAAAGTAGAGGATGACTTTAAAGATCTGGGTTTTGACGATCTGGATAGCGATGGTTTTGATGACGAAGAAGATGATTTTTAATTGACTCGTGGTATTTGGAAGTAGGAAAAACTGCATTATTGAAAAAAGCTATTTCATTTCCTGTAAATAATTTTACTGACTTCAGGTTGAAGATGTTGAATTGGGTTAACCGGTTCAACATTTTTTGTTTTCTGGATGACCGGGAATACCAGTCTGCTGACCCGTCATTTCAATGCCTGGTTGCAGCAGGTTCAAAAAAAAATATTGAAAGGCAGGCCGGACAAGCTTTTGAAGGCCTTCAAGCTTTTCATGATGAACACCCCAATGCCTGGATGTTTGGTCATTTCGGATACGATCTTAAGAACGAAACGGAAAACCTGCAATCTGTTCATGAGGACCGTGTTGGCTTCAGTGACCTGCATTTTTTTATCCCTGAGATCATTTTGCAACTGGATAAAACCTCCCTGCAAATTTTCAGTGCAGGAAACGAAAATGAAATTTATGAATCGATCCTTTCCTGCGCGTCTTTCATTGAAAAATCTGCAAACACGAGTGTGCAGGTACAACAAAGATTTTCGAAAGAGGATTACTTGAAGACCATTGAGCAGATCAGAGGCCATATTTTACGAGGCGATTGTTATGAGTTGAATTTTTGCCAGGAATTTTTTGCAGAAGAAGCCATCATCGATCCATTATATACTTTTCATCGGCTCAGTGATATTTCTCCGAATCCTTTTTCTGCATTCTACAAACTTGGAGAGCAATATTGTTTATGTGCCAGTCCGGAACGATATCTGAAAAAATCGGGCGATCAATTGATCTCTCAACCGATCAAGGGTACGGCAAAAAGAGATCTTGTTGATCCTGCACATGATGAACAGCTGAAACAAAATTTATTGCAAAGTATAAAAGAGCGATCTGAAAATGTGATGATCGTTGACCTTGTACGGAATGACCTGAGCAAGATCTGTACACCGGGAACGGTAAAGGTGGATGAATTGTTTGGTTTATACAGTTTTCCTCAGGTACACCAGATGATCAGTACGGTAAGTGGCAAACTGCCCATCGCTACGCATTGGTTGGAATGTATAACAGCCACATTTCCAATGGGGTCTATGACAGGAGCACCTAAAAAAAGGGTGATG
>Ga0194047_10001492_pt1 | contig 14203 bp, 3 predicted proteins | sample JunL225m_MetaG_2_FD_160070 | JGI IMG/M metagenome (GOLD analysis project Ga0194047, IMG submission 160070) | Anoxic zone freshwater microbial communities from boreal shield lake in IISD Experimental Lakes Area, Ontario, Canada - Jun2016-L221-5m | ecosystem: Environmental > Aquatic > Freshwater >...
GTGATGTAGCCCATTGCAGTCCATGGAGTGCCCGTAACATAGGTTGAGTTGTCATAGGAGATGACACCTGCTTCGGAAATTTTAACAAAACCATTGCCAGAAAGCGCATTTTGTTTGGCATTGAAGGTGTTCCAATCTGTTGAACTTAGGGCTCCCGTAGCAGCGCCAGAGGCCAGGGCCAGGGACAAAGTTTGAGTACTAAGTGAAAGTCCATTGGCGGTTGCGATTGTCAAAGGCAAGTGTCCGACTGTGGCACTGTCAGTATCGCAAACCAAACCAAACGTTGTATCGAAAGTACAAAGCTTGCCGTTGGTGAGAGTGCTGGCTTTAACTGAAAAACTTGTGCCACTTAAGGTTAACAGGGTTCCGGCAGTATAGGTGGTGTTGTTGTCAGGAGCCCAAACAGCATCTGTGCCAGAAGATTTCAAAAAATATCCAGCGGCTCCCAATGAAAGCGTGTTCCAAAGCGGACTTGCTCCTTGCCCGGTGATGAGCGCGCCTCTGCTTACTGGTGAGGCAGCTTTTTCCGTGTCGCCATGTTGAGCAGACAGCAAATCGTGCGAAGCTGCTGGCGCTGAGGATGACCAAACTGGCAGTCCATTGGCCAGGGAAAGGACTTGACCATTAGCGCCTTTAGCAAGGGTAGTTAAAGTTGTTCCAAAGGCATAGTAGAGCAGATCGCCCGCCGCATAAGTTGAGATTCCTGTGCCCCCGCTGGCTGGCAGCAAAGGATTGGTAAGAGTTAGGGAAGAAAAGGAAGCCGTTGAATTAGTAGAAATATTTTGCGGTAGCGAAAGGGTGATGGCTCCCGTAGCAGCTGAGACCACCACTTGATTATCTGTACCAGCCAGACTCGTCACGCCAGTGTTGGTAAAGCCAATTGAACTAGAATTGTTGGTCACGGAAATGCCAGTGCCGGCGTTAATTGTTTTCAGAGAGTACCCACCGGATTCATTACCAACGAGCAATTGGCCGCTGGTTGGAGCAAGAGTGGTGCCGGTGCCGCCACTATTGATTGCCAGAGCTGCCCCTAAGGTTAAGCTGGAAAAGTTGGGAGTACCACTGGCAGCGAGATCTTGCACAGTGTTAACTACGCCATTAAGAACCGTGAAGTTAGTCGCATTAAAACTAGCCACCCCTTTGCTGGTGGTGGAAGCATCATTGATACTACCAGAAAGCGCATTGCTAGCCAATGTGAGCATCAGGGGTCCTGAGCCGCTAGCGGAAGTAATCCGATTAGCATAAGCTCCATTCCAATTAGAAACATTGTTATTGGTAATTGCCTGGGCAACCGAAGCGCTGAAGCTTGGATCAGTTTCGCTGTAGCTTGTCAGGTAACCGGCATTGTTAGCAAGAAGCGAAATGTTTTCACCCGCTAGCATCACATTGGAAGCCACCGCAAAAGTAGTACCGATTAGTTGGAGGCCCGCACCTGCCTCATAGCTAGTGTTACAAACGATTCCATTTGCAGTTGAATAAGTACAAAGCTTATTGTCAGTCATGGTTCCCTCTCTGAGCGAAAAAGTATTGCTAGCCAGACTCAGCAGTGAGCCGCTGGCAGCATAGGTACTGGCTAGTGCAGCTGAAGGTTTGAAAATGACATTGCCAGTGGCAGTGTCTTTGGTCAGGACATATTCATCTGGAACTGCAGCTACACCAGTCAAAGCGTTAAGGGCATTTTGAGCAGTTGTTTGTCCGGTTCCGCCACTGGCAATTGGCAAAGCTTCAGTTAGTTTCAAACTTTTGAAAGCCACGTCCGAAGTGGTGGAAAGATTTTGATCAATGGTTGTATCAGCAGAAACAGTCAGGGTATTGCTGCCAGCCAGTGTCACCCCGTTGTAAGTTTTGCCAGTCAAGGTATTGGCAATATATTTGTCCGCCACAGCAGCTCCCTGCCAGGTTCCGGCGGTGACAGTGCCTACTTGGTTGATGTTTTGCTGAATAGCTTGATCCAAAGCTCCTCCGGTAGTTAGCACGGGAATGTTGTCCGCTTGATTGCCAATGGTTTTGCCTTGCAGGAAATTGGAATTGAAAGCCGTTGGCACGGAAGCTATTTTTTTGCGGGGGGCCATTTCGCTATCATTGCCAATCATTACGCCCAGATAATATTGCCCGTCGCTAAAAGTCAAACTCGCTGGAAAAGGTACGCTAGCACCAAGGTAAGCTGTGATAAGTCCATTGTTGATAGTGATAGTTTGAGTTTCTTGCCAAATTCGAGAGTTGGCATCTGAATTGGAAGGGGCTGGATCCAGAGTCAGGCGATCAACAGTATAAATGGAAAAACGAATATCATATTGGCCATTGGGCAAAGATGTGCCACTGCTGCCCAGGACATAGGCGGAAACTGAAATTTGACCGGAACTTTGATTGGGAGCTGCCTGAGTGAAAAAAGGCACAACAAAAAAAAGCAAACAAATATTTGCCATTAAAAAAAATCTTATTATATTCTTCCCCTCCTTTTTATTTTTGATGTTCATCACCCCAGTGATTACTCAATTAATTGTAGCTTCTTTCTTTAACTTTCAATGAAATATTTTATATTTAAATTATATCATACTTATGATTTTATTTACATAGATAAACTGAACTTTTAAAAATCAAATAAACGGCATTAATATTTTTGGAAAAACATTTGCTTTTCTAAATAATGCTAGATGATATTAAATTTAAAAATACAAACTTACCAATCAATTTCAGTCATCATAAAAAACCCTAGAGCTTTTTCATATATCTAATTCCATTTTGTTAACTTTTCAAAAAACCACCCTGCAATTATTTGATTGAAACCAATTCAACATCGAAAATCAAAGTTGAATTTGGGGGAATAGATGATCCAGCACCTGTGGCGCCATAGCCCAAATCAGCTGGAATCGTAATCGTTCTTTTTTCGCCAACTTTCATCCCCAAAAGACCTTGATCCCAGCCTTTGATAACCTGGCCTTGTCCAATGGTGAAATCAAATGGCGTTCCACCATGCTTTGACGTTGCATCAAAAACTGTTCCGTCTGTGAGCTTTCCAGTGTATTGAACTGAAATGGTGTCGCCAGACTTAACCGTGCGATCACCGCTACCTGCTTGAGTTGTTTTAATTTCTAGTTTCATTTTTTTATCATTAGAATTAGTTGGATTTGCAGCACTTGCTGGTTCTGAGCTAGCCGGTTGAGCCTCGGCTGGTTGAGAACTAACTGGATTTGTTGATTCCTGTGAAGCTGAATCCATGTTGGCTTTCGTTGCTTGCGCTGAGCTTTTCGTTTCCAGCGAAACCTTTGCCGGAACCTTCACAATTTCTTGAGAACTATCCATGTTTGTTTTAGCATCCTGAACAAGAACATAACCAGTTACCGCTGCCGCCACAATCACGAGCACAATTAGTATTTTTTTTCCTTCCATTGTTTTTCACTTTAAAAAATTACCTAAATTTATTATAGCATTAATGCAAGAATTTAGAAATCCCAACTGCCATTCATGCTACTTGATTGAGTGTAGTTCACAACCGTGCTTTCAAAAAAGTTACTCTTGTCAGAATTTGGGTCTTGCAAACGATCCAGATGCTTGTAGGGATTTGTCACAGCCTCAGGAAAAAGCGGCCCAATATTGAGCATCGCCAATCGATTGTTTGCCAACCACTGCGTGTACTGGCACGTTGTTTGTTCGTTCATGCCTGGAATGCGATCCCCCAGAATGTGCTTGCTCCAAGCTATTTCTTGCTTGACTGCCTCATTCATCATCTCCATGATGATTTTTTCGCTATAAATAGCGGGAAATTCATTGTGAATTTCTCTAATAATATTTGCAAAAATTGTGATATGCGTCAATTCGTCGCGCCGAATATACGCAATTACCCTTCCGGTTGCCAGCATCTTCATCTTGTCAACAAGAGTGTCAAAAAAGGCAAAGCCATTATAAAAATAAATCGATTCCAAAAGAAAGTTTGCCACCACTGCCCGAAAAAAATTTTCATCAGTCTGATTGTTAATGAAGTTTTCATATATCTGACCGATATACTTGTTTCGCTCAAGTAAAATACTGTCGCTACGCCAGAAATAATAAATCTCGTCGCGCTCTTTGCTTTCAACCACTGACTCCAGAATTGTCGCATATGATTGCGAGTGGATTGCTTCTTGATAAGTCTGAATAGCTAAAATCAAGTTAACCTCCGGAGAGGAAATGAAGTCAGAAATATGTGGTAAATTAACAGTTTGAATCGAATCCAAAAAGATTAAGAAAGACAAAATTCCCTTGTAAGCCCGCTGCTCCTGCGGCGACAAGTCGCTATGAAACATTCTGGCATCATCCTTGAGTCCGGAAACTTTTTCAGGTACCCAGAAATTCCCAATCATCACCTGATAGAGTGATTTTGCCCAGGAATATTTCACCGCATTAAGATTAAACAACCCAGTTGTTTGGCCCTTGATGATTTTTCTTGCCGATACGTCATCGTTACCATCCGGATTAAACATCGGATTCATTTTCATTTTTTCTTCCATATTTTTTCTTTGCGTTTATGCATTATACATTATACATTCTACAAACTACATGATACATGAGCCTATCCACTGCAACTAACACAATTATCCTTCACTTCTCCAGAAAGACTTCGCACATAATACACCGTTTTAATCCCACTATTCCAAGATTTCAAATAATATTCATACAGCTGCGCTGGGCTGACTTTGGAAGGGTCAATCATCCACTCAAAAGAAATCGATTGATCAATCCATTTGTAAAGCACGGCCATCATCTCGATAACTTCATTCATGTCCATGTTGACATATTCCTTGTAATACCAGAAATTTTCTTTGCTAAGCTTCGGCGCCACGCGCACGGTCGGAGCAGAAAGATTTGTTTCCACAAAAAACTTTTTGTAAATAGGCAGCAGCGCCGCAGTTGTGCCAACCACGCCAGCCGTTGAAGTATTCGGTGCCGGCGCCGTGTTATAGGCAAAGCGCACGCCAGAAACTTTCATGTCAGCAAAAAGTTTTTTCCATTTTTCTCCGTCTTTGGTGTTTTTCACAAACCACTGTTCACCCTGGCCAAGAATTTTCCCATTGTCATACTCGCTTCCCTTGTAGAGTGGATAGGCCCCACGCTCCTTGGCCAAATCAACCGAAGCTCGATAGGTCGCAAGCGCATAATGCGAAAACAATTCATCCGTCACCCTTCTGGCTTGCTCACTGTCATAGGTAATTTTTTGTGTGGCCAGGTATTCCGCCAAACCAAGGTAACCCAGACCAACACTGCGATATCGCATTGCCGTGCGTTTGGCTTCAGCAATCGGATAGTAATTGAGCGTAATCACATTATCGAGCATTCGCATGGCAATTGGAATGATTTTTTCAATCACCTCAGGGGTGCTAACCTTGGCAATATTAATTGACGCCAAGTTGCAAACCACCGTGTCACCCGGTTCATATTTAATCAAAATTTTTCCATCCTCCAAAGTTTCTTCCACAAATTTTGAAGCGGAAGTGTTCTGACAGATCTCAGTGCAAAGCTGCGAAGAATAGATGTTGCCCGCATGCTTGTTGGGATTAAGTCGATTGACCGTGTCTCGGAAAAACACGTATGGCATGCCAGTCTCAACCACAACTTTCAAAAATTTCTTGAAAAGTTCCTTGGCTGACACAATCTTTTTCATTTTGATTCGCTCATCTTTTTCCAATAGTTCATAAAATTTTTCAAACTCCTGCCCAAAAGAATCTTGCAGATATTTTCCATAGAGCTTATGTACCTCGTGTGGATCAAAAAGGCATATTTCCTCATTGCGCTGCAACCTGCGCATGAAAAGATCAGGAATTGAAATTGCTGGAAAGATGTCAAAAGCCTTTGACCTGATGTCGCCTGTTTCAGTTTGCAAATCAAGAAAATCGTAGATGTCATGGTGCCAAATGTCGAGTGTGACTGAAATAGCTCCCAAACGCGAACCAAGTTGGTTAACTGCAATTGCTGTGTCATTGATCACTTTGACCCAGGGATTAACGCCTCCAGACATTCCCATCACGCCGCGAATCGCACTGCCGCGCGCCCGAATGTTTCCCAAATAAACTCCGACTCCGCCACCGAACTTTGAAATTTGCGCAATGTTTTCAATCGAGTGATAAATTGCTCGAAGATCGTCATCCACATTCAACTTGAAACAACTTGCGAGCTGGTGAAAAGTTGTGCGAGCGTTCATCAAGGATGGGGTTGCCAAAGAAATTTTCTGCTCAGCGCAAGCGAGATACATCTGAATCGCAGTGGCCACTCGCGTTTCTTTCGGTTCAGGCATCGCCATGAACAAACCCACAAAAAAATACATTTCCTGCGGCAATTCCTTAATGATTTTGTTCGGATTAAGCAGATACCTTTTCTGAAGTGAAAGCACTGTTGTGTATCCATAGGTCAAATCAAGCTGAGCATTTATGCTCTTGGCAGCCAACAAAATTTCCTCGTCGCTATAAGTCTCGCTTAGTTCTTTGGCATACAAACCTTTCTCAACATATTCTCGAAAAAGTGCCAACACAGCCTGCGGAGAATACACATCGTCGTGTTTGATTGCTCGATTGCGAATAGCTTCTTTGTACAAATTGAAAAGCGCAATGCGTCCAGCAACCTCTTGCCAATGGATGTTTTCCACACTCACCAAGTCTATGCAAGTTTTTACTAACAATTTGTTGATGTCGGATGTCTTGATTTCATCGACAATATTTTTCTTGAAAGCCTCAAGCAAATCTGCAAAGGTGCAAAATTCCTCATAACCAGTTACCGCACGATCAAAAACCGCTTTGATTTTCTTGAGGTCAAAAAGTTCTTGCTTGCCATCAGCTTTAATTACTTTCATAGATTTTTTTTCAAATTGCTCAAGCAGTTTCTCTTTTTTTTCATCCCGCTTTTCGCTCTGCTTGTTGCGATACAAAATGAAAGCCTTGGCCATTTCATATTTTCCAGCTTTCATTAACTGCCTTTCGGTGATGTCCTGAATCATTTCCACGCCTGGAATAATCGGATTCAAACTGTCGCCGCAAAAAGTGGCCAGTTCAGCAATGATGTCGTCCGACATGCCAACAATGAAATCCTTGTTAAGCTCTCCCACTGCTTCGCAAGCCAATTCAATGGCCCTTTCAATTTTGGCTCGTTCAAAAGGCACCAATTCTCCACCACGTAATTTCACTTGTTTGATGTTCATATTTTTTTGATTATTTTTTAATATATCTAAAGTTATTTATTTACAAAAGAAGCCTAATGTGTGTTTTTTAGAACTTTAACACTACATGTTGTGTAGTATTTTGTAATAATACCACAAGACAAAAAACCCGACAAGCCTTTTAACTTGCCGGAATTTTTCCACTTTTCAATGACTTTTTTGAGATATCCAACGACTTATCCACAAATTTGCATTCAACCCGCAACTACTAAAATAAATGGGTATTAATACCCATTTATTCCATTGCTTATTTTAGAAGGTATAGTTCAATTTTGGATCCTTTTTTATTATTTGGAGCCCCTTAAAATTCAGCTCCTGTCAATTCAATGAAAGCAGGCTTAGCATTAAGCCTCACGCTTAATTTATATACGCTACAATTGTGTAATTAAACTTTTCGCCTCCCCTAGACATCCACATCACTTCTAACAATTCCATCTTTAATTTCTATGGGCACCATTTTTTCAAAATGATTTCCACCAAGAAAGTTGCCGGAAGCTTTCAGCAGGTAACTGCCGTTTTTGGCAAACATAAAGTAGCGACCCAGCACGTCAGAGACAGCAAACGCCACTCTTCTTTGAGCATCTTTTGCGTCATAAATTGAGAGCATCGCAAACGGAACCGGCTGGCTTGTCTGGGTATTTGTAACAAGTCCATAGCTTTTCTTTTTAAAGAAGCTGTAATATGCGAGCATAGCTAGATAGGCAACAAAAAAGACGATGTTTAAGGTTGTCGGATACAAAAAGGCAATCCCTAGATTAACCACAAAGCCGGCATAAAAGAGAATCAGGAAGAAGTCTCTTTTGACAATTGAGAAAACGGAAGTATAGGCAGCGATTTTTCTTTGAGCAAAATCTTGCCAATTAATCGCTTTTGTCTTGAGTTCGATATTGATTTTTTTCATGTCGCTTCCCTCAATTTTGATTGCCTGCCCCGTGTAGAGCTGACCATAAAGAATGTCTTCCATCTTGGTTGTTTCAAGTTCGTAAGTTTTTTTAGCTATGGCTAAGGTATAGTTTCCAGGTTTAGGCAAAAAGCCGTAGCGTCCCTGCGAATCTGACGTTGAGACGTCAACAACATGTCCGCCTTCATCTATGATTGAAATCGTAACTCCCTGCAAAGGCTGCTTTGTCTGACTATCAAAAACAATTCCCCAATCATCTTCTCTTTTCTTTTTTCCAACCAGACCAATCATGCCAAATAGTCTCGATGATGCTTCACTTAGCGGTGCGGGAGACGTTGCAAAGAGCGGGATGGCAGTTGAAGAAGCTGCGATGGCTACGCCAGCTGTTAGGCCGACAGCAGCCAGGGTGGTAAGTCCGGTGGCGGATTTTTGGGCAAACTGTTTGACTGTGGCGATTGCTTCACCGAGGACTTTGCCGAGGGAGGAGGGTTTTGGTGTTGGGTGAGCGTTGATAGGTGGATTGTTGTTTGAGTTGGGGGTAGGCTGGGGAGTTTCGACTACTGGTGAAGTTGGAGCAGTTTCTGTCTCAGTAGGGGTAGGAGTGGGGGTGGGTTCTTCTTGTTTGGTAGTAACTGGAATTACTGGGTGCTCGATGGTTACTGATTTTTTGTTAGAGTAGTCTGAATGTTTTCCACTAGCTTTACGATATCCGCGCAGGCGGTAGGTGTATTTGCCGGAAGGTAGCTTGGAACCATCATCTTCGTAGGTATCTTCATCATTTTTTACGGTTGCAATCTTTTCAAATTCTCCTTGTTCAGTTTTGCGCTTGATTTCAATTTTATCAATCAGGCTGCAAGTTTTTTTCCAAGAAAGTTTGATCTTTCCATTTGCTTGAAGTTTGACTGACAAATCCATGGGTTTACATTCTTCATCTGTGATAGCGAGTGGGGTTGGGTCAGTCACAGGATCAGCAGGTGGGATGATTACTTCGGTGGCAGTAGTTTGGAAACTCACTTCGCTGCCAGTGCCAGTGCCGGCGCTGTTGGTAGCAGAGGCTTGGAAGTAGTAAGGGGTGTCTGCAGTGAGTCCGGTTAGGTTGCAAGAATAAATATTGCCAACATTAGTTACTGGGGTGCAGGTATTGAGACTTCCAGAGACAGTTCCCCATTTCAGTTCAACAGCGCTTGGCGCTTCGCCTCCGTTGTTGGTGAGAGTTGCTTGGAGAGTGGCAGAAGTGGCATTGAGATTTGTGGGAGTGGTGCCAGTGGTGATGGTCGGGGCTGTGATGGCGGGAGCGGGCGATGTGAAATAGGTGTATCGCTCTCCTACACCGTTATTATTGGAACCGGAATAAAAAAATCTCGGAAGGTTATTTCTGCCAACAACGAGAGAAATCCCTCTCACGTAATCTCCGTTGGGGATAGCGGCGTCTACGGTGATATTGTCCGCCAACGAACACGTTGGGTTGGTGCAATTGATAAGGTTAATAAACCCGTCGGATTCGGTTTTATACGCGATACTGGCAAGATTTCCACTACGGATTGCCAAGCCGAAACCTGTAGGTAATTGAGCCACATCGGTCGCGACCGGTTCGTCTCTCAAAGTCGTACAATCCGAATTGGAACAGGTCACATAATGCAGAGCGTTATCTTGATTCGCGTATGCAATCCGCGCAAAGCCGTCACTCCCCATACGCACGACTACTCCATATATTCCCGGATAACTATAGCTACCGGAATCGTTTACAACCGGAGTTATAACAGGGAGTTTTTCAGGATCGCTACTATCGCAATTGTCGTTTCTGCACTGGACGTATTCCAACGTATCAGGGTCTTGACGATAGACGATTCGTGCGAATCCGTCAGTTCCCATGGTAAGGCTGATACCGGCCATTCCCCATCCCCATGGAGTGGGTCCACCTAAGACCGTATCGACGACGGGGCTTGCGCATTCCTGATCGATACATCGGACGAAGTGATACGGATTTGCTCCATTGTCATCATCTAAATACACGACACGGGGAGATCCATCGGGTCCCATGGTTATCTCCATACCTCCTCTGCCAGGAGCGTTTGTCCCAGCAGCGATTTGATGAGACGTCGTCGCGGTCGGTCCGGTCGGGGAACAATCGTCATCGTGGCAGGTATACACCCAAAGGGAGCTGTCTGATTGGGCATATACAATGCGAGCGAATCCGTCTGTTCCCAGGGTGAGGATACTACTGCCAGTCCTCATGTCCCAACTTACATTGGTGTCAACTACGTTAATCACATTCATGACCGGATTCGTACAACCCTCGTCGGTGCATCGTGCATAGGTAAGATTACTGGTCTCATAGTTACTATCGGTAGGTTCCAGGAATACGAGGCGCGAAAATCCGTCGGAGCCGATGGCCAGCCCCGTCCCATTTTGCATGACGATACTATCCGTGGCCGCGACGATTGTGGTCGAAATAATTCCGGGTCTGATAATTTGAACGTCTCCTTTTCCTATGCCACCGCTATTGGTGGCGGATGCTTGGACGAAGTAGGTGCCAGCAGTAAGGCCCGATAGGTCACAGGAATATACATTACCCACAGTGGTCACCGGAGTGCAAGCGTTAAGACTTCCTGATTGAGTTCCCCACATGATAGAAACGTCTGGAGCTTCGCCGCCGTCGTTGGTGAGAGTTGCGTGCAGAGTGGCAGAAGTCAAAGTAACATTAGTGGGAGTGTCGGTGGTGATGGTAGGAGGAGTAACAACCAGCAAAGAGGCGGTTGTTTGGAAACTAACTTCGCTTCCAGAGCCAGTTCCTTCGCTGTTGGTAGCGGAGGCTTGAACATAATAGGTGGTGTCTGCAGTTAGTCCGGTTAGGTTGCAAGAATAAATATTGCCGACATTGGTTACTGGGGTGCAGGTATTGAGACTTCCAGAGACAGTTCCCCATTTCAGTTCGACAGCGCTTGGCGCTTCGCCTCCGTCGTCGGTGAGGGTAGCTTGCAGCGTAACAGAAGTAGCATTAAGGTTAGTGGCGGAGTTGGTGGAGATGGTGGGGGCGGTGATGTTGGGGGCAGACGCCGTAACCATCACATGATACGTGCCATCACTAGTTCCATCACTATCACGCCCAATTGCTTGAGTGTCGATTGTCCCGGTAATGAGGTCTCCCCCAGTTATCGTCGGGGTATAGCTTGCAGTGTATGTGCCATCGCCATTGTCTGTCATGGAAGGAGTAGCTGTATTGGCGCCAGAGATAGCGATAACAACAGTATTGCCACCAGTAGTTTTCTGATTCTGATATTGATCAAAGGTCGTGACTGTAATAGTCACTGCTGTACCAGCTTCCACAGAAGAGGCGGATGCGGAAATCACGGACTGCTCTGCTCCTGATGCACCCTCCGAAACAGTGACATCCAGGTCATAGCCCATATTGCCACTTGTGGAGACGATGCCATCGGTAGCATCAACGGAGATGGATTGCATTTTGAAAAGGGCCAGGTCTGCAGTAGCCACACCATTGGTAAAGGCGAGCGTGGTTGGCGTACCAAAAGCAACTGGCGTTGCAGTGTTGTTAGTCACTTTCGGAGTACTGCCATCCAAAGCGCTACTGGCACCAGAAAATGTTAGCGCATGATTACCGGTATATCCCGTATAGGTATTACCGTATTGATCGATGACAGTAATGGTGATGGTTTGATTAGAGCCAGCGGTTTGTGAGGATGCTCCGGTGATTTGAAAGTGATCAGCTTGCTGACTTGGCAGACCTGGATAAATAGTCCCTTGCTCTGCAGTGTAACCAACTGTGCCGGGTGTAACCGTAACCGAAGCAAGCGAGGCGAGATTAATATTGTAGATAAGGGCAATGCGACCACCGGCACCTGCTCCAGCATTTGAAACTTGGGCACCTCCTCCATTAGCAGCAAGATTTCCTACACCCCTAAGAATATCGCAAGAAAGATAAATACTTCCTCCAGATCCACCACCAGTGCTAGCGCCTGTGGCATTATCCGCATTGGTGATTATTGATCCATCTATTTTTATTGAAGTACCAGAAGAGATTCTGACTGCTCCGCCACCATTTGATCCGCTCCCGCCAGAACCCAGCAAAGTCGGCGCTTCCAGGACATCATAAACGATTCCTCCCACACTTCCAGCATCAGCTGTCGCTCCTCCTATACCTCCGTGACCAGCACCAGATCCATATCCTCCCTGATTAGCACCGGCTCCTGGACCACTGCTAGCTTGATAGCCTTTTCCGTGCAGGTCGATAATTCCTGTAGCGCTTATCTCGGTTGATAAGGCGACTGTGTAATTTACAACGTATGCTTGAATAGAAAAATTGCTTGAATTTGTAATAGTCCCATTTACGAGCAAGGTGTTTAGGTTTCTTGAGGTATTGGCTACCAATCTTGCACCATTGGGCACAACAAGATCACCACTTGTAATATTAAGCAAAGTTCCCCCATCATCCTCGATAATACCACCTGTAGCCCAATCAAGCGTGGAATATGTAAGGTTAGTCGAACTGCCGGTTTTGAGTAATCCGGCGTTTCTGATGATGATGTTATCAAAGTCGATTGCTTCATTGATGAGAGTTTTACCGATAAAGCGATCATCCCAAGAATCATGACTACCATTGTCGATAATCAGATCACCGTTCGTTTGAGAAGTAGCTTTTTTGTAGACGGTTCCAGCTCCACCAGCATACAAGGTACCACTTGAACCCTCGGAGAAACCGCCATAGGCCTGATAACCAAGGGTGGAAGTGTCAGTAGTATAAAAGACAGCAATACGTCCGCCGCCACCACCACTACCAAAATTATTGTAAGCGCTACCATTGCCTCCGCTGGTGATAATCGAACCAGAGCCAACTAATGTGTTCGTTGTAATATTAATAGCTCCCCCTGCTCCGCCACCACCATAATTCCAAGAACCATTGTCGCCATTAGAGGTTACCAAACCATTAAGAGTGGTAGTACCACCGACCGTCAGCAGAACAACTCCACCACCACTAGCTCCACTAGTTGAAGATCCGAGTAGTGTCGGGTTTTTAATTGAATCATATATGAGACCACCAGCATCCGTTATGGAATGATCACCTCCTTCACCTCCATGTCCAGCACCAGAACCGTTGACACCTTTTCCCGGTCCGTTATTAGCAGTATATCCTTTGGCATTGGCATTAATCTGACCAGAAGCGGAGACGGTGAGGTTACCAGATATGGCATAATTTAATTTGTACGTTTCAGCAGTTGAATTATTAGAGTGCGTCAAAGTCCCATTTAACGTAACATTATTGAACGTACGAACAGAGTTACCCACTAATCTTGCGGTTGCTGGAACTGTAAGGTCACCGCCTGCAGAAACCACCGCAAAAGTTCCCCCGCCATCCTCAATGATTCCACCTGTAGCCCAATCAAGCGTGGAATATGTAAGGTTAGTCGAACTGCCGGTTTTGAGTAATCCGGCGTTTCTGATGATGATGTTATCAAAGTCGATTGCTTCATTGATGAGAGTTTTACCGATAAAGCGATCATCCCAAGAATCATGACTACCATTGTCGATAATCAGATCACCGTTCGTTTGAGAAGTAGCTTTTTTGTAGACGGTTCCAGCTCCACCAGCATACAAGGTACCACTTGAACCCTCGGAGAAACCGCCATAGGCCTGATAACCAAGGGTGGAAGTGTCAGTAGTATAAAAGACAGCAATACGTCCGCCGCCACCACCACTACCAAAATTATTGTAAGCGCTACCATTGCCTCCGCTGGTGATAATCGAACCAGAGCCAACTAATGTGTTCGTTGTAATATTAATAGCTCCCCCTGCTCCGCCACCACCATAATTCCAAGAACCATTGTCGCCATTAGAGGTTACCAAACCATTAAGAGTGGTAGTACCACCGACCGTCAGCAGAACAACTCCACCACCACTAGCTCCACTAGTTGAAGATCCGAGTAGTGTCGGGTTTTTAATTGAATCATATATGAGACCACCAGCATCCGTTATGGAATGATCACCTCCTTCACCTCCATGTCCAGCACCAGAACCGTTGACACCTTTTCCCGGTCCGTTATTAGCAGTATATCCTTTGGCATTGGCATTAATCTGACCAGAAGCGGAGACGGTGAGGTTACCAG
>Ga0194047_10001493_pt1 | contig 14199 bp, 12 predicted proteins | sample JunL225m_MetaG_2_FD_160070 | JGI IMG/M metagenome (GOLD analysis project Ga0194047, IMG submission 160070) | Anoxic zone freshwater microbial communities from boreal shield lake in IISD Experimental Lakes Area, Ontario, Canada - Jun2016-L221-5m | ecosystem: Environmental > Aquatic > Freshwater...
CATCGAAGATGGTGCGGAATGCCTCGGCGCCACTTATAAAGGTCGCGGCATGGCGGGACCAAACGCCCACATCGATTCGAAACGCCGCCTGATCGCCACCAGTTTCAATGGCAACAAGATCGTCACCACCGGCGGTGGCGGTGCCTTGTTCTCACACGACGAGAGCACGGCAAAACACGCCAAGCACCTGAGCACAACGGCCAAGGCGGATGCCATCGAGTTCTATCATGACGAACTCGGCTACAACTACCGACTCACCAATGTCTCCGCCGCCCTCGGCGTCGGCCAATTGGAAATGCTCGACGACTACGTGAACCGCAAGCGAATGATCGCCGAAAACTATGAATCCGGATTGAAGGATTCCCAGGGAATCGTCCGGTTTCACCCTGAACCCAAGAATTGCCGCTCCCCTTTCTGGATGTACACGATCTTCCTGGACCGCCCCGCGCGACCGGTAGTGGATGCCCTCGGAAAATTAGGGATCATCACCCGCCCACTCTGGCGGCCCATGTTCGAACTCCCGGCCATGCAAGGCTCCGCATCCTGGGGCCGCCTCTCGGTAACCCACGATTGTTGTGCGAACTGCATCAGCCTGCCTTGTTCCGTGGATCTGACATCCGAAGACCAGACTCGCGTCATTCGATCGCTAAAAGACCATCTGCGGTAGGGCTGGGCTACACATATGATGCCAGTTTAACCGCCGGCCGCGCGTGCTTCTGGACCGACGCCCGCAATAACCGAATGGTACGCACGGGGGGTACATCGACGCAGGCGTGCGGACATTTTTTCAGACACGCTCGAAGAACTTTAAATTTTCCATATATGAAATCCCGGTCGCAGTGAATATAAGATGAAGAAATGCGTAATCATCACTGGAACTCATTGGAATCGCCCATCCGATGCCGCGACCTTCCCGGCATGGAATTTCTATCGGGAACTCAAACACAGGATGAATTTTGAAATCTGGGCCGAAGGGATTGAAACCGGAACATTTCAAAATTTACATCCTCTAAAAGCTTCAGAGCCTGAAACAAATAGAAAGGGTATACGCTTTGCATACTTCGCATTGGGCGGGAAATCGACGAAATCACAATTTTCAAGCGAACTTGTCAAATCCTGCGAATCCGCAGACTTGATATTGCTTTGTTACAGAGGAGGCACGGATCTCGTGGATTTCGTCGTTCGCAATTGGGGCACAAAAACACTATTACACCCCACAGATAATTTTTTATTGGCAAATTTGCGAAGCGGAAGCTACCGTGAGGCGGCTAAATCCCTGTTGGAACAGATTCACTACAATCTGTTGCCATTAACCAACATAATATTCGTATCCGAAGCGGACAGGAGGTTTTTTACATATCTGTTCCCATGGCACAAATCCAAGGCACACGCGGTGCCGCTTGGCGTGGATATTGTTTCATTCTGCCCGTCTGAAAGAAAAAAATCAAATCAATCAAACATATTTAAATTGCTGTTTACAGGAGATTTAAGCTATCCTCCGAATGACAAGGCTTGCGCTTACATACTACAGCATATTCTACCCAAGCTGCCCTTGCATGTAACCATTACATTCGCGGGACGTCGCCCCCCGGATTTTTTGATTCAAGCTTCTGGTGCTGATTCCAGAATAAATGTCACGGGTTATGTGGATGACATCAGCCAATATTACCAGGAGTCTGACGCTTTTGTTGCTCCCATATTTCAAGGAGCGGGCATGCAAAACAAACTTCTTGAAGCATCAGCATGTGGTCTTCCATGCATCACTTCATCGGTCTGCGCCAAGGCATTCAGGATCATTCCACCCAATTTCATGATTGCTGACAAGCCACAACAATATATTGATCACATCAATCGGCTCACAACATCCACGGAATTACTGACCGATATTGGCCGGCTTGGCAGAAATCATATTATCAATTCATATTCCTGGCTCAACCGCGCCGTAAAACTGCTTGATATTGCAGGATTCCAAGCCTGACGTTTTTTATCATGGCAACACAACTTACAATCATAGCGTACCGGATGTCCGATCGTATCCAGTCTCTGGAAAAGCGATACGGCGTAGCCTTGTCGTCATTGGTAATCGCCCTGGTTCTGTTCGTGTTTGCGCTGATTCTTGTCACGCCGAATGTCTCGATCCATCCCAACAGTCTCGGCAGTGACTATCAGCAATTGGCGGAACATCCCCTTGCGTTTTCAGAAAACAGCAGGGTGCAATATCGCATCCTTACACCGCTGCTTGCGAACGTCCTCCACTTGCGGGGCGCGATGTATGCCTATTTCCCGCTCCTGGTGGCCGTCCTTTTCATTGCGGGAGTGTATTGGCATTTTCGAACCAGCGCCTCTCCGCTGTTCAGCGTGGCGGTGGCGGGAATGGTGGCGCTCAACGCGCCGGTGCTCAATTCATTCGCATTCGTGGGCTTCCCGGACACACTGGCGTATCTCTTGTTTTTTGCTTGCCTCATCTCGAACAATCTGGCGCTCCAATGTGCGGCTTTCGGGCTTGCTCTGTTCAATCACGACAACGCGTTGTTTGCGCTCCCGTTTCTGGTTTACCGCCCGTGGACCAACGAGCCGGTCCGCAAGACCGCCATGCGTCTGGTTCTTTTCCTGGTGGCGTTTGTTCCGGTCATCCTCTACCGGAAGTATGTGGATTCCCACATGACGACGGCATTTACCCCCGGGTTTTACCTCAACAAGGAATCAATCGCGGACAATTTGAAATGCGTCGCTCGGTATGCTCCACTGGGGATTTTTGAAACGTTCCGTCTGTTTTGGTTTGTCATCCCGGTCGCACTTTATATGCAGGTTCGTTCCCGGCGCTGGGGCGATGTCGCATGGCTGGTCCTGGTTGTGCTCCTGCCCTTCCTTCAACTGGTTCTGGCTCAAGATACGTCGAGGTTTTTTGCAATGGCTTTTCCCGCCATCCTCTATAGCGCCAAATTGCTACACACACACTACGGCGATCTGGTTTCCCGAAAGATGCTGTGGCTCCTACTCGCCGCCAATTTATGGGTCCCTGTCTATTTCGTCTGGGAACGCCACGTTGATTTCAATTTGCCGGGTCCGATCTTCCTGCTGTTGAAACTGATTGGCATAGACGGATGGAAACTTTGAAGCCTCGGGCGCGATATTTGTGTGCGGATGAAGGCACTGTGCAGTTGCATCCACTGATTAGTGAATGTACCCATTGATGTGGATTAGCACGATAATTCCATAAAAATGAAAATCTTTTTTTACAAACGCCGCTGCCATGACTGACTCGCAATGCCTCATGCCACGCCGGTGCGTAGTGGTGACCGGAGCGTCCGGACATCTGGGCTATCATATTGCCCGGGAGTGTCTTGACCGGGGCTACGAGACACGCATCTGCGTCCGGACTAAAAATGCAAACGTTGTTGCACTCGAGAACGCCGGGGCCCATGTAATCCTCTCTGATTTATGGGAACCCACCACCTATTGCCATGCGTTCCGCGGAGTGGATTGCCTCTTTCATGCGGCAGCGGAAAACACTACCAGCCTAAGGGATCGCGACCGGGTGCTGCGCAGTACGGAGGGATTGACCGAAGTGGTGCTCAATACAGCGCGGGCGAGCAAGGTTCCGGTCGTGGTCTACACCAGTTCGGTTGTGGTTTTAGGGCGCAGTCCTGATCCATCACGGTTGTTTGATGAAACCACTACTGCCTTACGCCCAGATCAACCGGAGGGATTCGAAAGCCCCTATGTTGAGGGGAAAGTCCGTGCCGAGGCACTGTGCGAACGGCACATCAGCGACCATGGCAGCGATATTCGCCGGATGTATCCCTCATGGTTGGTAGGTCCTTCAGACCTGCGCGGCACACCTCCACAAAAAACGATCGCTGAATTCGTGGCGAAGGGACAGAGGTTCTGGATAGAAGGGGGTATTTCAATCGCATCAGTGATTGAAGTCGCGCGCGCCCATGTGGCTGCTTTCGAGCATGGAGAGAAGCACGGCCGATACGTTCTTGCCGGCGAAAACGTGACCTTCCGCCAATTTTACAATCTACTAGCCGAATACGCCAAACGCACATCTCCCAAATGGAAACTTCCAAAGCCTGCATTGCTGGCGGCGGCAAGGGTGGCAACTCCCCTCTTTCGTCTACTCGGAAAGGAATTTGCGGTTACACCCGGGTATGTGCGAGCCATCGTAGGTCGTTTTAGCTGGTATTCCTCTAATAAGGCACAACTAGAGCTGCAATATCGCATCGTTCCCGCCGCTGAAATCATTGAAGCGTCTGTATTGGATGCACGCCGTCGCAACCTAGGACTGATCGGACTTGGCAAGTCACGGGCAGCCACCCCCCCAAGGTTGCAATCCGAAGCGCCTCTGCTCATCACAGGTGTGCCAGGGTGGTTGGGCAATCGCTTGGTGGACATACTTGTTAACGGTGATCGCACCGGGCGTTTTGCATCCAACCGCCCCGTAAGACTTCTTGTTGAACCGAGATTTCGTGGGCTGCTGCAACTGCCAGCCAACTTCGAGATCCATTATGGTGACATTTGTGATGCGGAGACGGTGCAGCGGGCGGTGCAGGGCGTTTCATCGGTGTTTCACTTGGCGGGTGCTATTTACCCGCAGCGCGTCAAAACTCTCTATCGGGTAAATCATGAGGGAACTCGCACCTTGGTTGACGCATGTGTGGAAATGGGGGTCCGTCGGGTTATTTACATGGGAACGGATTCGATCTGTGGTCGGGGAACCCGAAGCCAGCGAGTGTTTGATGAACATACTACCGCTGCACCATACCGCCACTACGGACGGAGCAAGTTCTTGGGCGAGAACTATCTGATGCAACGGACGAAGGAGGGAGCCATCGACGGAACATCACTACGGGGATTCTGGTTTTTCGGCCCCTTCGCGCCGGAACGGCAGAAGGGATTTGCAGGGATGTTCAATTGGCCTCGCCAACTGGTGTTCGGCAATGGGCGCAATCTCCGCTCCATCTCACACGTGGATGATATTATCGCGGCATTCTTCCAAGTAGAGGACTGCACGAAATCCATCGGAAAATGGTATTGGATTTGCAGTAAAATGCCATATTCCGTGGATCAGATATACACGGCTATCGCAGGTGCCATGAACGTGCGATATCGTCCATTCCATATACCGCTACTGCTGTGCGGATGCATCAACCTCGTGGATCGGATCATGGGCCGTTGCGGGCGTTTGCACCCGACGATTCACGCTGCGGGAAAATTCTACTTCGACATCGCAGGTGACGCCACTGCCGCCCAGCGCGATTTCGGCTTCGATGCCGAGATGCAACTGGAAGACGCGGCCCGAGAATTCGCTTGTGAGTTTACCGGGAAATCCACTAAATCCTGAGCGCCATGTTCCAACAGATCAAGTTCGTCATCCTCGGAGCAGGACCTTCGGGTCTTGCGTTTGCGCACACGCTGCTGGCTCGAGGAGAAGAATCGTTTGTCGTCTTGGAACAGGAGGCGGAACCCGGCGGGTTGTGTCGCAGCACTGAAGTGGATGGCTGGCCACTGGATATTGGCGGAGGTCATTTTCTCGATGTGAGAAATCGAGAGGTGCTCGAGTTATTGTTCCGTTTCATGCCTGAATGCGAATGGAACCGCCACAGCCGCGTGGCAAAAATCCGGCTGCGCGGGGTCGAGCTGGATCATCCGTTGGAAGGGAATCTGTGGCAGTTGCCAATCGAGGCCCAAGTGGATTATCTTGAAGGCATCGCACGGGCCGGTTGTGTTCGCGGTGAGCCGATTCCAACGGAGTTTGAGGGTTGGTGCCGATGGAAATTCGGCGCACAAATCGCCGATGAATATATGTTGCCCTATAATCGCAAGTTGTGGCGCATCCCATTGAATGACCTTGGCACCTATTGGCTCTACAAACTGCCTGATGTTTCATTCCGCGACACGCTCATGAGCTGTCTGCAACGGCAGATGCATGGTGCCTTGCCGGCCCACGGTGAATTTCTTTATCCCAAAACGTTTGGTTACGGAGAAGTTTGGAAACGCATGGGGGATGCCTTGGGGTACCGCTTGCGCCTCAACACCCCCGTTCACACCATCGATGTGCCCAACCGGATCGTGAACGGCAAATTCCAAGCGGACACGATCGTCAATTCAATTCCCTGGTCGGTCTGGTCAAGCGCGGGTGCCCTGCCTGCGGATATCGCCATGGCGGCCAACCGCTTGCTGAATGTGCCAATCGATGTGGATTACCACAGCGAAACCGTCGCCAGCCCGGCGCACTGGATTTATGAACCGGACGAGCGGGTCAGCTATCACCGGATTCTTTGCCGCACCAATTTCGCGCCCGGAGCCCACGGTCATTGGACCGAGACGAACGCGAGGATTTCCCCTGCCGCAACCGGCTTCCGGCATCGCAACGAGTTTGCCTATCCCGTCAACACAATCGACAAACCCAGGTTGGTAGAGAATATCCACGCCTGGGCGCAGTCGGTGTCCGTGTTGCCACTGGGACGTTGGGGCCATTGGGAACATATGAACTCGGATGTCGCGGTGTCCTCGGCAATCAAGGCCGCCACAGAAGTCAATAAATAAATATTATGTTTTTATACGAAAACAACTGGGCCTTGGTGATCCCCATGGCGAATGAGGAGCCTGACTTCGCGCCGCTGATTTTGGCAATAACGGAAGTGATCGACAAACTCAAGAGCGGGACGGTCTATTTCATTGTGGACAATGTTTCAAAAGATTCCACCCTGCAGTTATGTCAAGAAGTGGCGGCCAGGGATCCGCGCTTTATCACCATCTGGGCACCCGAAAACCGCTGCATCGCCGACGCCTACCTGCGCGGCCTGCGGGAAGCCTGGCAGCGCGGGCACCGCTTGATCATCGAAATGGATGCCGGCTTGTCACATGACCCGCATGCGATTCCGATGTTTCTTCGGGTGCTCAACGAGGGCAACGAATGTGCCTTGGGCAGCCGATACATCAATGGTGGATCCAATGTCGATTCACCACTCAAGAGGCGCCTTTTTTCCAAGGTAGGAACCATTCTTGCCCGTGTGCTTCTTGGCGCGAAACTCAAGGATATGACATCAGGCTACCAGGGATACCATGCCGACATCGTCGAGAAACTGCTTGGAACCAAAATTCTCTCCACGGCGCACTTTTACCAGACGGAACTTCGTTATCTTCTCCGCAACCGCCGGATCATGGAGGTCCCCATTCATTACCGGGCACCCTCGCCGCGCGTGTCCCGGAAGGCCATTACAAATTCACTAAAAGTTCTTGCCATCTACGTCCTGAAACGGCTGACCTTTTCCGCGCCTGAGATTTGAATAAATGATGATGCGGATATAGTAACCTTATGAGACATATGAATAAGTGGTCGCCGACGCAATCCTACACGAATATCGCCGAGGCAAATCGCTGTTATTATTTGCAAACGGCAGCACTATATGATGCCACAGAGACTTGTGTTACAAGCAAGGCTCATCAGTCGATGTTGGAGGCCGATATCGACCGGATTCTGGAGCTTTGCGGAAAGCGTCCAGGAGCAATCAGGGCTTTGGATGCCTGTGGAGGTTCGGGCAATATTTCGCTGAAGCTGCTGCGGCGTGGAATTCCAACTACTTTGGCTGACATTACGCCAGAGCTGCTCGAAATCTTTCGCAAAAAGTGTGAAAGCTATGGTTTTCAAGCTGAAACTACGTGCAAGGAAATCGGGGCATTCCTTGCTGAGGAAGGCGGGTCTTTCGATTTGATCATTTTTTCATCGGCGCTCCACCATCTGGAAAATATCGAACAAGTTCTCACCCTTGTTTTTGATCGACTGGCCCCAGGGGGTGTGTTGTTTACGGTTTTCGACCCGACCTCGCGAAGCCAGCTTCGGCCGCTCAGCAGGATGGTGCAGCGTCTCGAATACTACCTCTTCAAGGTCTTTCATCAGAGTTCGGATTTGCCAAGAGCCATTGGAAGACGCCTGCGGCGGATGCTGGCGGGCGCATCCGCGAGCAACAAAGGCAAGGTTACCTTGAACTCCTCCACCGTCGGTATGCTGGCGGAATATCATGTCGAGCAGGGCATCGACGATCTCGACTTGGTAGAGCGCCTTCGGCAGGTGGGCTTTGAGGTGGTGCTGCATGATCGCTACGTGGACACACGCTCCGCATGGGCGGCTCGCTTGATCCGATGGCTGGGCGACTCCACTGCATTTAAACTCACTTTACGCAAGCCAGCCGAACGTGGTAGATGAGGGCGCTGTCGCAAGCCAACGCCGATGCAATCATCCCTGGTGTCAGCGACCAGAACCGCAACAATTATAGCCTTGCCCACTGCGCCAGACGAATCAAAGTGCTTCGGGAACATTAGCCAAACATTAAGGACCTACCAGCAATGAAAATGTACTGTGTTTTCACCCCGTCGCACGAGATCTTGAGCACTCGTTTTTTTCTGACCACCGTTCCGCGAGGCTTTGAGGTCGTGCCATATGAGTACAACCAAGCTGGCCAGGGAAATTTCGGCGAAACCGATTTCTACCAGTGCATCGAGTTCAAGGTAAATATGATCATCGAGTCAATCGAAGCGAATCCAGGCGCATGCATCGTTTGGTCTGATGTTGACATCCAGTTCTTCAACTTCAATCCTTCCATGATGGAGAAGGACCTTGGCCAATTGGACATGGTCTTTCAACGGTTTAGCCGGGAGGGCGAGGTCGCCTGCGGCGGCTTCTATGCACTGCGATGCTCGCCTGCTGTCGCACAGTTCTTCCGCAATGTGCTCACGGTATCCAAAGAAGAAACACACGGCAACGAGCAGGATGCCATTAATTTGCTTTTGAAGACAACCACTCTGCAATGGGGGATTCTGCCCGGGAGATACTACGCCAGAACCCATGGGTTTCGTCCCCCTAAGGACCTCGCGCTGTATCACGCAACATGCATCAAACCTGGCGATTCAGTCCGACAAAAAACCGAGCTGCTGGAAGGGATGGCTTGGATTATGGAAGCCCCGTCCATTCGTCTTCCCCTAATGCAGTTTTTGAACATCGGCGGGGCGCTTTCAAGGAAGCTATCTCGATACTGGAGGCGAAAGTAGAAATGGCTGCTGCGTATATCACTGAAATCACGTCGTTTTATTGTATATACAGTTTTTTCCAATAGTGCCCTTGCCATGAATTTGCCCAGGATAGATCTGGTGTATGAACGCCAGTGGTCGTCGCTGAACAATCTGGTCTCGACCCTCATTGAGTTGGATCGCATGGGGCGGCTCTACGGTGGTTTTCCGCGATTCCGTTATGAGCGCGCCGGAATCCCCTCGAAGCTCATCCGGACTTTTCCGGTCGCGGCGCTATGGAATCTTGCCACGGGAAAGCTGGGTTTGCCAAAGCGAATACGCTTGGACGAGCCGCAGATGATTGGAAACTGGGTCGCTCGCCAGGCCGATCTTTCACCGATCGTGATGGCCAACGGCACGGCCTATCGGTTTTTGTTTCCGAAACTGGCGGGCACGGGCAGGGCACTCATTCTCGAACGCGGCTCGATGCACCCCGAGGACTATTTTCTCCTGCCCCAACGCGCCAGAGCTGAGGCTGGTTATCCTCATTGCGAAAAGTTGCCGGCGTCAATTCGCGATGAGATTGCCAAGACCGAACTGGCGCATTTCATCATCGCGGGCAGTGAGATGGTGAGGGAGTCCTACGTGAAGAGAGGATTTCCGGCGGACCGGGTGTTCACCTGTCATTATGGGGTCGACACTACCCGCTTGGCCTTCATCCGGCGGGACACCCCGGCAAACCGGCCGCTCCGCGTCGCTGCCATCGGTGTGATAGGCTTTCGCAAGGGACTGTATCGGCTACTACGCCTCGGCGAGTGGGCCAAACGCAGGCAGATTCCCCTGGAGATCTGGTTTGCCGGACCGGTCGAGAATCCCGAGGCCCATGAGATGCTCAGTCGCAGTGGTGCGAACATTCGTTTGCTAGGAGTGCTCAGGGGCCAGGCTTTCCGCGATTTTCTTGCACAGTGTGATCTGTGCGCGGTGTTGTCCTATGAGGAAGGACTACCCTTCGCCCTTCTCGAATCCATGAGCACCGGTTTGCCTGCCATCGTCAGTACGGATACCGGTGCGTGTGAGGTTCCCATTGACCAGGTTCACGGAATTCAACTAACACATTTCACGGACGATGAATTCGATGCCAAACTGCGGGGATTGTTCTCAGATCCCTCAGCTCTACCCGTCATGGGCCGTTTGGCCCGTCAGCGGATCGAGGACGCATTCACTACCGCTCGTTACAGTCGGGATATTGCTGCGGTCCTGGGAATCATCGCAGACCGCGCCGACGGCAAGCGATCCACTTTTGCCACCGGATGATTTCACATAGGGCGCGAGCACACAATCGACCCATTCCCTATGATGCATAATGGAATCATTGGCATACATGGATAAAATTAATGCCGAACACATCGCTTAACTATACTTTCTGAATGTATCGAACCATCAAACAATTTATCAAACAACAGATTTACGCGGCGAGGGGTCTTGGCATCGATGTTCCGCTGCCGATTCATACGGTCAATCCGGGCGACCAGGCATGGACGATTGCGGCCGATTCCATTGAGCCGGGTCATATCGTTTACTCCTTCGGCCTCGCCGAGAACATCGCGTTTGATCTCAATCTGATACGTGACTTCGGAGCCGTTGTCCATGGCTTTGATCCCACTCCCGAATCGGTCGCATGGATCAGGAGTCAGCATTTACCCTCTAATTTCCATCATCATCCGGTAGCAATAGCCGCCCACGATGGAACCTTGGAGTTTTCGCTGCCGGAACCGGGAACGGGAATGTGTGCCAGCGCTCACCTTAAGGCTCGTGCGGGCACCGTGGTCGTGCCGTGCAGGAAAATTTCCACCATCATGGAAGAGCTGGGCCACAACCACATTGATCTTCTCAAAATGGATATTGAGGGCGCTGAATACGAAGTACTTGATGAAATCCTCCGCCATGAACTCCCTGTCCGGCAGATTCTGGTGGAGTTTCACCACCGCTTTCCGGGCATCGGCATTGGCAGGACCCTGGACACCGTCAAGAGGCTTCGCGACGCAGGTTACAAGCTCTTCCATGTATCCCCGTGGTGCGAGGAATTTGCCTTCCTGAAAATACCGTAAAGCCTCATCCATACCAGCCATTGTCCATAACACGTGCCATGCGCAAGCTTAGAATTGGGATGCTGGTCGTTGACGCCAATGATCACTCCAGTTTTCAACATCGTGATCACAGTCGCCGGTCTCCTGTTCTTCATACAGCCATTCACAATCTCCTTGATGGACTGAGGGCACGGGACGAGATCGAAGTGGAGGTCATTTATGGGGCGCAGGATGCAGTGGACGGCGACGACCGGTGGGAAGGCAGCCTCCACTATGTGCCGGTGGCCTATAAACCAATGCCCGTGCCTGGCATAGGAGGTCCCTTTTTAGCCAGAACTCTGGCCCTTCTACGTTATGTGCGCAAATCAAAACCCGACATCATCCATGCCCAGGGAACTGAACGGGAGTCCGGTTTGGTTGCTGCCCTAACCACCTTCCCATCGGTAATAACGCTGCACGGGAACATGACGGAAATTGCCCGTTCACTAAATGCCGGGCTGTTTTCGTATTTCGGTCTGGCTTCAGCATTGGAGCGGTTTGCCCTTGGCAGAGTGTCGGGCGCTCATTGCATCTCAAGCTACACCCGGGATTGTGTTCAGCACAGAGCACCTCGCACATGGATTATTCCCAACGCCGTCTCCCCATGCTATTTTGACATACACCCGAAGAACTGCGGGAGTCCACACGTGGTCTGTATTGCAGGAATCAGCGAATGGAAGAATCCAATCCTGTTGATCAAAGCCAGCGCGAAACTTCATGCCGAATTTCCGGATGCCCAGGTTCACGTCTACGGCGCCTGTGATGAGGCGCACCCCTATGGAAGAGCCTTTCTCGATGCCATCGCGAAACACCCATGGTGTGTTTTCCATGGCCAGTGCTCTACAGATATACTGCTCACCGCGCTAAAAGACGCGACTTGCGCAGTTCTTCCCTCGAAGCAGGAAAATTTTGGTCTTGCTCTAGCGGAGGCAATGGCAGCGGGTATTCCGTGCATAGGTTCCGACACAGGTGGAATTCCTGATGTAATTACAGATCAAATCACCGGACTCTTATTCCCATCGGGTGATGCGGATGCCCTGGCGGACCGATTGATCGAGATCCATCGCGACCGGCAACAAGCCGAAAAAATGGCTGCCGCAGGAAAAGAAGATGCCAGCAAACGCTTTACCGCAGGTGCCGTGGCAGACGCCCATATAAAGATGTATCGCGAAATCGCCCATGCATAATTGCAGCTACCAGGATCCCGCATTAATATTCGCAGCACAGGCAAAAACATGGTCATGCATGACATCAGCCATCTAGGAAGGACGCTCGGCCATTTGTGCTCAGGGTGTGGAGTTTGCGTGGAATCGTGCCCGTCCGACGTGGCGAAAATGGAGTTCGATGCGCTGCGGGGCTCATACGTGCCGGTGAAGATGGGAAAATCATGCGGCAATCCATGCATTGTGTGTGAGAAGGCATGCCCATTCTTGGCAACGGCTCCAACCACCCCCGAGCTGAGCGCGAAACTGTTCGGAGCCCATGACGGGGTGAGGCAGGATGATATCCTAGGACATTACCTAGCTGCTTATGTCGGATATTCGGAACGACACAGGCTGAGCAGTGCCTCCGGAGGCCTTTTGACCTGGGTGCTCGAGTACATGCTCCAACAGCAGGATGTGACCGGGATTGCCTGTGTCGGACCAGACCCCGAATCACCCACGCTGTTCAGTTATCGCATTTGCCGCACGGTGGACGAGCTGCGGACCTGTGGCGGCTCCTGCTACCAACCGGTCCACCTTGCTGATGTGCTTAAAGAAATCAAGGAGACTGACGGACGATATGTCATTGTGGCCCTGCCTTGCACCGCCAAGGCACTGCGCATGGCGATGAAGCTCAATGTGAAATTACGGCGGCGGATCGTTGCGATTCTGGGAGTCGCCTGCGGCGGTCTCAATGACCGCCATTTTGTTGACTATGTGTCGCAGAAGTATATGGGACGGGTTGACGCCCCTGTATCGTTGAAATTCAGGGCCAAGCGTCCGGATGGAATCGCCCAACACCGGTTTGCGTTCACATACCAGGATGCCGATGGAAATCGTGTGGAAAAAGAAGCGACATTTAGCGACGGAATCGGGAGAATCTATCAGTCGCATCATTTCGGCCTCGAGTGCTGTCACTACTGCGATGACATGTTTGCGGAGTGCGCGGACGCGGTGTTTTTGGATGCCTGGCTTCCCGAATACGAGCATGACTGGCGCGGAGACACCATCGTGCTGACTCGTGATCGCAACATTCAGGAAATCATCACCATGGGGATGAACTCATCAGAGATTACGGTCAAGCCCATCAGTCCGGAGTTGGTCAAGCAAAGCCAGGCGGGCGGGATCCGCAGCAAGCGGGGCCACAACTCTGTGCACGTCGCCCGTGCTGCCCTGGAGGGCGGGTCCCCCCCGCCTTTCCGGAATGTCGCACCCACATTCAACAGCACGGCCTCCGCTTGGTTGGAGCGCAAAATTCACGGGCGGGCACATCAGGTATGGTTGGCCACCCACAGCGCGCACGCGGTTGACCGGTCGGTGAGAATTCCGGTATTATTGCTTGGATTGTGCAGAAAGCTGGCGCGAAAAGGCGTCCCATTCATCGGATGAAAATGAAAATCGGGAGACAATCTTTACATGGTCACCCTGGCCGGACCGGGCTGAACACGTCCATCGTGGACAAAACCTATTAATGTAGTTTAGGAAATGCAAAGAGTTTGGATTGTTACACCCAGTTTCAGGAGTTTGCAATGGCTTCCCTGCGCAGTGGCCTCGGTTGCCGACCAGGTCGGCGAGGGGATTGAAATCCACCATCATATTCAAGATGGAGGAAGCGACGACGGCACCCGAGAATGGCTAGAGCACCATGCGGCGGAATGCGCCCGCTCTCCCAAACCTGGATATTCATTTTCCTACGAGTCAGCCCGTGACTGCGGCATGTATGAAGCCCTCAACATCGGATGGGGAAAAGTTCCACAGGGATTCACCTTGATAGGCCATCTCAATAGCGACGAACAATACCTGCCCGGTGCCTTGCTGAAAATCACCGAGATCATGGAGCGAAACCCCACGTGGGAAGT
>Ga0194047_10001495_pt1 | contig 14196 bp, 11 predicted proteins | sample JunL225m_MetaG_2_FD_160070 | JGI IMG/M metagenome (GOLD analysis project Ga0194047, IMG submission 160070) | Anoxic zone freshwater microbial communities from boreal shield lake in IISD Experimental Lakes Area, Ontario, Canada - Jun2016-L221-5m | ecosystem: Environmental > Aquatic > Freshwater...
TACTTCTCTTGCTAAAACCATGGAAATAAAATTTACAGTTGCAGGACCTGCAATTGGCGGTGCAAAATCCGGCATTAATTTCGATCCAGCCGACCCAAGAAAAAGAGGAGTACTTGAACGTTGGTACAAAGCGGTAATGCCTTTGTTAAAAAACTATTATGGTACAGGTGGAGATATGAATGTGGATGAAATTCACGAAGTAAATCCAATAACAGAAAGTTATGGTTTGATGCATCCTCAGGAAGGTGTGGTAAATGGACATTTTAAAGTAGATGATTCAGAAAAAACAAAGCGAATTAATAATTTACGTGCAGGCGTTTCGAAACCTGTAACTGATATACGTTTCGTACCTGAAGCAAATGGAAAATATGTTGTTGCTGATATGATTACCGGTTGGGGAGTTGCTGAAGCTGTAAGACATTTTTATGATTTCTGGGGACCTAACTTTTCATACAAACGCGCAATTATTCAAGGATGGGGAAATGTTGCTGCTGCTGCTGCTTATTATCTTGCAGAAATGAATGTGATGGTAGTTGGAATTATTGACAGAGATGGTGGTGTGATCAATAATAAAGGATTCTCAAAAGAAGAAATCAAACAACTATTCTCAGAAAAAGATGGCAATAGATTATCTGTTGAAACATGCAAAAAACTTAATCTGCAATTTTTACCATACGAAGATATTAATTCAAAAATCTGGGATATCGGTGCTGATATTTTTATTCCAGCTGCTGCATCACGAATGCTTAATCAAGATCAACTTGAGCGTATGATTGCAAATGATTTGGAAGTGATTTCATGTGGGGCAAATGTTCCTTTTGCTGATAAAGAAATATTTTTAGGCTCAATAGGAAACTATGCTGACGATCATATTGCTGTAATTCCCGATTTTATTGCAAACTGTGGAATGGCTAGAACTTTCGCTTATTGCATGAGCGAAAATTTTAAACTTGATGATGAAGAAATTTTTAAAGATGCTTCTAAAACAATCAGAAATGCATTGATGCGCTTACAACAATTTAATCCAAAACGAACTGGGCTTTTGAAAAAAGGTTTGGAACTTGCGATGGTGAATTTGGTGAAATAAAAACGCAGAATCGATTTTATAAAAAACCCCTTGATTTAAAAAGTTAAGGGGTTTTTATTTAAAACTTCGCCCCCACTCCGATATGAAAGGAACGACCATTGGAAGGAATGATTCCAGGCCCGGGATATTCATCAGTTCGTTTTGTAAAATATCTTGAATCAGACAGATTATTTATTCCTCCTTTAAAAATAATATTTCGAATTTTATAGGTTGCCGATAAATCCATTACTTGATAAGAAGGTATAACTCCAATAATTGCATCACTACTTTTTTCAGTATTGTTTGCATCACTATAACTTTTTGAAGTATTGCTTATTTGAAAAGTTACAGACACACCTTTGATTCCATATGTAATTCCTAATCGATTAATTTTATTGGGTGCGTATTCAACATTATTCCCCTTTAACGAATTTCCAGATTCATCTGTTCCACTTGTATATTTTGCATCAACATACGCAAACGAATTAAAAATATTTACATATCCGATCTTTGAATTTTGTTTGAATATTTTCATCGGGTTCAACTCAATATAAGTTTCAATTCCTGTGCTTAAACTGTTTCCTGTATTGGTCCGAAAGGTATAAATATTCCCAGTCTTCGAATCAGTTCTATCAAGCAAACCAATACGATTATTATACGCTAACAAAAAGCCCCCAACATCAAAATTTAAAAATTTATCAACTGTTCCTCTCCAACCAAAATCGGCATTATAACCTGATGCATCTTTGATATTTGGGTCAATTTTCGAACTCACTCCCATCGGAGTAAGTGACGAATAATCCATTGGTCGATAAGCTTGTGAGCAGTTCGCATAAATGTTTGTTGTTACCGATATTTTATATTCCATTCCGATACCGAACAATGGAATATTTCTTATACGGGATTCTTTGGTAAACAATTTTAAACTATCAGTAACAAACCCATCTACTGTTGATTGAATATTTTCATACCTAAAACCTGGAGTAATAGAAAATTTATTATTTACTCTAAAGATATGTTCAATAAAAGGAGCAAAATTTATTGTTGTAAAATCAAGTGCATATTGAAATTCGGCAGCATAATTAGTCAAATCAAAATCAGTTCCTGTTGATCCTAATCCACCTCCCTGTCTTTTCATCTTTCCATAAAAATATCTGACACCTAAAGCTATAGAATTATTCATTCCAAATAATTTATAATTGGTAAGCATTCTGGCTTCGGTGGTAGTACTCGAAAACTTTTCTCTTTGCACTTCACGTTGCACAAATTGGTTTGTTAAAGCACTTATACTATCAGCAATTCCGGGTCCCCCATCTTCATTTTTCCAAACCAGATTTCTCTCACTAAACAAAAAAGTTGATTTAATATTAAGTGAAGTTTGGTCTGAAAATTTATATTCTATTGATGCATTTAAAATATTCCATGGACTATTAAGCCAATTTCGTTGACGCGTTGATTGCTTGCTATCATTTTCAAATTGATCATCAGTTAACCCACCGGGCATTTGAATTTGATTGCGAAGAATGGAATACTCCAATCCTGCTTTTAATTTTTCAGTTGCTTGATATTCTATTTTTGCAAAACCTGTAACTGATGAATTTGTCGAATTTGGTCTCCACCCTATTTGAGTTTTGTATTGAGCATATGCATAATAATTCCATTTTTTATAGCTTCCACCAATAGAATTAAATGTATTAACCAATCCAAAACTTCCTATAGTTTGCATTGTTGAAAATTCCAAAACTTTATTTTTAGGTGTTTGCTTCATAATAAAATTTACTACTCCGCCAAACTGGGGGCCGAATTGTAAAGAAGAGGCCCCACGTATTATTTCAATTCTATCAACGGCTTCCAAAGCTGGATTATAGTATGATTCGTTGTAACCAAAAATATCAGCTGTAATATTATAACCGTTCTGACGAGTGTTCATTTCGATAGATTGTGTAGGATTTAATCCTCTTAATCCAAAACCATTTGAAGGAAAACCACTGCCTTCTGTTTCAGAAAAATTCATTCCCGGTATTCTTCCTAAAATCTGTCTTGGATTGTTTTGAGCTTTATTTCCATCAATGTGATCGAGCAATAAAACTTCATTTTTTTTGCCCGAGTAAATCACATTTCCTTTTATCTCAGTCATTCTATCAAAATGCCGACTGGTATATGTTTCTGAAATTTCAACTTCCTTTAATTTGAAATTTTTCTTCAATAAAAAAACATCTCCTAAAATAATTTCTTCATTTTCATTGACAATAAGAATGGTTTTTAAAATTATTTCTTCTTCATTAATTTTTACTAAAAGATCATGATTTCCTTTCCCAACATTGTTGAAAATAAAATATCCATTTTGATCAGTTACAATAAATTTATCCTTACCAAGAAGGACTTTCTGATTGGCAATTGGTAAATTTTTCTCATTTTTAATCACACCTTTGATTGTTGCTGCTTTTGAAAAAAAACAACAAAAAACAAAATATGATAAAATGCTGTAAGTAATTATAAAACTTGACCCCTTCATCATTACACTATTAATAATAAGCATGCAAATATATTTTATTTAGACTTACTCTAAATAAAATATATTTATGATTATGGTCAGTTTTAGAAATAAAAAAAGCCATTGTAAGTACAATGGCTTCATATTAAAAAAAAATAGTTATGCTAAATCCCAGGCATCAAATAATTCGTTAATAAAAATATTTTCTGTGCTCTGCATTTCATCATCGGCCATCACAACTTTCATTGCAAATTCAATTAATTTATTTCTTTCCTCGTATGTGCTGATTTTATAAAACTGAGCTGCTGTTTCCAAAAAGTGGTTATGTAACTCTTCTTGAGGAAGTGCTCTAAGAAATGCTTGTTCCTTAATAATATCTATTTCCTCATTATAGTTGTTCTCTATAAAATTAAAAATCACCGAACTTTCTTCAGCATGTAAATTTCCATCAGCAATTGAGAGGGTCATTAATAGATGAAAACCTGTTTCAGTTTTATTCATCTTTTGTATAAATTGTGTAGGCATAATTAATTATTTATTGCTTTAAAATTAACATCTTTTTCCATAGAAGCAAGTGCTAAATAGTATTGAGAAGATAAATTGTTGATTTAATGATGTTAGATTTATAATAATGCATTGATCTAAAATAATAAATTCGCAGAGTTGATATAGAAATTGCTGAAGGCAATAACAACAATCGATAAACTGAACAACCTCTATCTAAAAACAATAAATAACATTATATGAAATTCGGCACAAAGGCAATTCACGCTGGTCAGGAACCTGATCCAACAACCGGAGCTATTATGACTCCAATTTACCAAACCTCAACATTCTGGCAGGAAAGTCCAGGAAAACATAAAGGATATGCTTATGCAAGAGGCAAAAATCCAACACGAAATGCTTTAGAAAAATGTATTGCTGCTTTAGAAAACGGAAAACATGGTTTATGTTTTAGCAGTGGTATGGGTGCAATTGATGCTGTAGCAAAATTATTACGTCCGGGTGATGAAGTAATCACAGGAAATGATTTGTATGGTGGAACCTATAGAATGTTTACAAAAGTTTTTGCAAATTTTGGAATCAAATTTCATTTTATCGATTTAAATGAAGCTGACAATATCAAAGAATATATTAATGCAAATACAAAATTAATTTGGATTGAAACTCCAACGAATCCAACTATGCAGATTGTTGATATTGCAGCATGTGCAGAAATATCAAAAAAGAATAATCTGATATTAGCCGTTGATAATACGTTTGCTTCACCCTATTTGCAAAATCCTCTTGATTTGGGTGCCGATATTGTGATGCACTCTGTTACAAAATATCTCGGTGGGCACAGCGATGTGGTAATGGGAGCATTGGTTTGCAACGATGACAACATTCATGAACAACTTGCATTTATCCATAACTCATGTGGTGCAACACCCGGACCACAAGATAGTTTTTTGGTATTACGTGGATTAAAAACTTTACACCTTAGAATGAAAGCACATTGCGAAAATGGCCGTATCATCGCTGAATTTTTACGCAATCATCCTAAAATTGAGAAAGTTTATTGGCCAGGATTTCCTGATAGTAAAAATCATGAAATTGCAAAAAAACAAATGCGTGATTTTGGAGGAATGATTTCTATCGTTTTAAAAAATGCTGACCTAAATGAAACATTTCGCATCGCATCTTCATTCAAAGTTTTTTCACTTGCCGAAAGTTTAGGTGGTGTAGAGAGTTTGATCAATCATCCTGCAACAATGACTCATGCCTCGATACCTAAAGATGAAAGAGAAAAAGTTGGTGTGGTGGATAATCTTTTACGATTGAGTGTTGGTGTGGAAGATATTGAAGATTTATTGGAAGATTTAAAAAGTGCTTTATTATAAACAAAAGTTTTTTTAATAAAAATATTAAAACGTGAAGTATCTTTTTATTATATGTTTTTCCTTTTCAATTATCTTTTCAGTTGCACCATTAAATTCATATGCTCAGGATTCTTGTGGTTTTCCCATAAACAAGTTTTATTTTGGTATTGGATTGTTAAGTATTCCACCTAACTTTTTTAATGCAGAGAAAAATATTTATATAAATCCCCATCTCAGAATAAATCAAAATGAGTTGTTAAGTTACAATTTCGAGTTTGGTTATTTCGACCAAAATAGTCCTTATTGGACTTCTGGAGAATCGCGAGAATTAACACTTTTGTTTTACAAGTTAAATCCCACTTTCAAAATTTCAAATGGCAAATATTTTATGTTGGAATTAGGTCCAGTTTTTACATATCATAACTATTATCTTTCTCAAATTAATGAATTCAAGGATAACTTAGGGCAAACGATAAAGTACACTGATATTAAAGACTTCAATACTTATGCAATTGCGGCAGATATCGGAGTATTGTTTTACGCTAAAAGATTTATGTTTCGTGGTAATATTCAAATTGGTAACATGATTGAAGATAAGATTCCTCACTCAGAAACTTATTTACCTGGTTATGGGTTTTTAATTAATAATGCCGGAACTTTTATAATGGCAAATTTGACTGTTTACATTAATCTGTTTTACAAAAAAAATTGTAAAGCTTTACAGGAACTCGATTATTATTACAAATAATTTTTTAGTAAGTATATAACCCCAATTATCTCAAGGTGTGGTTGATAATCTTTTGCGGATGAGGGTTGGTGTGTAAGATATTGAAGATTTGAAAAATGCGTTGAAATAATTTATTGAAAAAACTCAAATAAATCTTGTCCTGTCGAGCGAAGTCGAGACATTGTCCTTTAAAGTATTGTGCTTGTTAGAACATATTCTCGACTTCGCTCGAATTGACAATATTAAAAATTAGGACTGATGGACATCTCTGCATAATAATCCAAAATATAATTCACAGCTTCTTCTGCAGTATCTACTAATTTAAAAAGATCAAGGTCAATTTCATTTACATTTTTCTCTTGATCACACATGGTTTCTTTCATCCATTTTAACAAACCACCCCAATATTTGCTACCCACTAAAACAACTGGGAAACGAGCAACTTTATGTGTTTGAATTAATGTTAAAGCTTCAAACAATTCGTCCATAGTTCCGAAGCCACCGGGCATTGCAATAAAGCCTTGAGCATATTTCATAAACATCACCTTACGCACAAAAAAGTAATCGAAGTTGATGATCTTATCGTGATCTAAATATTTGTTATTTGTTTGTTCAAACGGAAGTTCAATATTAAGACCTACAGATTTTCCACCGGCTTCAAAAGCTCCTTTATTAGCCGCTTCCATAATTCCGGGTCCTCCACCGGTTATCACACCAAATCCGGCCGCTACTAATTTTTTTGCAATTTCTTCAGCTAATAAATAATACTTGTGATCCTGCTTTGTACGTGCTGAACCAAATATTGAAACACATGGTCCGATACGACTCATTTTTTCAAAACCTGAAACAAATTCGGCCATAATTTTAAACGTAGCCCAACTGTCCGTAACTTTAATCTCAGGCCAGTTTTTTTTCTCAAAAGCCTTCTTAATCTTTTCTTCGTCTGACATCTATAAATGTAATTTTAAATAGGATTAACAGGATAAAAAAAATTATCCTAAAATTGTTTTCAAAACAGATGAAATAATTTTGCCATCAGCTTTTCCAGAAAGAGCTTTCATTGCGAGGGGCATGACTTTTCCGAAATCGGCACCGGATGTTGCTCCTGATTCTTTAACCACATTTTCGAGTATCGATCTTATCTCTGTTTCTGACATTTGTTGAGGCAAATATTTATCGATAACATCTAGTTCTTCTTTTTCAATTTCTGCCAATTCTGTTCTGCCATTTTTCAAAAAAATGTCCATTGATTCTTTTCTTTGCTTGGCAAGTTTTTGGAATATTTTTATGGAATCTTCATCAGAAATTTTTCCTGTTGCCCCATCAGCAGTTGCAGCAATAAGTAATGCTGATTTCAAAGCACGCAACGCTCTTAACCCTGCTTCATCTCTGGCTTTCATCGCAGTAATAATATCTGCATTTATTTGTTCTTGTAATGACATATTTTCTATAATTACTTTTTCTTACTTATGTATTTTGCATTTTTCCCAAGAAAGAAACTAAACGTGTCGCTTCTTAATCCTACACGTAATGTTTCTAATGGAATAACATCATTTGTTGCAATATTTCCAAGATTTACATTGGCACCGATAAGCTTAATAAAATATGTTTGTTGTGCTTTTTGAGGTGCTTCCCAAATTATTTTTTCTCCCGGAATTTTTGTTAAAATTTCCTGAACTAACCCTTCACGTACTTCTCCACTAGTGCGATATACACCAACATTTCCTGCTTCACGAGCTTCTGCAATTACTTTCCACGAACCCGCTTTCAATTCTTTTTGCATTAACTCTATCCATAAATATGGAGGGAATATTTTTTCTACATCTTTACTTCCAACTTCACTAAGCACTTTAAAGTTTTTACTAAGCTTTTGAATAAAATCGCATTTCACATCATGAGGAATATCAATTGATCCATCACTCACTTCAACATATTCTAACTTATATTTATCCAGTACTTTTAAATAATCATCAAATTGATTGCGAACAATAAATGCTTCAAATAAAGTTCCTCCAAAATACACATTGATTCCGGCATCATGATATCGGTTTATTTTTTCAGTAAGCAATTTCTCGGTAACAAAAGCAGTTCCAAATCCCAATTTCACCAAGTCGACACAATTGCCTGAAACAGAAATAAAATCTTCCACTTCCCGAACACTCAAACCTTTGTCCATAACCATGGTAAGTCCGTTATTTCTTGGCTTTGAATCTCTTTCAGGTATTTGTTTTAATTTAAACGTTTTCATAAAAATAAATTTTAATCTTAATAAATTTTATCAAGTAGATTTTCTCGAGCGCAAGGTTAAGGCTACTTTCTGTAAAGTTCAATGATATCTGTTATCAAATCTGCTTTTTTTAATCCCGGCGAAAATTCAAAAAGCAAATAATGATCTTCAAAATTTAACAACAATGCCGTTTCAAGATGTTGAATGGCTTGTTTGTTTTCCATTTTTAACAACAAATAATTAACCATCCTGTAATGGTATTGATGACAATCGGGCTCTACCTTTAGTGCTTCCTGCATTATTTCTATTGCAGCATCAAAATTATTGAACCAATATTTTATAAACGACCAATCAAGCCACGCTTCTTTTAAGGTAGGATCTGTTTCAACAAGTTTGCTGTATATTTCTTCGGCTTCAGGGATAGAACCAAGTTTAAATTCCACTTCCCCTAAAATGAGCAGATATTCACTATTATCAGGTTCAAGCATTACAGCTTTTTTAAAATATTGTAGCGCTTCTTTAGTGTTTCCTTCTTTTTCATGAGTAAGGCCAATACCGAACCATGCTTCAGCGAGATTTGGATTTAATTTAGTTGCTTTATTATAATATTGGCGGGCTGTATTATTCTGATCCAAACGCTCGTAACATCCACCGATATTACAAAAAGTGGTAGAGTCGGGACCTTCTTTTTGGGTTGTTAAATTATATTCATTGATGGCTTCTTCAAATCGGTCTAATTCAACAAAGCAATTTGCTTTATTAAATTGTGCTGCAACAAAATCATCATCAATAGCAAGGCAGTAATCAAATGCTTCGATAGCTTTTTCAAACTCTTCAATTTTGCCAAAAGTAATTCCTAAATTATACCATGCTCCTGTAGAGTATGGATCAATGTCGATCAGCTTATGATATGTTTCAATACACTTATCATATTGCATCAAAATATCATAGCAATTTGCAAGTTCATAAAAAGCCTGTTCTGTTTCAGGTTGTTCTAATATTATTTGAGAGAAAAAAGTTGCTGCTTTTTCGAATAGTCCGCATTCTTCAAAAATATATGCTATTTCAAAAAGAGTATCTATCCTGTCGTCACAATGAAGGAGTGATTTTTCAAAACATTCTTCAGCGTCTAGTATTTGGTCTATGTTAACATATGCTTCACCTTTTAACAAAAGGAGTTCAGGATTGAAAGGCTCATATAATTCTACTTTCTCAAGTTCATCTATTGCATCTTCAAACTTCTCAAGCTCTAAAAACACTTCTGCTTTTTTAAATTTGAATCCTGTATAATATGGATAAAGAGACTCGCCATAAAGAACAGCATCAAGTGCTTTTTTAAGTTGATCTTTCATAATGTAATATTCAGCAATTGATTCAATGGTCTCGGTATCGAAAAAATCTTGCGATTTATTTCTAATCATTTTCTCAAAACGATCTACGCTTGATAATACATCTTTATCTAAAAAATCTTCTCCTTCCATAGCGATGAAAATTGTTCACTAACAAATATAATCTTCAAGATAACAATAAAGATTTAAAACAGTTCACACTTGTTTAAAAAATAATTTTAGCTGATGTAATTAAAATAAGACATACGCAAACATTGCCTGAGGATAAAATTATTGCATATCCTTAAAGATTATATAATGATAGGTTTATTATTGTTATCTCAAAAAACAACAAATGAAAACGTTTATACAACTATTTATCATTACACTTTTTTTAGATGTAAGCTCTCTAACTGCATTTTCTCAAACAGCTATTCCATTCGATTCGGCACTAAAAGATGTTGGGGTAGCAGTATCTCCTTCACATTTAAACTTTAATGTTAAGCCTGGTGAAAGTAAAACAATAGAAGTAAAAGTAACCAACGAAACAAAATCAAAACGATCATTTAAAGTAACATTAAAAGATTTTGATATGGATAAATCAGGCGCTTCTTCTTTCATGTCAGCTGGAACAGGAGAACATTCCTTATCCACATGGTTGAACATATCTCCAACATTTATGGAATTGCAACCGGGTGCTTCTCAAAAAATCAGGGTAACGTTAACTCTTCCTGATAGTGAAGGAACTAACCGAGCTGCTTGGTGTGCGATGATGGTTGAAGAGGCCAAGGAAAGACAAAAACTTGAAACTGATCCTAACGATCAAAAGATTGCATTTGGAATTACACCATCAACAGCTTTTGGTATATGGATTTATCAAAATCCGCCAAATGTTGCTGTTAAAAAAGTTGAAATAGTAAATTTTGCCCTTCAAAAATTAAACAATAAACCTCGAAACATAGAGCTTACATTAGTAAATAAAGGTGACGGTATTTCATTTTGTACCACTTATGTTGAGTTAACAAATACGAATACAGGAAAAACGCAACGCCTTTTGGTGAAACGATTTACATTACTTCCGGGGTATACACGTAATTATTTATTTAGCTTACCCGAAAAGTTGGATAAAGGAAAGTACTCGGCAGTGGGAGTTTTAGATTACGGTAGTAAAGATGAAGTTCAGGCAGCTGAATTAGAATTCAAAGTGGAGTAATTCAGTATAAGTGGCAATAAAAACTTATAAAAATTCAATAATTTTCTTAAAATAACAAAAAACCACCTAACTATCTGAGGTACAAGGAGAAAAATTTTCTAGAATATATCATTTATCACTAAAAACAGCTACTTATTTAGCAAACACCGCTACTTATATTTGTAATTTAAAAAACTACTTATATCTTTGTTTTGAAATTTAAACTTATTCAAAATGAAAAAAAGTATCTTAACATTAGCAGTTCTAGCCGGGATGGCTACAGCGGCTTTCGCACAGTTGAAAGATGAAAAGGATGTAACTATCACTATGGATCTTCAACCGATTCTTCAACTTAACATGTCAACACCAAGTCAATTAGATTTTGTATTTGACGACATCAACAAGTATTATGCAGGTATCACAAAATATGCTGCAACAGTTCTAAAAGTAAGTTCTACAGTAAATTGGGATCTTTACGCAATCGGTATTTCTAACGGTAACGTTGGAGCAGGATACTGGGATCAACAAATTAAGTATGGTACAGGTGGATCGGGTGGAGCTACAAATAAACTTCCTTTAAGTTTAGTAGAATTACGTCAAGGTCAACCCAACAACAATGCAACAGCTGCAACTGGTGCTTTTAAAGATTATAGCGCTGTGTTTCCTCCAGTTGCAAGTCCTTCGGGTTCAAACAGTTTATATGTTGACCCTGCAAATGCTGGAACTCCTCCAACATCAGCAATGAAATATATTGCTGGCCATAGTGGAACAACCGCTACTGGAGCAGATGGTGTTGCTGGTGGTAGCTATCTAACAGCTGGTGGTTTAACAAGTAACTACTATTATTCTATTGATTATAGAATCCTTCCTGGTTTGCCTGCAGTTTTCCCAATGGCTTATGACGCAACTGGTGTTACTGCAAAAGATCTTGTAACTGCAAATGCAGCTGGTTCATATGCACAACCAGGTGTATATACAATGAATGTACAATACTTATTATTAGAAGACCAATAATAAAACATTTATCAAAACATAAAAGCCAGAAATGATTCCTCATTTCTGGCTTTTAACAAAAAAAAACTCTTTTAAAAATGCACTGACCAAGCATGAAAAAAGTAAAAAAAATATTAGTAATTTTTTCTGTGTTGTTGTTCAACATTTCGAAAGCTCAACAGTTTTGCGATAAAGTAACACTGTTATTAAGTAGTTCTCCAAATGTTGATTTTACTTTCGATACTTTTGGAAAGTATCTTGGCGGAATTACAGAAAATGGCGTTAGCCAATTAAAAGTTACCGTTGACAATAGTCTAACAAATAACCCAGACTGCAGATGGAATCTTGTTATATATATAGATAACAGCAGCAACCCTGTGACTCCATCAGATGAATGGGAACTACTCACACCTCACTCTTCATCTGGGACAACACCAAAAATAAATCAACTTCAAATCAGAGTAAGAAACAGATGCAATACTTCAACAACAGGAAGTGGTTTTTTTAATGCAAATGTATTACCGGGTCAACCAATAGTATTAATTTCAAATACAGGAATTACAATTCCTGCAGGATCTTGTGTTACTAATGTGAATGGACCAGGGAATTATATTAAAAATTATGATGAATTCACTTTTGACATCGATTACCGAATAGCCCCGGGATTGAGTATGAGAAGTGGAATATATCAATTAAGATTAAAGTATTTATTAACCGAAGCTCTATAGGAACTGAAGATAAAAGATGCAAAAAATCTGTAAAAATATCGTGTGTTGTTTCTTATTGCTAATTATAGCGCTTCCGACTTTTGCCCAAAACACAAAAGATTCAATTAATACCAAACCTAAAATTACCAACACCTTATCTGCAAAATTTATTTCTAATGAAATCCTTTTGTCTAAAGGAGAGATTGTTTCAAACGTTTTGCACCTTACAAACAATACAGGACATTCTGTAAAATTTAGATTGTCGCTAGATTTTCCTACAGGATGGAAAACGCTTTTTAAAAATGGTGATTTTATTGAACTTGAAAATGGTGATTCAATGTTTATTCCTGTTAGAATGTTACCAACCGTTCAAATTTTAGGGAATACGAGGTTTATGATCTCTGCTTACCTTATTTCAGAAGACGATATTCAATTAGCCAACACATATTTTTGGAGTTTTACTGAAAAAAAAACAAGCTGGTTATTATCAGTTGAACCTTCATCAAAAAGATATTTTAAGAATGGATCAAACGAAACCGGATTTAAAGTAAATATTTTAAATACAGGAACAGAAAGCCAACCAATTCAACTTACTTTAACAAACACAAGTTTGTACGCAATTTTATCTGATTCTTCAGATAGGATGATAAAAAATGCTAATTATAATTTAACCATCAAACCATTTCAGGATACAACTTTTACTTTTAAGTTTAAATATTTTCAGGGAACTCGAAACTTTAATAGGGTTGATATTGAAAACCATAAACCTGAAAATGTCAGCGAAGAAAAAACCTTTTCAGTTTTTGTAAATAGTACAGAACCTAACCTTGGAGGAGGAAACGGTTTTCAATCTGGTCAAAAAGTAACATTCACTAGACTTTCAAGCGACAAAAAAGTAAATGATTACCAAGCAGCAAGCTTGCCAATGGTTGTTGATTTTAATGTGAATAATATCATGAATGATGTAACATTTTCAACATTAAATATCAGAGGGGTTGGTCAGATTTCTCAAGATCAAATGCTCATGTATAATTTTCAAACATCGAGCAGCACTAACTCAAATGAAAATGTATTATCAAACAGTATGTATTATTTAGGTTATTACTATAACAAAGGAAGTGTACAAGGAGGATTTATCAATGGTGGAATGATGGGGTTACAAAGTTTCGGAAGAGGTCTTAAATCAGATTATTATTTAACACCAAAACAAAAAATTGGAGCCTTTTATATAAACAATACCGGAGTACAAGGAAGTAACAATACTTATGCTTATGGAATAAATTATGAACTACGTTACTTCAAGCAAAACACACTGAATATCGATTATGGAAGGAGCGAAAATTCTTATACAAAAACTGTTACAGATGCCTACAATTCACGTGCTGGTTTTAGTATTTTAAAAACACAATCTATCTTTATAAATTTTTCAACTACTGTTTCCACTTCAACAAATATTTTAATAAACACTCCAACAAAAATTGGTTTTTTTGGATCACTTGCTTACAACGGTTCATTTTTCAAAAACAAACTCAGCACTAACCAAAATATTGGTCAGAGTACAAAAGAATATGGCAATAGCAATGTTGCTAGAATATATTAC
>Ga0194047_10001497_pt1 | contig 14185 bp, 16 predicted proteins | sample JunL225m_MetaG_2_FD_160070 | JGI IMG/M metagenome (GOLD analysis project Ga0194047, IMG submission 160070) | Anoxic zone freshwater microbial communities from boreal shield lake in IISD Experimental Lakes Area, Ontario, Canada - Jun2016-L221-5m | ecosystem: Environmental > Aquatic > Freshwater...
GCCTTTATTCTTTCTAATATAAATTACACTTTGCGATACACTCCTTTTTTTGCGTTCGTTTACATAATCCAGCATAGAAAAGCCGCAAAAGTAATAAGACAGAAGCAAAACAAAAAATGGAAGTAACCAACCGGCTATCGGAATCCACATAAGACTGAAGGAAAGTAACACGGCTAACAGCTGTAAACAAAGGTTACGCAAGGCCAAAGCACAGGCACGAAAAATATCTTTCAAAAATTGTTTGGTTTCGAACGGAAAAGAAATTCCGGTTACGATGGTTTCGGTTTTAGCCGAAAGTATAGCCATAACAGGCGACATGAGAATAAGAACAATGTATTTGCTGAAAGCAGAATAAATAAAGTAGAAAATAATTTTGAGCCCTATGAACAAAAAGAAATGAAGTGCCGTTTGAAGATAACCTAACCAATAAGGCGGATTGTCTAATTTTAATAAGTCATTAATGCCACTCTCTGCAAGGGTGGTGAGCTGGTCGATAAAATAAAAGCCGGCAAAGAAAAGGAGTAAATAAATAAGAACGGGATAAATAAAGTATATCCACAGTCGTGTTTTTAGAAGTAAGGAAATGGCTGTAAAGTAACTTTTAACTCCTAAACCAAATTGCTCAAAAAGTGTCATGCGAAATAGAAATGCGAAACAAAGGTAGATTAATTTATGCGGCTGAAAGCAATTCTTCATTCCTGCATTGGCAGGAAATAAAAATTTAAACTATTTACTTTCGGCTACAATAGCCATTTTGCTTTGGTCGGGACTTATAGCAATGCGGGTAATATTGGTGATGCCAGTCTTGGATAAATCGAGCAGGGTTTTGTTTTTTCCGGTAAACGGAAACGAAGCCATTAGTTTACTTTTTACTCCGGTGATGTAAATAGGCTGAAAAGAGAGCAACATGGCAAAATCTTCGGAAGGAATTGCGAAGTAGTTTTTCTGTCTTTCTTTAAGGTCGGCCATATAATTGCTCACAAAACATTTGGTAGAATCTTGTTTTTGCACATAAAATAAAATTTGAGAAACCGACAACATACATCTTCCCACATTAGAGGCAAGGGTGTGGTGTTTTTGGGTTTTTACATTTACCACTTCCAGAGTAGGAGGATTAGTGGTCATTACCATGGCCATGCTGTCTTTGTTTATCCAGCAATGATAACCTACAGAGTCGATGTCTTTCATCACCATTACCGGAGCTCCGCCCTTTAACGGGAATTTCCAAACCCGTTGCGTTACGGTATCGGCCTCTACCATTACCACCGAAATGTTTTTGCCATCGGGCATAAATGTTGGCGAATACTCGCTGGTAGAAGTTCGTGTGAATTGAGAGATAAACTGAGTGGTAATATCGTATTTGTAAATATCGGCTTGTTTATCTTCGCGAATGGAGGTGTACAAAATGTATTTGCTGTCGGGCGAAAATGCAGGCTGATTATCGTACCCTTGCCTGTGTGTTATGTTTTGAGGATTGCGAAGCGCTATGCTGTCGTTATGCACTTCTATGTCGAGCAACCAAATGTCGGTATTGGGCAATTGAGCACGAAGGCAAGCAGCAAACAAAAGTGAGAATAATAAAAGGCCGTTTTTCTTCATCGTTAATTTTTGCTGGTGATGAAGAATTAATTGGTACACGTAAAAATAAATGCCGGAGGCAGATTGATGGGAGTAAAATCTAAATCAACTTTTTTAAACGTATTTTTTAATTTAAAGTAAGCATTAAGCGAATACTGATATTGAATAAATGCACCTTTGGGCAGCAATGTTCGTTTTACGGTAGAGAGTATACTCCTTACAATAGAATTGGGAATAATGCTGAACGGAAGTGACGACACTATGTAGTCTACCTTTTCGATATTGTTTTTCATTAAATATTCTTCCAGGTTTTCGGCACTGTCGCTTATTATTCTTATGCGCGAATCGTGAATTTCTTCCAGCCTATCGCAAAATTCTTTGTTGATTTCAAAAACTATTAGCACCGCATCGGCCGGCATACGGTTAAGTAATTCGTGAGTAATATTGCCTGTACCGGGGCCAAATTCCACAATACATTTTACTTTTGAAAAATCAATAGGATCGATCATTTTTTTAACCAAATGCTTAGAACTGGGTGCTACTGCACCTATATTGTTCTTCACAGGTTTCATAAATTCTTTAAAAAATTTCTTTCTGCTCACGTATGTATTTTTCAAAAACGTTGCAAATTAAACAATAATATACAGAATTAGGAAATTTGTTTTGTTTATAGCGACAATACGGTGGTTTGATGGTTCAGAAGGGTAAAATAGCCAAGGTTTTCAACAAATCTGTGTTAGCCAAATAGTGTCAAAAAGCATATTTCCCAATTTGTACACTGCCCATTTTGTTTACTTTTGCGCCCAGATACTAATATTAACTAAAAACAAACTAGAACAAATGAAAAAAGTAGTTGCCCTATTATTCGTTGCAGGTGCATTAAGCATCGTGTCATGCGGACCATCGGCCGAAGAGAAAGCAAAGATGGAAGCAGAAGCTAAAGCTAAAATCGATTCTTTATTTAACGCTGCAAGCAAAGCTACAGAAGTTACCGATACTGCTAAAGCAGCAGCTCCGGCTACAGAAGAGAAAAAGTAATTTTTCCCTTTTTGAAATTAAAAAGGCCTCGCATTTTGCGGGGCTTTTTTAGTTTAAAGTTTCGGGTTGTCATTGCGAGCGCAGCGAAGCAATCTCTAAAGGGCAATTGGGCAATTGTGCAGTAGGCAGCGTTAAATCTTAGTTAAGCGTAGCGTCTCGCTACGTTTTATTTAACAAGTCCTTTGGACTTATTACTTTACCCATTTTTAGTTTCCGGCAAGATGCTGATTAAACAGGACGTAGCGGGATGGTGAGGCCAACGGGTACTAAAATGTATTTATTTAGTACATCCTATTACTTTTTCTGAGGGTATTAAGCAAATTAAAATCTGATAACTGGAAAAAAAATGGGGCTTCAGAAAAGTGTTTTTGCCTACAAAAGGACTTTTTTCGTATTTATCCCTTTCTTTTCGAAAAAGAAAGCAAATGAAGAGGAAAACATAGGGAAATTGGATAAAAAGTTAGGGAAGTTTTGGTGAAATTTGGGGAAGTTTAAGCCAAATTTAGGGAAATTTAGGCAAAACTTAGGGAAGTTTAAGCAAAACTTCCTGAAGTTTTAGATAAAAAAGGGGATATTTAGGCAAAACAAGGCTTTCTTTTCCAAAATAATCAGGAGTGCCTTTTTTGAACTTTGAACACTATTAAATTAGTAAATAACAGTAAACTAAGTAAAAACCACAAAACAGTAAAAACCTAAAAAAACGAAAGAAAATGGCAAAATCAACAGGTAGTTTGGAGTGAGTTCTGAAAGTTTAAAGATGTGTGTGTGGTAATAATGTAAAGATTGCTCCCCGTCCTTTTCATTCTAAAATTCCCATTTCCTTCATTCGTAAATTCGTATTATTCGTATTTCGTAAAAATTTTCATTCTAAAATTCTAGAATTTCCTCCCCCCGTCCCTCAATTTGAAATCTGAAATTTGAAACCCGAAACTCCTTTATGCCCGAGCTGAGTCCTACCCGAAAATAAACTCGGGTGTACGTGCAAAATAAATTAACTTTGCGGCATAAATGATAATAAATAATGAGGCATAAAATTTTGATAGTGGTATTGCTTATTTGCTCGGCAAGCGGATGGATGCATGCGCAAACTGCGGCAAAAGATACCGGAAAAGTGGTGATTGTTCAGGACGAAAAAGTAAAACAACTGGTGAGCAATCATATCGAAATTAATGCCAAAGCACCCATAAAAGGCTATCGCATAAAAATTCATTTTGGCACCGATAAAAATAAAGCCAAAGAAATAAAAGCTCAGTTTTTAAGCAAATTTCCGGATGTGCCTGCCTACGAAAAATACGACCAGCCTAATTTTAATATCCGTGTTGGCGATTTTAGAACCAAATTAGAAGCCTATAAGTTTTTAAAACAAGTGCAGGTGGAGTTTCCGGCTGCTTTTTTGGTGCAAGACCAAATAGAATTGCCTAAACTAGATTAGAAAAACTATTGGCCAACAAAAGCAGATACAGAAGCATTGATTAAACTAATTAGTTAAAAAATAAATGTGATAATCTTTGGCTAACATACACCTGTATAAACCCTGAATAATGAGAATAACCTGTATAGCATTAGCACTGGCCTCGTTTAGTTTTGCGGCCTGCAAAGCCCGCCAAACGGCAGCAGCCCCTGTTGCGGCTACGGCCACCACTATGGAACAAACATCGCCTTCTACCACCGGAAAAGTATCGCATCAGTACAAAGCTACTGGCTGCGCCACAGTAATAATCGTTAAAAACGGTGACGAAATAATAACACTTATACCGAGCGAAAAACTTCCGGAGCAAATGGATGTGGATGGATTAGAAATAAGTTTCGATTATCGCCCCCTGCGTATGCACAATCCCGAAGGATGTAATGCGGGTTTTCCGGCACAGCTAACCAATTTAAAAATCGCTAAAAAATAATTCCCATGCAAAAGACCTATGAGCGCCTGTTGACAGGAAATAAAGAATGGGCAAAAAATAAATTAAAAGACAATCCCGATTTTTTTAAAACGCTTAAGCTCGGACAAAATCCGGAATACCTATGGATAGGTTGCTCCGACAGTCGTGTGCCAGCCAACGAAATTACCAATACCATGTCGGGCGAAATATTTGTGCATCGTAATATTGCCAATATGGTAGTGCATACCGATATGAATTTGCTCAGTGTGTTGTATTATGCAGTGGAGGTATTGCAGGTAAAACATGTTATTGTTTGCGGGCATTACGGATGCGGAGGTGTGCTGGCAGCTATGGAAAATAAAGACCACGGTTTTGTAAACAATTGGCTGAGGAATATAAAAGAAGTGTATAACAAACATCACAAAGAACTCGAGGCGATGACTGATTTTACTGCTCGTTCCAATCGAATGGTAGAATTAAACGTGATAGAGCAGGTTCATAATTTGGCCAAAACACGAATAGTACAAAAACAATGGAAAAGTCGGCAGCTAGAAATTCATGGTTGGGTGTATGGTGTAGACGATGGAATGATAAAAGACCTTAACGTAAGTTACAGCGATATTCAAAATGTTGAACCTATTTTCAGATACGATATCTGATTCCGAAAGGTGCTTCTTAATCCGCTAAACGTTGGCTAACCAAGCCAACTATTCCTCTTTCTTTTCTTTCGGAACAAAAGTATAATGCAAATTCAATTCCGGTTGATGACTCGTATCGTCACCTGTATTAGTATTTGTTTCCTCAGCAGGCATGGCGACATCAGTAGGTGCTTCTATTTCGTTTTCTAAATCCGGATTTGTGTTTTCATCATCATCACCCAAATCATATTTACGAGGCAAAGGTCCTTCTTTTCTGAAATGATAAGCCGTTACCAGTCCCGCCAGCGAACCCATTAAATGCGATTCCCACGAAATCCCTTTGGTAATAGGCAAAACACCATACATAGTGCTTCCATAAAGAAAAGTAACAAATAGAGAAATGGCTAGCAGTCGGGTATCTTTTCGAAACACACCGCTAAAGAACAGAAAGGTTAAAAAGCCATATACCAGTCCGCTTGCGCCAATATGATAAGCATCTCTGGCAGCTACCCACACCCAAATCCCGGTCATAATATATACCCAGAAAAAAACCTGAAAAGCGATGGGGCGATAAAAATAAAACATCACCGCACCCAAAATTAAAAGAGGAATGCTGTTAGAGTACAGATGATTTACATCGGCATGAATAAGCGGTGCGGTAAGAATGCCTGTCAATCCCTGAGCGGTTCGGGGGTATAATCCATACCAACCTAACTCCAAGTGACCATAATATTCAACCAGTCTAACTACCCAAAGCAAGGCAACAAACACCGAAGGGTAAAGAATACTGTAGAATAATTTGGAAGTAGTGTTTCGCATAATCGGGTTAAAAACCTGTAAAATTTATTTGGGGCTAATTGTCAATGTTTGTACCAAAAAAATAAAACTGACTTTTAGTCGGTTTTGATTGGCATCCGTTTAATTGAAAATAGTCGTATTTGTTCGATTATCATTGTTTATGTGTTTTCTTTTTCCTTATTTCGCATCGCATTTCAGTAAAAAGAAGAAGAATGAATAAATACATATATATAATAGGAGTGTTGATGTTTTCAGCTTGTCACCCTAAACCAAAAACCGAAACCGCTTCAGCCGTAAAAACAGCTGCTGTAGCTAATCCTGCTCCAGTAATAAAGGAGGTAACCATTACTCCCGGTGCCAATATGAGCGACATTGGCAACACCTACCAATTAATGGGTATGGAAATAAAGGATGATGTGCTTACTTTAAATGTAGAATATTCGGGAGGATGCAAAGAACATACCTGGGAACTTATTTCGAATGGAAGTTATGCCAAATCTCTGCCTCCACAAATTACCGTTTGCCTCAAACATAACAATCACGAAGACGCTTGCCGCAGGTTAACAATGGGGCCCATTTCTTTTAATATCTCCAAATTAAAACATGCAGGTAATAACGAACTCATCATTAAATGCGGAGAACAGCAAGCATCCTATAAATATTAGAATAGATAACATTCAATAAAAAATAAATAATATAAATATGAAAAAAATAGTTACACTTTTTACCATCAGTGCGGCATTGTTTGCAAATGTTAGTTTGTTTGCACAAGATGCTCAGGGCGGAACTCCTTATAGTTTCGATCATCAGTTAAGCGACAAAGCAATTGCTGCTGTCAGCACACCTGATTACGATTACAATGCTTTAATGGCCTTGTCTGTGCAACGTGTTAAAGACGGAACGTATGAACTTACCGATAAACTTTTTGATGTAAATTTTGATGTAAACAACAGCGGAACCTGGACTACACTCGATAATGGTGACAGACTATGGAAAATAAAAATCACTTCAGCATCGGCTGTAAAAATGAAATTGTATTTCCAGAATTTTTCTCTACCCGAAGGAGCAAAATTATATGTGTATAACGAAGACAGAAGCGAAGAAGCAGGAGCATTTACTTCGATTAATAATGAAGATGCCAATCTGAACGAAAGCATCATTTCTACTCCTCATCTATTGGGCGAAACTCAGATTGTAGAATATTACGAGCCAGCAGTTGTAAAAGGGCAAGGGCGTTTCAATATTTTCAGAGTAGCTCATCAGTTTAAAAGCATAACTTCTGCGGAAAGCTGTCAGATTGACATTAATTGTCCGGACGGAACAAACTGGCAAAACGAAAAAAAAGGAGTGGTTCGTATTTATGTGGTGATTGGTTCTCTGGCCGGATATTGCAGCGGTTCTTTAGTAAATAACACAGCTCAGGATTGCAAAAAATATATTCTTACAGCAATGCACTGCGCACTTGACGAAACAACAGGAGTTGAGACTACCGCTTATAACCAATGGATTTTTTATTTTAATTACGAAAAAACAGGATGTGCAACAGGTACATCAAGCGCTGCTCATACTAAAACCGGTTGTACGAAAAAAGCTGGAGCCAATGATGGCGGAGGCAGCACCGGTTCCGATTTCCTTTTAATCGAAATGTCGTCTGCTACATTCCCTACCGGTGTAACTCCTTATTATAACGGCTGGACAAAAGCTTCGACAGTTACAGCAGGTGGCGTGGGAATTCACCATCCAGAAGGTGATGTGAAAAAAATATCTACTTACACCGCTACTCCTTCTTCCACAAGTTGGGGAGGTACTGTTGCTAATACGCATTACCAGTTTGTTTGGGGTTCAGGACATGGAAGTACAGAACCGGGTTCATCGGGTTCTCCGGTATTTAACACTAATCACTTAATTTTTGGCCACCTTACCGGTGGAGGTTCGTGCTGCGTTGCTAATGGATGCCCTCCGGGTTCTACAGGAACTGGCCCTACCTTACCTGATGCTTATGGTAAAGTATCATACGACTGGACTTCTAACGGTACCACCACTGCTAAACAATTAAAACCTTGGCTCGACCCTACTAATTCAGGGGTTACTACCTTGGCAGGAGCTTTCTTGGGTTGTTCTCTTGGTATTAACAATTACTCAAACGAATTAGCATTCGATATTTTCCCGAACCCAAACAATGGTATTTTTAATCTTTCGCTCAAACTCGAACAGCCATCGGATATTAAAATCAATGTACTGAATTTGCTCGGGCAAACGGTTTCTTCTAAAAAAATTAGTAATTCTATGGGTGGTACCTTCGAACTGGATTTAACAGCTCAGCCCCAAGGTATCTATTTTGTTGAAATAACAGCAAACGGAAACACTACTGTTCGAAAAGTGAACGTGATTAAATAATCAGAAAATAAACTTATGTAAACAAAAAAAGGAATGACATTGTGTTATTCCTTTTTTGTTGTGAAAACCATGGATGGCTTCCGAATTACATTTAATATAAATACTATTAAATTGAAGTATATCTTTGCCGGATGCTGAAAGCCAGAAATCAACTCGTATTCATTTTCATCACAGTCTTTATCGATTGTGTTGGTATCCGGTTGGTTTATCCCGTAGCAGCCAGTATTGTTGCTGAGGTGGGCCATGTAAGCGTAACCGAGGCCATAACCTATAGCGGTTGGATGATGGCAGCCTATGCGGCTATGCAGTTTATCTTTTCTCCTATTCTTGGTGCCCTCAGCGACAAGTATGGCCGAAGACCGATATTACTTATTTCGATGATGGGATTGGGGATAGATTATCTTTTTCTTGCTTTGGCTAATACTTTACCGCTTTTGTTCATGGGCCGAATAATAGCCGGAATTTGTGGAGCCCGATTCACCACCAGCTTTGCCTACATTGCCGATATCAGCGCTGCCGAAAAGAGGGCTCAGTATTTTGGTGTCATCGGGGTTGCCATTGGTTTGGGTTTCACACTGGGGCCATTCCTTGGAGGGTTATTAAGCGAAATGGGTACCCGCGTGCCATTTTTTGCAGCGGCTATACTTACTTTGTTAAACTGGCTCTATGGATTCTTTATTTTACCCGAATCGCTCAAGCCCGAAAACAGAAGAGCGTTCAGTTTGAGAAGAGCTAACCCTTTAGGCGTATTTGAGCATTTGAGAAAAAACAAAGCTTTGCGAATGTTGTTTGTGGTACTATTTTTTCTCTTCTTAGCCGGACAAGTTATGCCTTCGGTTTGGCCTTTTTACACCAAGTTTGTATTTAAATGGAGCGATTTAAAAATCGGATATTCTCTTGCTTTTGTGGGAGTGGTGCTGGCCATCGTAAAAGGAGGACTTATTAAATGGTCGCAGAATAGATTTGGAGATGTACGTACCGTATCTGTTGGTCTTATATTTTATATGGTTGGCTTAAGTTTGTTTGCATTTGCCACTCAGCCCTGGATGCTCTATGTCTTTTCTCTGGTGTATTGTATCGGGGGCATTGCTCCCCCGTCATTACAAGCCATTATTTCTGGAAAAATGCAGGCAAATGAGCAGGGCGAATTGCAAGGAGTTATTACTTCCCTTCTTAGTCTTGCTAATATCATTTCACCATTAATAATGACTAATTTGTTTTATTTCTTCACTAAAGAAAATACAAGCTATTACTTCCCCGGAGCATCGTTTGCGGCTGCTGCTATTTTGATATTAATAGCATTCATTATCTATTTGGGTGAAATAAAGAGGAAGGCTATTTAGTCATCTAAATCTTTGGAGAGAATTTGAGTTTCTATTTTAAGATCTCTTTCAAAATCCCTTTTTGTTTGCCTTGTTTTTTATTACAACTTTAGTTTTTATCGCATTTGTTTCAGGTTTCGGCCCGAAAATGATATCTATCAGTACTTTTTTTAGGGTTATTAACACAACGGTAATTCATCGTATGATTTTTTATATTACTTTCGCACCAAAATTGAAAAATCAAACAATAAAAACAATAGATTATGAAAAAAACAGTACAAAAACTATTTACCGCATGTGCAGTTGTAATTGCTGCTAATGCTTTTGCTCAAACAGCCGGAACGTTAACTTTTAGCTTTACTCAGGTGGCTCATTCACCATGCTATTCAGGGTCAAAAAATGTATTAGCAGTATGGATTGAAACAGGTACCGGAACATTTGTAAAAACCAGACTTCGTTATGTTGGAGGTGGAACATCTGACCATTTGCCGATTTGGTCTGTAAATGCAGGAGGAACTGCCAACAATTGCTTAAGTGCTAACACTACTGGAGCTACAACTGGTGCTACTTTAACTAGTTTTGGTGCTAAATCGTTTACATGGGATGGTAAAAATTCTGCTGGAACTATGATGGCTGATGGAGCTTATAAGGTAGCAGTTGAAGAAACTTGGGATCATGGTACTTCTGCTACAGTAACTACATATTATACATTCACCAAAGGAACAAGTGCAGATATTCAAACTCCTGCAACTGACGCTAACTTCTCTAACATTTCGTTGCACTGGCAGCCAACTGCAACTGGAGTTGATGAAACTGAAAATCCTGAAATTAATGTTTATCCAAACCCTAGTAATGGTGTTTTCAACATCGACATGTATCAGGTGAACAACATAAAAGTGATGAATGCTTTAGGTGCTGTAGTTTACGATGAAAAAATTGATGCTTCTACTATTACCACAAAGGTTGACCTTTCTTCTTTTGCTAATGGAATTTATTTCATTACTGCTTCAAACAACAAAGGAACATTAAATCAAAAATTAATTTTAAACAAATAGTAGTTTCATTTCTATTTAAAAAGCATCCGCATTATTGGCGGATGCTTTTTTTTTGCACCTTGCCTCAACAAATAATAGTAAACACTTATGAAAAGATTTCTGAGCATCCTTCTTATTTCCGTTTCGGTTTATAGTTGTTATTCTCAAACCGTGAACGAGTTTGTAGACAGAGCAAGAAAGAAAGCTTATGTGAGTGATTACAGAGGAGCGATTGAAGAATTTACGAACCTGTTAAACAAATATCCCGACCACACCACTACTTATTTTGACAGAGGAATTCTGAAAGGCTATGTAAACGATATCACAGGCGCAATTGATGATTATAATAAAGCCATCGAAAGCGATACCACCAATCCGGATTACTATTTTGTTAGAGGAATGGCAAAAAACAAATTAAAGGATTATTCGGGTGCCATTACGGACTATAATAAGGCACTGAGAATGGAACCAGACAATGCTGATGCAAATTATTTCAGAGGTAATTCTAAAGCAGCCATACAAGATTATAAAAATGCCATTACCGACTATACAGAGGCCATTAACTTAAGGCCAAGTCATGCCGAAGCTTTTGCAAACAGAGGCTGGACTAAGGCGCATGTAAAAGATTTAGCAAGCGGGCTCGAAGATTGCAACATTGCCATTAAATACGATTCGTTATACATTAATAGTTATTATTACCGTGGATGTATTTACACTGAACTGAAAAAATACCCCGAAGCAATTGCCGATTTTGCCACAGCCATACGAATGGATTCGGAAAGCGAATCGGAATATTGGTTAAACGGGACTTTAAATAACAATTTGAAACCACTTCAAACTGCTGCTAAGAAATACTCCAATGCAATGCTTAAAAAAACAAGCTATGATTCGGTGTATTGCAAAATAGGAATTTTAAATGCCTATCTTCTCAATTATAAGGGAGCCATTGCTTATTATGATAAGGCTATCTCCATTAATCCGAAAAATGCACAGGCATATTACAGGAGAGGATTGGCAGAAGTGAGTATGAAAAAATACAAAGTTGCTTTGGCCGATTTTTCGAAAGCTATTGAATTAAAACCTCGATATGAATCAGCCTATAAAAACAGAGCGTTCGTAAAATCGACAACTAATGATTTGAGCGGAGCTATCGAAGATTGCACAAAAGCCATAGAGATAAATCCAAATAATCCGGAGTATTATTTAATGCGAGGAGAACTGAAGGTGAAATCGAACGAAATTGTGGGCGGCTGCGATGATATCAAAAAATTCAAACTGCTGGGAGGGGAATATAGCGGAAAGAAATCTTCTCTTCCGTGCAATTAATTGTTCCTTCAGGGTATGAAGTTTTGAGAAATCGTTAACTAATAACGCTCCGAGTTTTTACCCTAACAATTCTTATTTCACCTCCGCTATAATATCTTTTAGTCCCGGAGTTTCGTAAATCTGGTAATTCCCTTTTTCGTCCGAATAAATAAGGTAAGCCTGCATTTCTTTGTGTTTTTCTAAAAACACTTTTGCTTTTTCCAAACCCATCACCAGTATTCCTGTAGCATTAGCATCGGTGGTGATGCAATTACTTGCAAACACAGATGCACTCAGCAAATTATTATTGGTTGGATATCCGGTTTTCGGATTGATGTGATGTGCATATTTTACTCCGTCAATAATAGTAAACCTGCGGTAATTGCCCGATGTAGAAACAGCCATATCCTTTAATTTCACTATGGCTTTAATCGGATTTTCCGAAAGTTTATTATCAATTGGTTTTTCTATTCCTGCTGTAAAAGGCTCTCCATTGGGGTTTTTGCCTTTGGCATACACTTCTCCACCTATTTCTACAATATAATCGGTTAACCCAACCGAAGTCAGAAAATCTGAAACCACATCCACAGAGTATCCCTGAGCAAAGGCATTAAAATCTAAAGCCACACGAGGGTCTTTTTTTATCACCTTGTTGCCCTGAAGCTCTATCAGGTCGAAGCCAACAAACTTAAGTATGCTGTCTACAATTGGTTTTTCAACTTTTGTTTTCTTTCCTGGCCCAAAACCCCACATATTAACCAATGGATATACCGTTGGGTCGAAGGCACCGTCAGTGTTTTTCCAAACTTCTTTTGCTTTATTAAAACAATCTATGAAATATTTATCTACCGCCACATCGGGCTCGTTTCGGTTTATTCTCGAAATAATAGAAGTAGGCAAATAGGTAGAAACCGACTTATCAAAATCGCTGAGTATTTTGGTTACTTCGGGCTGAAAATCTCTTTCGCGCGAGTCGTAATAGGTTATATGGTAAGTGGTGCCCTGGGCAAATCCTTCCATTTTCATTGGCTCTGTTTGAGCTAATATAAGATGGGCAGTACAGATTAATGCCAATACTATAACTCCTCTCTTTTTTTGCATATTGTCTTATTTGGTTTTTACCCCTTATTTGGGGCTGCAAATATAGAAGTTTAAGAAATGAGGGCAATACTTATTAATTCGTTTTTGGAAAAGATGGGAGGGGGCAATTAAAACTGATTTTTTCATTTTCTATTTTATTATTCTTCTCTCTTTTTGTTGATGAAGTTGGCAATTTCTGTTAACTGTTCTAAGGACATTGTTTTTAAAGTATCTTGAAGCTGGAAGTTATTTTTGTTTCGTTTGAGTTTGTTTAAGGAATGAGTTTCGGCCAGTTTGGCATCTTTTTTTGGTGTAAAACTTAATAGGTCGTTTGGAGTACAATTAAGTTTGTCGCAAATGATTTCGATGTGGTCTAAACGAAAGATGCGAGTCTTACTATTTAAAATTTTTGTTGCAGATTGAGGTGAAATGCCTGCTTTAACTAAAAATGTGTAAGGACTTTCTATAGCACGTTCTTTAAAAATAGGTTTTAGGTCGAGTGTTAGCATAATGTTTCTATAAGTTTTATAAATAATGTTGTCAAAAGTAAGAAGTATTATGCAAGAAACCAAAAGCAGGTTGCATAAAACCAAAAGTAGTATGAGAATTTACAAAAGTAGGTTGTCTGTTTACAAAAATGGGTAGCAAGAAATCAAATTAAGGTTTGATGTATCCAAAAATAAGATGAATGAAACCAAAATGAGGATGTAAGAAACCAAAAGTATGTAGCTAATGACCTCACCCCTTTATCCCCTCTCCGAAGGAGAGGGGGAGGGAGGTAAATATAAGTAATGGGTTTGGAAAATGAATTGTGTTTTTTAAGGCAATAAAATTGGCCCTAAAATATACATCCATAAAATAAAACCAAGTAAACCGCCAATTAGCCCGGACATAATAAATGTTTTTCGTTGGGGTAATGGAATGAATTTAAAAATAACAAAAGATATAATGGTGATGCCAATTAGTGAAGTAAAAGCAATTATTGAAACTAGTGGCAACCTTAAATACTCTGCAATTTTTAATTCGTCCATTCTGTAAGAAGGCTTATCATCTAAGAAGTAAGAAAACACCCAAATGATGAAGTTGAAGGGTTGTCGAAGCCAAAAGAGAGAAGTAAA
>Ga0194047_10001498_pt1 | contig 14180 bp, 9 predicted proteins | sample JunL225m_MetaG_2_FD_160070 | JGI IMG/M metagenome (GOLD analysis project Ga0194047, IMG submission 160070) | Anoxic zone freshwater microbial communities from boreal shield lake in IISD Experimental Lakes Area, Ontario, Canada - Jun2016-L221-5m | ecosystem: Environmental > Aquatic > Freshwater >...
CCATTGGATCAGTAATGAATTGTGCCGCAGCTGTCAACGCAGCCTTATTCTCGGTTGAAGAGTGAGGGATACGACTACGCACAAAAAGAATGATGCATAGAAAAATCACTCCGCCTGAGAAAAGCCTGATACCAAGCCGCAATGCACGTTGCCCTTGAGTCGAAACACTGAGAAACCAAGCCGCGACTTGCAATAACAGTCCGACAATCAGAAAAAGCCAAGAGCCACGTTGTGCCAAATCTCTCATTGGTTTGACATCGATGTCACCCGGCTTGCGTTCCACTTGTAGTGGGTCCATTTTGGGATTCTTATCTTTGGCAATAGAAGGGTCTGCGGAGCGAATTGCATCAATTGTTGCATCGCTAAATTTGGAGATGTCGACTGATTTCGCTGGTGCATTTTCGATGTACACCGCATAAACCGTGGCGGCCACATCACCAGCGAAGTTCTGAAGGTCAGGATCTGCCAACTTTTCTTTCACTGCTGACACAATCAGTGGTCGCGCGACAGAGAACACAAGTTTTTCTGCGTCATTGTCTGCACTATCTTGCAGTTTCTCAATCAGTTTGTCTGCAATCACATCGCGCACATCAGGCTGTGCCAATGCACTCTTTACAGTTGACTTTGCCGCTTCAGGGGACGACACAAAACTCATCAGAACAAGAGAGATAAGGCCAAGTCCAAGAAAGACAATGCCAAGCCCGCCAAGAAGTGAGGCGAAAGTTCGTCGTACGAGATGGCGCGATGTGGGCACATCTGCTGGAAGTTCAGGGGGGTTCGTTAAAGTCACCCGCAGACCATAACAAAATAAGTCTTAGAGCCCGACTGTACAAAGAGAAAAGGCCGCCCCGAAGGGCGGCCCAAATCTATGCAGCGACGCACTAACTATTTACTTCGTAGCGAAAACAACACCAGCATCGGTTGTGGTCTGCCAATTAAGTTCCGCAGACTTAGGATCGCGTACCAAAACACGCACCTTTGTTCCACGCGTATCGAGACTATTTAAATCGTGTTCGCGCAAGTCAAGCGTGGACAACTTAGTTTTCCGAATATCCAAGTTAGTCAAGGTGAGATTCTTTGAGATATCTAATTTGGAAACATTCGTTCGTGCCACATACAACGCTGACAGTGATTGGTTTTTAGATAGATCAATTGCACTGATGGGGTTATCGGTCAATATTAAGTACTGAAGATCTAGAAGATTTGCCACGTTAAGATTCTGAATCTCGTTGCTTTTTACGGAAACGCTCCCCAAGGACACGTTCTTCAATACATTCAACGATTTCAAGTTGTTGTCATCTGCGTAGAGGTAACTTAATTGAAGATTCTTCTGAAGGTTCAGGTCTGAAATATCGTTGACATTGACGGAGAGACTATTGAGTGCCGTATTTTTAGACACATCAATTGACTTCAGCTTATTTCTATTCAGTGCCAGAGTCATCAAAAGCGTATTTTTTGACACATCAACTTTGGACAGATTATTTCTACTTGCGTTCAAGTTTGTCAAACCCTTAAGTCCAGTAAGACTCAATGATGTCAGCTTGTTGTTTGAGAGTGTTAGGTCATACAGATTCGACATTCCCGTCACATTGACATTCGTCAATTTGTTATCAGAAGCTGCGAGAGAACCCAGTTTGGATAACCCAGAGACCTTCAAAGTTGATAATTCATTTCCTGAAACCGCAACAGACGTAAGACTCGTGGCAGCCCTGAGATCAAGTGTTGTGAGTTTGTTATTTCCTAACTGCAGATAGGCCAACTGTGAAAGGCCGGACACATCAACCTTAGTTAACCTATTCCTGTTTGCACTAAGACTTGAAAGGCTAGAAAGGCTGCCCAGTTTTAATGTTGTCAACTTATTATTGGAAACACTGAGTTGGTTCAAGTTAGTGAGAGAAGCCAGATCGATTGCCGACAAAAAGTTATTGTCAACATTCAAATAAGTCAGTCTTGGAAGCTCTGAAAGAGTGAGAGTAGACAGCTTGTTATTTGGGGCTGAGATTAACGTGAGATTGGCGTAGCCCTTCAGCTTCACGCTCGTCAAGTTGTTGCTATCAACATACAAACTGGTCAGCTTTGTTGAGTCTGAAAGGTCAATATCAGTAATCTGGTTACCAATTGCTCGAAGCTCGACAAGTTGTAACATTCCGGCTGTTTTCAAGGACGTCAACTTATTATTTGACACATTCAGAGTGATCAGATTCTTGGCCTCTCTTGCATCGAGAGAAGACAACTTATTGCCGTCAAGATTCACATCTGTCAGGGCGGTCAGACCCGACATATCCACTGATGTAAGGAAATTGTATGGAGCGCTTAGGTTTGTCAGTTTCGACAAACCTTTCACGTTCAAAGTCGTAAGCTTGTTACTCCAAACGTTCAAAGTATTCAGAGCGGTATTTGACGAGACGTCAAGTGTTGTCAGGTTTGAACTGTCTGCGTATAGGTTCGTCAGCCTGGTCAGGCCTGTCACGTTTAGAGCCGATATTTTTCCGTAGTGCACCTGTAAATCGATCAGATTGATTGCTGGTCTTGCGTCGAGTTCTGTCAGACCATTTTTATACAAATACAAATTTGTCAGTTTTGTCAACCCAATCAAACTCAATGCCGCCAATTTTGGTGTGTTGTTTGCATCGATTCTCTCCAAACTTGTCGCAGGTGAGAGATCGAGCGTGGTTAAAGACGAAGTCTCCGACACATTCAAATTTGTCAGTCTTGAAAGGCCCGCGAGGTTTAATGCCGTCAATCTGGTGTTGACAATGCTCAACCTATTTAACAGCGACAAGCCTGTGATTGAAAGAGAAACCAAGGGAGCATTGTTTACTAACAAGTCATTCAACTTGGTAGAGGAAGTCGCATCTAGCGCTGTAAGAGCAGTTTGAGACGCGTCCAAACTGGTGAGATTTTCAAGGCCCGACAAATTCAAACTAGTCAATTTTGAGTTGTTGTAGACACCGAGAGAGATCAGCTTTGAAAGACCAGATACATCTAATGAAGTGAGGCCTGAATCGTAAACAGACAAACTGATGAGATTCGTCGAGCCCGAAAGTTTTAACGACGACAAACTCTGATTTCCGTTCACATTTACTACCATCAGGCTTGGTAATCCAGACAAATCTAAAGAGGCAAGACTGGTAGTTGGTGCGGTGAAGGAAGCTAGATTCACTAAGCCAGAAAAATTCAGAGAACTAAGCCGTCTGTTATTGCTGAGATCAATAGTGGTCAAGTTTGACAAACCAGATAAATCTAAAGAAGTAAGGGACGTATTAGAAGCCGTCAGCGTTTCGAGTTTTGTCAGCCCCGTTAACTTCAGTGAACTTAAGTTGTCACAATTACTTACACTGAGTGTGACCAGACCTGCGACAGCACTGAGATCAAGGGAGGTAAGAAGTGGACTTCCAGAAAAATCCAAAGTGTCCAAAGATGTCAACCCATCAATGTTGACTGAAGTCATTTTTAAGTTACTTCCGGCCTTTAAGGTTACTAAGTTCTTTGCCGCCGACATGTTGAGGGTCGAAAGGCCTGTGTTGGAAACATTCGCCGTTTCCAAACTGAGCAACCCAGTAATATCGATTGAAGTGAGACTTCTATTGTTCTGAGCATAGAGAATTTTAAGGTTCGCGACTGGCGATACATCAAGCCTGGCAAGAATTGGGTTGTCATTTACAGACAAAGTTGTGAGATTCACTAATCCACTAAAGTTGACAGATGTCAGGAATTTATTGTTCGAAACATCGAGTGATGACAATCGTGTATCGCCCGAAAGATTCAATGTGGTTAATCGGGTATTGGAAGCTGTGAGCGTCGTGAGTTTCTGCATTCCCGTAACATTGAGTCCGGTCAAGGCAATATCGTTCTGCACTAAAATCGATGAAATTTTAGTCAACCCCGTCATGTCGATGGTTACCAACTGTGGGTTGTCTTGTAGTGAAAATTCGCGTAATGAACTAGCCGATTTCAGGTCAACTGATGTCAACCGGTTCCTACTGGCAGACAGATTCCTCAAGCTTGTCACACCAGTCAGAGTCAACGACGCGAGCAGGTTGTTGTAGACATATACATCTGTCAGGGCGGTTAAGCCTGTCAAATTGAGAGCGGTCAGCCTGTTGCCATAGGCAGTCAAAGTAGCCAGGCTGGTCAAGCCAGTCAGAGTCAACGACGCGAGCAGGTTGTTGTAGATGTATACATCTGTCAGGGCGGTTAAGCCTGTCAAATTGAGAGCGGTCAACTTATTGCCATAGGCAGTCACAGTAGTCAAGTTGATCAAGCCAGTCACATTTAACGACGTAAGAAGGTTGTTGCTTGTGTTCAAAGACAACAAGTCAGTAGCCGGCGACGCATCTAGCGAGGTCAACTTATTTTCTTGCATCTGCAAAAAAGTAAGGCTGCTTAACCCTGTGACATTGATAGAGGTGAGAAAGTTGTTGCTTGCGTTCAATTGCGTCAGGCGGGTTAACCCGGTGAGCTTGAGTGAATTCAAGTTGTTGTTGTTGACATCTACTGTGGTGAGGTTCGATGCACCTGACAAGTCAAGTGAGGTCAAGACGCCGTTATAGAAGGAAAAAGAGGTCGCTGTCGTATTGTTGGCGATACTCAGTGAGCGAAGTTCTACAAAACTATTGAGGCCAGTGAAATTTGCAATTTGTAAACCGGACAAATCAAGAGTTGTTACCTTTTCAATGTTGGCAACCGGAACTTCGCCGTCTGTGGAACCTGTGTCGTACCCAAGGTCGATTAACTTCTGTTCAAAGATTGGGTCATTGACCGCGACAGTGATAATCGCCGAAGCAGCAATCGGACTCACAACAACAAATGCTCCGATGACTAAACCTGCGATGGTTGACAAACGAACGATTTTTCCGAAAAAAGACATGGCTGTAGTTAACCCTGCCTAACAGAAAATAACTTGCCCAAAACAAGTAACTAATGTCACTAATGTCCATCTATAGACCAATAGGAAAGGCCGCCCCAGAGGGCGGCCCAAACTAATTTTATTAGGTTGCTAGCTGAAGCGCACAAGTCCTTGGTCGATAACCACGCGGTCTCCAACAGAAGTTGTGAACACTGCTTCGCCTTTGCTTGTTTCCCACATCTTGATGGTGAGTGCTTCGCCAGGAAATACTGGAGAAGCGAAACGACCTTCAATGTGCTTGAAGCGATTTGCATCGCCACCACAAAGAGCATTCAACAAGCCACGACCTGTGAATCCGTATGTGCAAAGACCATGCAAGATGGGCTTTGGGAATACACCAGCTGCAACTGCAGGGTGATTCGGATCTGAGTGCAATGGGTTGCGGTCGCCGTTCAAGCGATACAACAAAGCTTGGTCAGTTGACGTTTGAAATGTGATCTCATGGTCCGGAGCTTTTGCTGGTGGTTCGTTTTGCGCACCACTTGGTCCACGATCTCCACCAAAGCCGCCTGCATCGCGAATGAACACAGATGAACGAGTTGAATACAACGGCTTGCCATCAGCATCAGTTGCTTCTGCTTCAGTCACGATGACTGCAGCTTTTACTTTGTCATACATTGCTACAAGCTTGCTTTGTACCGTTGCTGTTCCTTCAACAGGAAGCGGTTGGTGCAAAGTGATTGATTGTGATGCGTGTACAAGATTTGCAAAGTTGAATTCACCAACATTGCGCATTGGGTTTGAAGCGGCAGTTGCCTGACCAGATCCCAATACAACAGGCATTGTCGGAAGTGCTTTTTGAATAACTCCGGTTGAGTTTTCAGTGACGTATTCCAATTGATCTGAACTGACATTGAGGCTCACTGCATACAGCAATGAATCCTTTGATGTCCAAGAGATCTTGTACGGCTCGCCGACTGATCCGACTGCATCTGGGTTAAGTGCCATTGTGTTTCCTTCTTATTTCTTTATCGAGCGCTCTGAGGCCATGAACCATCACGACCGTCCATGCCAGCATTCGGGCGAGCGTTCTTCAACAACTCAGCAACGATTGGCCCAAGTGTTGTTGGGTCTTCGACTGGTGCATGACTTGGTCCGCGATGCCAACCTTCTGCAATAGCGAGTGTCTGACCACTTGCTTCAAAGATGCGACCAGTTACGCCAGCAGCTTCATCAGAAGCAAGCCATGTAACGATTGGTGCAATCCAACGTGGTGAACGCATTTCGCGCTCTTCGTCGGTCTCTGGTGCATTGCCAAGACCTTCTGTCATACGAGTAAGAGCAACTGGCGCCACTGCGTTCACAGTGACGTTGAAGCGTGCAAGCTCGAGTGCAGCGATGATGGTGAAAGAAGCGATACCAGCTTTTGCTGCGCCGTAGTTCGTTTGTCCGAGGTTTCCGTAGATACCAGACACAGAAGTTGTATTGATGATGCGACCTGAAGTTGGCTTACCGGCCTTTGCCTGCTCGCGCCAGTATGCAGCTGCCCAACGAGATGGACCAAATGTTCCCTTGAGGTGAACCTTGATAACTGCGTCCCATTCTTCTTCAGTCATGTTGGTGAGCATGCGGTCGCGCAAAATACCTGCGTTGTTCACAACGATGTTGAGGTCACCGAATGATTCAACTGCGGTGTTGATGAGGCGCTGTGAGCCTTCCCATGATGAAATATCGTCACCGTTAGAGACAGCTTCGCCGCCCATGGCCTTGATTTCTGCAACAACTTGATCTGCCGGGCTGAGGTCGCCACCGCTGCCGTCTACGTTTCCGCCGAGGTCGTTAACAACAACCTTTGCGCCTTGACTTGCCAGACTGAGTGCGTGCTCGCGGCCAATGCCACGACCTGCTCCCGTAACGACTGCAACGCGTCCTTCACACAACTTTGCCACGATGGCCTCCATGATTCACTGGGCACCCGACGGATGCCACCTCTTAATAGTACGAACTCATGTCACTACCCACATAGCCCGACTGCCCCCTAGCCTCTGAACCGTGCCAAGCAAGGTCCTCATTATCGGAGCAGGTCCATCAGGAACCGCATGTGCCGCCACCCTTCATCGCCTTGGCCACGATGTGACCGTGGTGGACAAAGCCACGTTCCCACGAGACAAGTGTTGTGGCGATGGGCTCACCACAAACGCCCTGCGCATCCTTGACCAGCTTGGTTTTGACCCATCGCGTGTTCCCGATTGGCACGTCACCTCTGATGTTATTGTGCACTCGCCTACTGGTCGAACTATCGAACTGCCTCTTCCAGATGTTGGTGGCATCTTTGCTGCAGTAGCTCCGCGGTCACAGTTTGACCATGCGCTAGTGCAACACTGCCGAGACGCGGGCATCGCCATTCATGAAGGTCATGCATTTGTGTCGCTATCAGAAACTGACACGTCAATAGATGTCGAAGTGGAGGGGCTCGCAACGTTCACCGTTGACTACGTAGTTGCAGCCGACGGCATGTGGTCACCCGTACGAAAAGCAATGGGGCTCTCTACTGCTGGGTACCTCGGCGAGTGGCATGCATTTCGCCAATACATCAGCAATGTCACTGGTACCGGCGCCACTCAATTACACGTGTGGTTTGAAAAGGATTTGTTGCCTGGCTACGCATGGTCGTTTCCTTTGCCGGGTAACCGAGCAAACTTCGGTTACGGCATCTTGCGAACTTCAGAGCGCAGCACAAAATTTATGAACGACACATGGCGCGATTTATTACAGCGTCCTCATATTCGTGAAGCGCTCGGCGCAGATCACGTGCCAGAAGATCGCCACAGTGCTTGGCCTATCCCCGCTCGTATCGATGAAGCCATCCGTTCTTCTGGCCGAGTTCTTTTTATCGGAGACGCCGTGTGTGCAACAGACACGTTGACCGGAGAAGGAATCGGTCAAGCGCTCGAAACCGGAATCGCAGCTGCCGAATCTATTCATGCAGGCAACTCTCCTGCCGATGTACGTGCTCACTATTCACGTGCCATCGATAAGACACTGCTCGCAGACCACCGCATGTCGGTGGCGCTCAGTGCGATCTTGGCGCGGCCCTTCTTTGCGCGCCTCGTCCTTGCACTCGTTGACACGAACAATTGGACCCGTACCAACTTTGCCCGTTGGATGTTTGAAGATGAGCCACGAGCCATTGTTTTGACTCCACGACGTTGGCATCGCAAGTTCCTCAGCCGTTCGGGTGCGTACGAATCCTGACAGCAGAACTACGGTAGGAGCCATGAAGACACGTCTTACCGAAATGCTCAACATTGAATTACCCATCATGCTTGCGGGCATGGGTGGTGTTTCCTATAGCGACCTCGTTGCAGCAGTGTCTGATGCTGGCGGTATTGGCACGTTCGGTGCAGCCACCATGTCAACTGAGCTATTGACCTCCGAAATGGCGCGGGTCCGTTCAATGACCAACAAGCCATTCGGCGTTGATCTTCTTACTGCAGCGCCAGATTCCATTGAACGCAACATCACAGCAATCATCGAAGGCGGTGCCAGCATCTATGTTGCCGGCCTTGGCGTGCCACGTGAAATTGTCGACGAACTTCATAAAAACAACATTCTTGTGGGTTCTATGTGCGGCAAAGTACGCCATGCAACTGCCGCTGTTGCGAGTGGATGCGACTTTGTCGTTGCGCAAGGAACCGAAGCTGGTGGCCACACAGGCGTCGTTGCAACAATGGCGCTAGTACCGCAAGTTGTTGACGCTGTTGACGGCAAAGTACCAGTCGTTGCCGCTGGTGGAATTTTTGATGGTCGTGGCCTCGTTGCCGCTCTTGCACTTGGTGCCGAAGGTGTATGGATTGGTACAAAGTTCATCGCTACAAACGAGGCACACACCGGCCAGGGCTACAAAGAAAAGATTCTTGAATCACGTGAAGACGACGTAGTCATTAGCAAGGGTTACACCGGCAAGACCTGTCGCGTTATTCGCACCGAGTGGACAAACCATTGGGAGAAGAACCCATCAGAACTTCAAGGCTTTCCTGGGCAAGCTATTGCTGCAGCACAAGCAGGAGTGCAGCAACTTGGTTCTGGTCCTGATGTACTTCTCGATACCAATAAAGCATTCATGGCTGCCGGTCAAGCAGTCGGTGCAATTCATGAGATTCTTCCTGCACGCCAGGTAGTCGCGGACATTATGAATGAAGCACGACGCACTCTCGAGCGCCTCGCAGCATTTCGATAATTCATAGTGTTTTCTTTACTGCGGCGTAACCGCGACATTCGACTTGTCTTTGGTGCTCAAGTTGTCTCATTTGCTGGCGACTGGTTCACGTTTGTTGCACTTGCCGGCTTGGTAGAAGATCGCACCAAGTCTGCATTTCTCGTGTCGTGCGTATTGGTCTCAATGACATTGCCTGGCTTATTGATGTCACCAGTTGCCGGTTCATTCGCCGACCGCTTTGACCGTCGTAAAATTCTCGTCGTTATTTCTGCACTACAGGCAGTCTCTGCTCTTGGCCTCTTGCTCTATGGCGTCGCCGGCATCTGGATCACCTTTGCCTCTCAAAGCGTGATTGCAGCTCTCGCTTCCTTCGTCGGCCCAGCCACTAGTGCCTCAGTACCAAATCTCACCGACAATGAAGGCGACTTACGTCTTGCGAGTGCGCTGTTTGGCAGTACGTGGGGAATAATGCTCGCCGTGGGAGCCGCACTTGGTGGCGTCTTTGCTGCAGCGTTTGGTCGCAATGCTGCCTTCCTTGCAGATGCGGTGTCATTCGCGGTAGCCGGAATTTTGTTTGCATGCGTTCGCACGCCGATGCAAAGTCACGACGTTTCATCAACAGCTCGCAAACCACGACCAATAGCTGACATGAAAGAAGCAATCCATCTTGCAAAGCAAGACAAAGTAATTCTTTCTCTCATGGGTTCAAAATTGACCTTTGCTGTCGGGGCCGGAATTGTGAGCCAATTAGCGGTACTTGCATCGACTGCATTTCACGTCGGCGATGCGGGTCGAGGACTATTAATTGGTGTGCGAGGTATCGGTTCTGGTCTTGGCCCCATTCTCGGAGCACGCATTGCGGGTCGCGATATGAAGCGGTTGCTTACAGTGTGCGGATACGCCGGACTGCTCTTTAGCATTTGTTATCTCGGTGCGGCAGCAAGTCCGTTTATTTGGATGGCAGCAATATTCATAGGTCTTGCGCATCTCAGTGGCGGAGCCCAGTGGACATTGTCGACGCTTGGCTTACAAATGCAATCACCTGACCACATTCGCGGCCGTGTACTAGCCGGAGATATGGCGTTAGTAAACACAATGATCGCCTGCACAAGCCTCATGGCAGGAGCTGTCTCTCAGCTACTTGGCGTACGAAGCACAATTGTTATTTTCGCTGGCGCAGCAGCAGTTGCTTCGGTCTTATATATCGCTGCAACGTCGTCAATCAGACAGAGTCTGCGCAACGAGACACCGCAGCAATAAGTCTTGCTGGGCGAGGATCGCCGTCAATCGTTGTCATCATTGTGTTCATGACGTATGCAAACCCAAGTTCACGTGAGGGCTGAGCAAACGCACATGAACCGCCTGCGCCGTTGTGACCGAAACTTGTCGGACCAGCAAATGCCGTACGTTCCGAATGCAACATGAAACCCATTGCAAAATCAGTAGCAGACGCAAGAATCTCATCCATTTCTCCGTGCGGAGTATTGCTTGTGGTCGCTCTGTTACGAGTTGACTCATTCAGCAAATGGACTCCATCAATATCTGACACGAGAGCTGCATAAATTCGGGCCAATGATCGAGCATTGGAAATTCCATTAGCACCAGGAAGTTGCGATTGATGCACATCTTCCCTGTTGAAGGCACCTTGACCGAATGCGCCATTGAGCGACAACGCTGCGGCACCTTTTGTTCCTGGACCACTTGTTTCCATCAATGTTTTCACTTCTTCCGGTGAAAACTTAGGAACGGGATGGGCCATCAACCGCGCAACACGAGGCTCAAGTTCTGGTGGTAACCCAACATGCATTTCTACACCCAGCGGCCCTGCAATTTCTTCGCGCACGAAGTCACCAAGGCTTTTGCCTGTGACACGTCGGACTAATTCGCCAGCAAGCCAACCAAATGTTAACGCGTGATAGCCGTGCGTCGACCCAACTGGGAACAACGGTGCGGTATCAGCAAGCCGAGCGGTGATTGTGTTCCAATCAAGAGCATCTTCCAACGAAATATCACCATCTACGGTGTACAAACCAGCACGATGCGACAACAGTTGCGCAACCGTGATGTCTGCTTTGCCCTTCGCAGCAAACTCTGGCCAATAGGTTGCAACTTTTTCTTCGTAATTCAACAAACCGCGCTCAACGCACATCGCTACTGCAATTGATGTAATTCCCTTAGTTGTGGAGAACACGACCTGTAGCGAATCGTTGTCATACGGAACCGTCTGATCTTTATCGCGCCAGCCGCCCATAAGGTCAACAACACATTTGCCGTGGTGATACACCGCAACGCCTGCGCCTCGATCTTCTTTGATGTCAAAACTATGAATGAACGCATCGCGAACTGGCTCCCAGCCGGGAGATACAACATCAACTGTTAATAGCGACATGATCAGGCGTCGATGATTGCGCGAAGTTTTTCGATTTGGCCAACGGGGTCTGGGCCAACAGGGTTCACTGACAACACTGTGACACCAGATTCCTTGAAAGCAGCAACGCGCTCTTTAATGAAACCAGTTGAACCAACAAGGTTGGCGTTCATGATCCATTCGCCGGGAATGGCCGCAGCAGCTTCGGCTTTCTTGCCTTCAAGGTAGAAGTCCTGAATATCAACGGCTTCTTTTTCAAATCCGTAATCACGGCAGATGTCGTTGTAGAAATTCTTACCGCGAGCACCCATGCCGCCGACATACAGCGCCATGTTCGGACGTGCCATGTCGAGAATCTTTGTTTGTGCATCACCAGTCAGTGAGTCATCAATAGCCAACATTCCGCCAGCAGAAATTTCAAGACGACCACGTGATGGATCACGCTTTGCAAGTCCTGCCTTCAACTGATCGCCCCATACGTTGTGATAGCGCTCTGGGTAGAACATGATGGGAAGCCATCCGTCAGCCATTTCTGCTGTTGCTTCAACACTCTTGTCTTTCAATGACGCCCACCAGATGGGGATGTCTTTGCGCACGGGATGGTTGATGATCTTGAGTGCCTTACCAAGGCCTGTTCCCTGACCTGCAGGAAGTGGGATGTCGACTGTCTTGCCGTGATACTCAAGAGGGGCTTCACGTGCCCACACATTGCGACACACTTCGATGTATTCCTTGATGCGTTGCATTGGCTTTTCGTACGGAACTCCGTGGAAACCTTCAATCACTTGAGGCCCCGATGCGCCAAGACCAAGAATGAAACGGCCATCGCTGACGTAATCACATCCCGCAGCTGTCATTGCCATCAGCGCAGCTGTACGTGAGTACACATTGACAATTCCAGTACCAATTTCGATGCGATTGGTTTTCGCAGCGAGGTAGCCCACTTGTGAGATTGCATCAAAACTGTATGCCTCTGCAATCCACACTTGATCAAGGCCAGCCTTTTCAAGTTCGACAACTCGGTCGGCAGCTTGCTTGAAGCCATCTGAATAACTGATTCCCATTGACAATTTCATGGTTTCCCCCTTGAAGAATTTCTCCAACACTAGAACGACAAGAGTCACCCTTGCGATTCGTGAGATTGACGGTGCCAAATTGCCGATCTGGTGCAACAATGCAGGCGTGACAATCACGCCCCATTCGTTCCAAATTTCCACGCGCGACGGCATTTCCCTGCGCATGTTGCAGTGGTCCTCAGTTGATGAGTCCCCTGGCATCCCCATCCTTCTTGTCCATGGCCTTGCCTCAAATGCTCGGCTCTGGGATGGTCCAGCGCGCCGTCTCGCGGAACTTGGACACGCAGTAACCGCCATTGACCTTCGCGGCCACGGTCTCAGTGAGAAAACAGATCACGGATACGAGATGGCGAACATTGCAGACGACGTCCTCGACGTGGTGACTGCACTTGGTGTTCGTCAGCGTAATTGGGTGCGACCTCTCATTATCGGGCAATCATGGGGTGGCAACATCGTGGTGGAATATGCGCATCGACATGGCGACACCATTCGCGGAATCGTCGCTGTTGATGGTGGCACCATTGAATTATCGAAAGCGTTCCCCGAATGGGAACTGTGCAAAACAACCATGGCGCCGCCAGCCATTGCCGGCATGCAATATGACCAACTTCGTTCATATATTCGCGCTGCCCATACTGATTGGAGCGAAGAAGCAATCGACGGCCAAATGCACAACATGGAGCGCATGTCAGACAACACCATTCGCCCTCATCTCACTTTCGATCGCCATATCGATGTTCTGCACGGGCTTTGGATGCACACACCTTCAGAGTTATGGGCAGACATCACAGTTCCTGTCTTATTTACCCCAGCGTCTCGTACAGAGGACCAACATACGAAAACAAAGCGTGCCCAAATTCAATTCGCGCTCGACACGCTTCCTCACGGGCGCGTTGAATGGTTTACGCCGGCAGACCATGATTTACATGCACAATTTCCGCTGCGCTTTGCTGGCGTGATTGATGATGCCATCACATCTGGATTCTTTACATGAGTCTTCCCCGCATTCTCGCCATCATGGGCTCGGGTGAAACTGCCCCCACAATGGTCACCACTCACCGCCGATTGACATCGCTTCTTCCATCACCAGTAAAAGCAGTCGTCCTTGATACGCCGTATGGGTTTCAAGAAAACGCGCCTGAACTTGCGGCAAAAGCTGTTGAGTATTTCAAAACATCGATCAACGTTGATCTTGTAGTCGCCGGGTTAGTCAGATTGCACAACACACACCTTGCAGCAGACCCCGTTGCAATTGAACGGGGACTTCGCGCACTTTCTGATGCTGATTACATATTTGCAGGGCCGGGTTCGCCAACGTACGCATTGCGTCAATGGGCAGGTTCATCTGTTGCTCGAATCATGATTGACAAGCTGACACATGGCGGAATCGTTACGTTCGCGTCAGCTGCTGCGCTCACACTCGGCAAAGCAACAGTGCCGGTGTACGAGGTATACAAGGTGGGCCAGGACGTTCAGTGCCTTGACGGTCTCGACATTCTTGCAAGTCTCGGAATCAATGCTGCAGTCATTCCTCATTACGACAACACAGAGGGCGCAAATCACGACACTCGATTCTGTTATCTCGGTGAAGCACGGTTGCAGATGTTCGAATCATTGTTGGATGACGACACGTACGTTCTCGGAGTCGACGAACACACTGGTTTAGTA